>Ga0210390_10001823_pt1 | contig 19662 bp, 16 predicted proteins | sample IncBWH11OmetaG_FD_161050 | JGI IMG/M metagenome (GOLD analysis project Ga0210390, IMG submission 161050) | Forest soil microbial communities from Barre Woods Harvard Forest LTER site, Petersham, Massachusetts, United States - Inc-BW-H-11-O ... | reverse complement strand
GGGGGAAAAGCCGCTGGACGCTCGCCCGCGGTCTACAGTAGTCAATCAGCGTTTCCACCCGTTCAGCACGGGCGCGTCGGCGTGCGAGGGCATATCCGCACCGGCGCCGCCGGGCCGGCGGAAGACCCGCAAGCGCCGACAAGCCACGCGCCTCGCGCATGCGCGCACCAACTGCTGGAGGTCGAGGATGCCCAAAGCCGAGCCGCACCGCCTGCCGGCGACCGAGATCGTGCGGCGCATCGAGGACGGCGAGCTGACCGCCGAGGCGGTGGTGGCGAGTTGTCTCGAGCGGATCGCCGAGCGCGAGCCGGTGGTGCGCGCCTGGGCCTATCTCGCCGGCGAGGCGGCGCTGTGGCAGGCGCGCGCGTTCGACCGCGCGGGCAGGAAAATGCTGCTCGGCGGCGTGCCGTTCGGGCTCAAGGACATCTTCGACGCCGCCCGGATGCCGGCGACCTACGGCTCGCCGATCTACACCGGCTGGTGGCCGTCGAGCGATTGCAGCGCCGCGGCCTTGCCCAAGGCGGCGGGCGGCATCCTGATGGGCAAGACGATCACGACCGAGTTCGCCAACCGCCATCCCGGCCCGACCTCGAACCCATATAATCCGGCGTTCACGCCGGGCGGTTCGTCGAGCGGGTCGGCCGCCGCGGTCGCCGACTTCATGGTGCCGCTCGCGGTGGGCACGCAGACCGGCGGCTCGGTCATCCGGCCGGCGGCCTATTGCGGCGTGGTCGGGTTCAAGCCGAGCTTTGGCCTCTTTGCGCCGGCCGGCATGCGGATCAACACCGAAACCCTCGACACCGTCGGCATCATGGCGCGCGCGGTCGCCGACATCGCATTGTTCCGCGCGGCCATCATGGCGATCCCGTACGAGGCGCCGGCACTGCCGCGCACGCCGCCGCACCTTGGCCTCTGCCGCGGTCCGCACTGGGACGACGCCGAACCCGAGGGCCGCGCGGTGCTCGAAGCCGCCGCCAACCGTCTCGCCGCCGCCGGCGCCCAGCTCGCCGACACCGAATTCCCGCCCGAATGCGCGCCGGCCGACGACATCCAGCAGACCCTCGGCGCCTTCGAGGGGCTGCGCAACCACATGCCCGAGCTCTACCGGCACGAGGCGCTGCTGAGCCCGCGCTTGCGTGAGGAGAAGCTGGCGCTCGGCCGCCGGCTGACGCTCGACCAGTTCCGCGCCGCCTATCGTGCCGCCGAGACGGCGCGTGCCGCCGCGCGCGAATGGGCCCAAGGGTTCGACGCGATCCTGACCCTGCCGGCGCCGGGTCAGGCGCCCCGCAGCCTCGCCGACACCGGGTCCGCGGTCTTCAACGCGCCGTGGACGCAGTTCGCGATGCCGTGCCTGACCTTGCCCGCGGGGAGCGGGCCGGACGGGCTGCCGGTCGGCGTTCAGCTGGTCGGCCACCGCCACGACGACGCGCGGCTGCTGGAGGTCGGCCTGTGGGTCGAGCGACGGCTCGCACAGGGAGATATGCCATGAGCGGCGCCGAACGGCTGACCGCGAGCGACGCGGCGGCCCGCCTCGAAGCCGGGAGCCTGACGGCCGAAACCCTGGTGCGCGACTGCCTCGAGCGCGCCGCGGCGCGCGCCGCGGTCAAGGCCTGGGTGTGGCTCGACCCCGAGCTGGCATTGGCCCAGGCCCGCGCCGCCGACCATGCCGGGCGCCCCGGCGTGCTGAAGGGTGTCCCGGTCGGGGTCAAGGATGTGATCGACACCTACGACATGCCGACCCAGCACGGCTCGCCGATCTATCGCGGCCACCGGCCCTTTGCCGACGCCGCCTGCGTCGCGCTGACCCGGGCCGCGGGCGGCGTGATCCTCGGCAAGACAGTGACGACCGAATTCGCCAACCGTCACCCGCGCGAGACCGTGCACCCGCTGAACCCGGCGCACACGCCGGGCGGCTCGTCAAGCGGTTCGGCCGCGGCGGTCGCCGATTTCCAGGTGCCGGTCGGGTTCGGCACACAGACCGGCGGCTCGACGATCCGCCCGGCGGCGTTTTGCGGGGTTGTCGGCTACAAACCCACCTTCGGCGAGTTCAGCCGCGTCGGCATCAAGATGCAGTGCCACAACCTCGACACGCTTGGCATCATCTGCCGCAGCCTCGACGACGTGTCGTTGATGCGCGCGGCGTTGCAGGTGCAGCCCCGCCGCCCGGTCGACCGCGCATCGGGCGCGCCCCGCATCGGGTTTTGCCGCACGCCCGCTTGGGAGCACGCGAGCGCCGACACCCAGGCCTTGCTTGAGTGCACCGCGTCGCGGCTGGCCGCAGCCGGTGCCGCCGTCGCCGATGCCGCCCCGGTCCCGGCCGACTTTCTCGACCACCAGCACCGGATTTTCGCGTTCGAGGCGGCGCGCAACTACGCCTACGAATACGAGGAGCACGGCGACCGATTGAGCCCGGGCCTGCGCGACGAGCTGCTGACCCCCGGCCGGCAAATGCCGCTGTCGGATTACATCGCGGCAATCGAAGCGGCCGAGGCGTTCCGCGCCCGGCTCGACGACGTTTTCGGCGAATTCGACATGCTGCTGGCGCCGAGCGCTGTCGGCGAGGCGCCCGTGGGCCTCGACTCGACCGGCGACGCGCGGTTCAACGCGATCTGGACCCTGGCGTGGACACCGTGCGTGACCTTGCCGGCCGGCGCCGGGCAACAGGGGCTGCCGCTCGGCATCCAGCTGGTCGGCCCGCGGTTCCGCGACGAGGCGCTCTTCGACGCCGCCGCCTGGGTCGAGGCCCGTCTCGGCTGAGGCGGCCCGCACCCCGCTCCGCCGCGCTTGCCGCGCCGTGGCGGCAGCAGCATTGTGACGGCCTCGCTCACGATCTCGCGACAAGGAGGAGACGAGATGATCTACGAGCTGCGCATCTACCACTGCGTCCCGGGCCGCTTGCCCGACCTCGTCAAGCGCTTCGACACGATCACCTTGCCGCTGTGGGAAAAGCACCGCATCCGCCAGGCCGGGTTCTGGACCGTCGCGATCGGGCCGTCGAACCAGGATCTTTATTACATGCTGCAATGGGAATCGCTCGAGGAGCGGGCGCAGAAATTCGGCGCGTTCCAGGTCGACCCCGAATGGCTCTCGAAGCGCGCGCAGACCGAGGCCAACGGCCCGATCGTCGCCTCGATCACGAACTGCATCCTGCAGCCGACCAGCTTCTCGTCGGTGAAGTAATCCATCTTTGGCGCCCGTGCCCCGGTGAGACGGGCTTTTGTCTCGTCATCCCCGCGAACGCGGGTATCCGAGTGAACGGCACCTACCCTGGACCCCTGCTTTCGAGCTTGTGAAGGAATTGGACCATTTGAGAGCTCGTCATTCCGGGATGCCCTTGGCGGGCCCGGAACCGCTGAAAACGGCGCCTTGCCGGTATTTCCCAAGGCCGTTTGCATGGGTTTTGGGCTCGCGGACAATGCCCGCGCCCCGGAATGACGCTCCCTTTGATTTCTTCGCAGCTCTTTCGCGGGGGCGACGAATTAGAAGGCGGCCGGTGGTCGGTGGGAAACCATCGGCCGCAACGATCTGACTTCCTGAACGGAGACAAAAATGCTGTACGAGCTGCGCATCTACCACTGCCCGCCGGGCCGGCTTCCCGACCTCTTGAAGCGGTTCGACACAATCACGTTGGGTATTTGGAAGCGCCACGGCATCGAGCAGGCCGGCTTCTGGACGACCTTGATCGGCGAGTCGAACCAGACGCTGCACTATCTGCTCAAATGGGAATCGCTCGCCGACCGCGAAAAGAAATGGAACGCGTTCCAGGCCGATCCCGAATGGCACACAAAGCGCGCCGAGACCGAAAAGAATGGCGCCATCGTCGCCCGCGTCGAAAATTACATCCTGCAGCCGACCGCGTTTTCCGCGGTCAAATAACCGGGTCGGCGGCCGCCCCTAGCTGTCCCGCTGCGCGGCCGACTCCCTCTCCCCGCTTGCGGGGAGAGGTTGGGGTGACGGGCCGTCTGCGGGCGACCAATCCAACAAAGCAATCACAAGCCCTGAGGGCGGCATGGCGGGGAGGGGGCGATGGCGCGATCGATCGTGGCCTATGTCGACGAGACGCTCGACAATGCGCGGCTCGGGCCGGTCCACAGGCGCGTGCTGGCGATCATCACCGCCGGCCTGTTTTTCGACGTCATCGACTTTATCATCCTCGGCTCGCTGGTGCCCGACATGCTGCGCACGCATTTCGCGACGCCGGCGGGGATCGGCACGGTCGGCAGCGCCACCCTGCTCGGGCTGTTTCTCGGCGCGCTCGGCCAGGGCGAGCTTACCGACCGGTTCGGGCGCAAGACCGTCTTCCAGCTCGCCGTCGCGTGCTACAGCCTGGTCACGATCGCCGCGGCGCTGGCGCCCAGCATCGGCTGGCTGGTGGTGGGGCGGTTTGTCGCCGGCGTCGCCCTGGGCGCCGCCTCGCCGCTGTGCTTTGCGTATGCCGCCGAGTATTCGCCAAAGCGCATTCGCGGCCGTGTCACCGCCTTTATGCAATTTGTCGGGGGCGCCTGCGTGTGGCCGCTCGGGACCTTGCTCGCCCTGGCGCTGCGCGACACCCTCGGCTGGCGCGGCGTGTGGATCGTGATCGGGCTGGGTGGTCTCGCGGTCCTCGCCGCGAGCGTTCGGTTGCCCGAGTCGCCGCGCTGGCTCGTCACCCACGGCCGCGGCGACGAGGCGCTCGACCAGCTCGATCGGATGGGCCTCGGCCGCCCGCCCGCCAACGAAACGCTCGTCGCCGACGCGCTTTCCGACATTCGCAGCGACCCGATGGCGGTTGTGTTCCGCCGCTACCGCGGCCGCATCTTCGCCGCGATGATCTGCTTTTTCGCGTTCTTCAGCGCCGCGGTCGGGCTTGGCGGCTGGCTGCCCAACATCCTCGCCGAGCGCGGCTTTACGATCACCAAGTCGCTGACCTACGTGTTCGCGATCCAGCTCGCCTTTCCGGCCAGCAGCCTCTTGATGATGTACGCGCTCGAACGCTGGGGCCGCGTCCCGACCGCGGTGAGCGCCTTTGTCCTCGCCACGGTGCTGTCGATCCTGTTCTACTTTTCGCGCTCGGCGCTGATGGTGCTGACCGTGGGGTTCGGCATGACGTTCTTTACCCAGCTCGCCGGCAATTCGATGCAGATCTTCACCTCCGAGGTGTTCCCGTCGAACGCGCGCGCCTCGGGCTTTGGGCTGGCGCAGGCCGGCGGCCGCATCGGCTCGGCGGTGTCGTTTCCGGTGATCGGGGTCGTCAGCGGCTATGGCTTTGGCTATGTGATGGCCGGCATCGCGGTGATGCTGGGGATCGCCGCCTACGCGGTGACGCGGATCGGCGTCGAGACGCGCGGATTGGCGCTCGACGCGATCGCCCCGATCACCGAGTAGCTGCTTCAACCGCCGATCCGAAAGCCCAATGGCGCGAGGCGGGTTCGCCGGGGCACTGTCTCCGGCCCCGTCGGACGCGCTATGCTGGCATTGGGCTAATCGGCTGTTTCATGGAGATAGCGGAATGGCGCGCAAGGAACTGGCGGTCGACAGCGTCGCCGAGGCTTACCTGACCCTGCTCGCCGAGCGCGGGGTCGAATATCTTTTTGCCAATGCCGGCACGGATTTCGCGCCGCTCGTCGAGGCGTTTGCGAAAGCCGCGCGCACCGGAACGCCGACCCCGAGGCCGGTGCTCGCCACCCACGAGAATTTGGCGCTGTCGATGGCGCATGGCTGGGCGATGGTGACGGGCCGGGTCCCGGCCGCCATGGTTCATGTCAGCGTCGGCACCGCGAACGGCGTGTGCGGGGTGTTCAACGCCGCGCGCGACAACATCCCGATGCTGTTCACCGCCGGCCGTTCGCCGTTGACCGAGGCGGGTTTGCCGGGTGCGCGCGACGTCTACATCCACTGGGCGCAGGAGATGTTCGACCAGGCCGGCATGGTGCGCGAGCTGGTCAAGTGGGATTATGAGCTGCGAAACGGCCGGCAGCTCGAAACCGTCGTCGACCGCGCGCTGGCGCTTGCCACGAGCGAGCCGAAGGGTCCGATCTATCTGTCGCTGCCGCGCGAGGTGTTGGCCGAGCCGTTGCCCGGATTTGCCTATGACATGCCGGCGCGCCGGGTTGCCGCGGCCGCACCCGGCCCCGACCCGGCGGCGATCGAGGAGGCGGCGCGCATTCTGGCCGACGCCGAGAACCCGCTGATCGTCACTGCCAGCGCCGGCCGCGAGCCGGCCGCGGCTGCGGCCCTCGCCGGCCTCGCCTCGCGGTTTGCGATCCCGGTCGTCGAGCACCGGCCGCGCCACCTGTCGCTCGCGGCCGACCATCCCTGCCATCTCGGCTATGACGCGAGCCCCTATCTCGACGAGGCGGACGCGATCCTGGTGCTCGAATGCGACGTGCCGTGGGTCCCGAGCCTGAAGGCGCCATCGCCACGCTGCCGAGTCGTCCATCTCGGCGTCGACCCGCTGTTCCAGCGCTATCCGATTCGCGGCTTTCCGTGCGACCTGGCGGTGACGGCCACACCCGCCTCGGCATTGCCGGCGCTTGGCGCGGCGCTCGACCGTCACGTTGTACCGAACGCGGTCGAAGCGCGGCGGCGCCGGGTGGCGCGGCAACGCGAGGAATTGCTGGCGGGCTGGCGAAAAACCCGCGAGGCGGCGGCCGGCATGCGCCCGATCCACATGGCGTGGGCCAGCGCTTGCATCGCCCGGGCCAAGCCCGAGGATGCGATCCTCGTCAACGAATACACGCTGATGCCCGAGCATTGCGGCTCGAATCTCCCGCGCACCTATTTCGGGTCGAGCCCGGCCTCCGGGCTCGGCTGGGGCGGCGGGGCGGCGCTCGGCGCCAAGCTCGCGGCCCCCGACCGGCTGGTGATCGCGACCCTGGGCGACGGCTCGCATCTGTTTGGCAACCCGGTGGCGTTGCACCACGCGGCGGCGGCGCACGGGCTGCCGGTGCTGTTCGTGATCATGAACAATTCGATGTGGGGCGCGGTGCGCCGCGCGACGATGGGCATGTACCCGCGGGGTGAGGCGATGCGCAGCAACAAGCCGCCGCTGATCGACCTCGACGAGTTGCCGGCGTTCGAGCAGGTGTGCGCCGCCGCCGGCGGGTATGGCGAGCGGGTCGAGGATCCGGCCGAGCTGCCCGCGGCGCTGGAGCGCGCGTTGCACGCCGTCACGGCCGAGAAGCGTCAGGCGTTGCTGAACGTGATCTGCCGCGGCCCGTGACCGCCGCGCAGGCGGGGTGACCGCGAACGCCCGCTGCGATTTTGCCCGGCCTCCCGACCGGCGTGATAAGGTGCCGCTCCCAGCGACAAGATCGAGGTCACGTCATGAGTGCCGTGCGCGAGCTTCTCGACGACGCGATTGCGCTGCAAAAGGACGGGCTGAGCCCGGGCCGGATCGGGCTGGCGCTGACCGACCGTTGGGAAGCCGAGCAGCTGGAGTCGGAGGGCGAGGTGCGCCGCACCCGGTCAAAGACCGGCGCTCTCGAGCTGCGCTTTCCGAGCGGCGAAAAGATCGTCTGGGATGGCGCGGCGTGGAGCTACCTGCCGGCGTGACGGCGGGCGGGCGGGCCACCCGGCGGTGAGCCCTGGTCGCGGTGCGGCGGCTGTCGCAACGTGCCTTGCCCTGCTGACGGCCGCTGCGGGCCTCCCGGCTCGGGCCGCCGACCTCGTCGCCACCTATACTGCCTATTGGGCCGGGCTGCCGGCCGGGCATGTCCGCCTCAAAATCAGTGAGGCGGCGGCCTCCTACGCCGACGAAATCGACATCCGAACCGACGGGCTGCCGCACCTCTTCACGCATTTTCGCGGCACGGCGCAGGCCGCCGGTCGGCTTGTCCCCGGCAAGCTCACCGACCCGCAGCGCTACCGCGCGGTTTACGATTTGCGCAAGCGCCGCAACAGTCGCGTCGACCTGCGTTTTGTCGTGCGCGACGGGGCCGCGGTGGCCGAACGCACCGCCGACGACACCAGCCGCAAACCGCCGCTCGCCGAAAAGTACCGCCGCGACATTGTCGACCCGTTGAGCGCGGTCGAGCGCATTCGCGCCGCGGTCGCCGCCGCCAAGGCCACGCCCAACGTGACCTTTGCGGTCCCGGTCTATGACGACGCCCGGCGTTTCGACGTTCTCGGCCATATTCTGCCGCAGGAACGGCAGAGCCCCGGCACGTTGCGCGTCGCGCTGTCGTTGCGGCCGCTCGCCGGGTTCAAGGGCCAATCGAGCGACGACGGCGACCCCGACGACGCACCGCGGCCGGCGCTGCTGACCCTGACCGACGACGCGCGGCTGCTGCCGCTGTCGCTGACATTGCAGGTTTTCTACCTGCCGCTCGTAGTCCGGCTCGACGAGGTCTGCCCGGGCTCGAAATCGTGCTCCGGGTGAGGCGGTTCGCCCCGGGCTATGCGGCGACGAGGTCGTCCGGCGCCTCGAATTCCCGCTCCCGCGCCGGTGGCGCTGTTTCGAGCAGCAGCTCGACCGCGCGCCGGTCGATCCCGATGCGCGTCATCGCCAACCCCAGGACCGGGTGATCGAGCAGCTCGTCGAGCGAGTACTCGTGTTTTTCGCGCCACATGCTGGCCTCCCGCCGCGCGACACCGCCGCGCTTTGGAAACATCAGCTGGAGCTCGCCCACGGCCGTTTCAATCTAAGATGAACATTCTCATAATTGCGGCAGGCTGGCCGCCGCGGCCGCGCGAAACCAGGGTGAGGTTGACCCCGGAGGTTCCCGAAACGATCTTGTCCCGAGGCGAAACGTGAATCGGCGAGGGCGTCGCGCCGACCCGCGCCGCGGGACTTTCAGCCGCAGGGAGGAGTTGACCGATGTCCGACACGATCCGGCCGTTTGCGCGCGCCGCCGAGGGCGGCCAGCCGCCCTACCTGCACCCCGACTACGGCAGCACCGTCAAGCGCGCGCCAAAACAGCCGCCGATCCGCCTCGACCACACCCTGACCGAGGTCACCGGCCCGATGTTTGCCGAGGGGTGGGCCGGCCCCGACGCGGTCGACCTGACCCAGGGGCACGGCGGCCCACCGTTGGGCGAGCGGATCATCGTCGCCGGGCGGGTGCTCGACGAGGATGCCCGTCCGGTGCCCGGGACGCTCGTCGAGCTGTGGCAGTGCAACGCCGCCGGCCGCTACCGCCACCCGGTCGACCAGCATGACGCGCCGCTCGACCCGAATTTCGACGGCGTCGGCCAGGTCGTGACAAACGAGCGCGGCGAATACCGCTTTCTGACGATCAAGCCCGGCGCCTACCCATGGCGCAACACCTACAATTCGTGGCGCCCGGCGCACATCCATTTCGGCGTCTTTGGGCCGGCTTTTGCCACCCGGCTGATCACCCAGATGTATTTTCCGGGCGACCCGCTCTTGGCGTTCGACGCGATCTTTCTCGGCACCGCCGACAAGACCGCGCGCGAACGGCTGGTCGCGGGTTACGACCCAAACCTCAGCGAGGCGGAGTGGGCCCTCGGCTACCGTTTCGACATCGTGCTGCGCGGCCGCGAGGCGACGCCAATGGAGAACCCGTGACATGGCCGACCGGTTGGCCGCGACGCCGTCGCAGACCGTCGGGCCGTTTTTCCACCTGGCGCTCGACCGCGCCGAGTGGGCCGATCTGACCGCGGACAACCCGCACGGCGAGCGCATCGTGATCGCCGGGCGGGTCACCGACGGTGACGGCGCGGCGGTCGCCGACGCCTTTCTCGAAGTGTGGCAAGCGAACGCCGCCGGGCGTTACGCTCATCCCGACGACACCCGCACCGACAAGCCGCTCGATCCGCATTTTCGCGGGTTTGGGCGGGTCGCGACCGACGCCGACGGCAACTTCCGCCTGACGACGATCCGGCCCGGCCCGGTGCCCGGCCGCGGCAACGCGCTGCAGGCGCCGCACATTGCCGTGGCGCTGTTCGCGCGCGGCTTGCTGAAACCGCTTTACACCCGCATCTATTTTGCGGGCGACCCGGCGAACGAAGCGGACCCGGTGCTGCAGTCGATCGACGAGCCCAGGCGCCGGCAAACCGTGATCGCCGCCCCCGCACCCGGCGACGCACCACCGGCCTGGCGGTTCGACATCGTCATGCAGGGTGACGCCGAGACGGTCTTCTTCGACATTTGAAGTATCGATGGCGTTCGCAAGCGGGCGATGAGGACCCGCTAGGCGATCGGACCTTAGCGCGGCGGCCGCGCTACCGGGCGCGGGTGGCCGCGCTGGCGAGCGCTTTCAACGACGCGGTCACGATGTTGGCGTCGATGCCGACCCCCCACAAGGTCGCGCCGTTCGCGTCGCGGATCTCGACATAGGCGGTGGCCTGCGCGTCGGCGCCGCCGCCCAAGGCGTGCTCGCGATAGTCGCCGACCGTCATCGCGATCCCGCATTCGCCCTTGAGCGCGTCGACAAACGCGTCGATCGGCCCGTTGCCGACCCCCTCGATCGTGCGCTCGGTCCCGTCGACCCGCACGGTCGCGACGATGCGCCGCCGCTCGGGCGCCCGCGGCTCCGGCAACAGGCTGTAGTCGGCGAGCGCGATGCCGTCCCGGCCGAGATATGTCTTCTCGAACAAGGTCCAGATGTCGGCGCTGGTCAATTCCTTGCCGGTGCGGTCGGCGACCTCCTGCACTTGCTTCGAAAACTCGACCTGCAGCCCGCGCGGCAGGTCGAGCCCGTGGTCCGCCTTCAGGACATACGCGACGCCGCCCTTGCCCGACTGGCTGTTGACCCGGATCACCGCCTCATAGGTGCGGCCGAGATCCTTGGGGTCGATCGGCAGGTAGGGTACCTCCCACAGTGAGTCGTTGCGCTTTTCGAGCGCCTCGAAGCCTTTTTTGATCGCGTCCTGGTGCGAGCCCGAAAAGGCGGTGTAGACGAGCTCGCCGGCATAGGGATGGCGCGGATGGACCGGCAATTGGTTGCAGTGCTCGACGGCGCGCACGATTTCGTCGATGTCGGAGATGACAAGACCGGGGTCGATCCCCTGGCTGAACAGATTGAGCGCCAAGGTCATCACGTCGACGTTGCCGGTGCGCTCGCCATTGCCGAACAAGGTGCCCTCGACGCGATCGGCGCCGGCCATGACGCCGAGCTCGGCCGCCGCCACCGCGGTGCCGCGGTCGTTGTGCGGATGCAAGCTCAACACGATGCTGTCGCGGTCGCGGATGTTGCGCCCGAACCATTCGATCTGGTCGGCATAGACGTTGGGCGTCGCCATCTCGACGGTCGCCGGCAGGTTCAGGATTGTCTTCTTCTCCGGCGTCGGCCGCCACACGTCCATGACCGCCTCGCAGATCTCGACCGCGAAGTCGAGCTCGGTCCCGGTAAAGCTTTCCGGCGAATACTGATAGACCACGTCGGTTTGCGGCATCCCTTCGGCGAGGTCGCGGATCAGCCGGGCGCCGGTGACCGCGATGTCGACAATGCCGCCCTTGTCGAGGCCAAAGACCACCCGGCGCTGCAAGGTCGAGGTCGAATTGTAAAGGTGCATGACCGCGCGCCGGGCCCCGCGAATCGACTCGAAGCTGCGCTCGATTTGTTCCGGCCGGGCCTGGGTCAGCACCTGGATCGTCACGTCGTCGGGCACGAGGTCCTGCTCGACCAGCTCGCGGACAAATGCGAAATCGGTTTCCGAGGCGGCCGGAAACCCGACCTCGATCTCCTTGAAGCCGAGCCTGACCAGAAGGTCGAACATGCGCCGCTTGCGGTCGGGCCCCATCGGCTCGACCAGCGCCTGGTTGCCGTCGCGTAGGTCGACGCTGCACCACATAGGCGCACGGTCGATGACCCGGCCCGGCCAGCGCCGGTCGGACAATTGGATCGGTTGAAACGGGCGGTATTTGTGGATCGGCATATCGGGCATCGAAAAACTCCTGAACCGGATGAACGCCGCGGGCGGCGGCTGTCGTCGGCAATCGGAAAAACTGGACGGCCGGCGGGCGGATCAGCGCCGGCCGGGGCTAAGTCGCGCCAGCAGCACCGGCGAATCGGCATCGAAACGACGGCGGCGGACCGCGGTGGCATCAACAAAGCTGGATCGGGACATCGCGAAAACCGAAAACCGACTGGTTCCCCAACGGGAACAAACGCAACCTCGAACGGCGCCGTCAGGTCGCCGCGGCGGTAAGTCGGAGGGTTTCGCGCGAACAAGTCATTGCGCATGTTGGCTAACAGAGCTGCCGCCGCGGGTCAACCCCGCTTTTGGCATTCCGGCGGTGCGCGTCGTCTCCTGGACCTGCGTGCGGCGAACCTCGGCTGCGTCGAAAGCTCCCAAACCCGCCCCGCCGCGCGGTTGCAACCGGTGAAGCGCGAACTTTCGGTCCCTGTCGCCTTTTTGTCACTGTTGCTTTAGGGTCACATTCGGGCGCAAAAGCCACTGATCGGCCCTGGCTCGATTGACTCGGAGTCGGTGCCCGATAGTATTCCCTGCAATGAATTCAGCTTGCGGGCTGTATCGATCGCGTACCGATAAATAGTGCTCCAGATTGCGACTTATCGGTTCGCTGTCGGTCTGCTGCCGGATGGGACCGAAGCGGATGTGCATGCTCGGCGGCATGCGGGTGGCGTGAGAATACGGGGAAGGCCGCCGGCAGCGCAGCCTTAGAGGGCGGGGGCAAAGTGGAACACGCGTCCGAACAGACGAATATCGTGCCGTTTCCGTTGGCGGTCCAGGCGACGCCGCCGCGGATCGACGACAAATCTTTCGCCAGCCTAAACAGATACGAGTTTACCGAAGCCGAATTGACGGTCCTGTGCCGCTGGTTTTCGGCAATGAAATACGCCTTTCCGGGCACGGAAGGCGTCATGATCGTGAGCCATCAGGAGAGCTATTCGGCGGTCGGCCTGTACAACCGGGTCGGCGGGGCGCCGAATTGCCTCGTCGCCAAGCACGAGGCCCGCGACGGGGTGCGCTTTTTCTGGTCGACGGAGTTCGACCCGCCGCGCCCGATCGGCGACCTTTCGGAGATCGCCAACGCCCATATCCGCGCGATCCGGCCGCCGCGCAACGAAAAGGGCTGGCTCGACCCGGTCGGCTGGACCGGCGTCTACGCGTCGCGCCTGATCGCAACCCGATTGCAAGTCGTCTAGCTGCCAGTCGTCTGGCGCGGGGGCGCCGGCCGCCGGTTCGCGCGCCGCGCGGCCGCGGCCGGTCGCCGCGCCGCTTGGCGGGCGCCGCCCGGCTCGCGCATAATGACCGATGACCAAATTGCAGAACTCGCCGGGCGACCGGGTGATCCTGGTGACCGGCGGCGCCGGGTTCATCGGCTCGCATGTCGTTGAGGAGTTGGCAGGGGCGGGGCTGCGCGTCGTCGTCGCCGATCTGCTGCGCCACGACGACAAATGGCGCAACATCGCGGCCGCCCGGCTGCACGACGTGATCCGGCCGGAGGCGCTGTTCGACTGGCTCGCGGTCAACCGCGACAAACTCGCGGCGGTGATCCACCTGGCGGCGATCTCGACCACGACCGAGCCCGATGTCGACCGTTATGTCGCCAGCAACATCCGCCTCTCGCTGGATTTGTGGGAGTGGTGCGCCGCCCAGGGCAGGCGGTTCATCTACGCCTCGTCGGCGGCGACCTACGGCGACGGCAGCGCCGGCTTTGCCGACGACGAGAGCGCGGCGGCCCTCGCCAGGCTGCGCCCGCTCAACCCCTACGGCTGGAGCAAGCACGTCGTCGACCGTCGCGTGGTCGATGATCAGCGGCGCGGGTTGCCGACGCCGCCGCAATGGGCTGGGCTCAAATTTTTCAACGTCTACGGCGCCCACGAAGCCCACAAAGGTGCGATGCAGTCGATGGTCGCGAAGCTCGCGCCGATCATCCGCGCCGGCGAGCCGGTGACGTTGTTCCGCTCGCACGATCCGCGTTACGCCGACGGCGGCCAGCTGCGCGATTTCGTTTATGTCAAGGACTGCGTCGCCGTCGTGCGATGGCTGCTTGAGACGCCGCAGGTCAGCGGCCTCTACAATGTCGGCACCGGCGAGGCGCGCAGCTTTCTCGACCTCGCGCACGCGGTCTTCGCGCAGCTAGGCCGGGAGCCGGACATCCGGTTTGTCGACACCCCCGCCGCACTGCGCGCGCAATACCAGTATTTCACGCAAGCCGACATCGGCAAGCTGCGCGCCGCCGGTTTTACGGCGCCCTTCCACACGCTCGAAAGCGGTGTGCGCGACTGCATCGACAGTCTTTCCTGAAATCCGAAGCCCCGGTTGTCGCGCCGCCCTACGCGAGCCCGCGGTGATCGTATTCGACGTTTCGCGCCTGATCACGCGCGCCCGGCAGCCGACGCCGACCGGCATCGACCGGGTCGAGCTCGCCTACGCTCGGCACCTGATCGCCGGCGCGCGGCGCCTGTGTTTTGCGAGCGCCGCCAGCCGCGGCGGTTTGGCGCTGCTGCCGCGGCCTTTGGTCGAGCGCTATGTCGAGGCGATCGCCGCGTTGTGGAGTGAAGGACCCAGCATCCGCCGCCGGGCACGGGTGAGATGGGCGGCGCTGTGTCTGCGGTTTGCGCGCATCGGGCGGCGGCGCGCGCTCGGCCGGCGCCTGCGGGCCGCGGCCGAGCGCCCGATTTATCTGCTGGTGTCGCACCATCGCCTTGAAGACCGTCGCCTGTTCGCCGCGCTGAAGAGCCGGCACGGCGCCGCGTTTGTCTGCCTCATTCACGATTTGATCCCAAGCGAGTTTCCCGAATTCGCCCGTCCCGGTCAGGGTAAGCGGCACCGCCAACGAATCGAGAACGCCGCCGCCCTCGCCGACGTGCTGATCGTCCCGTCGGCGGCAACCGGTGCGGCGCTGGCGCCGTACCTCGCGCGCTCGGCGAGCCGCGGTCGGCTGTTGACGGCGCAGTTCGGGGTCGATCCGCCGCCGGTCGCGGCGACCGGGCCGGCATTGCCGGAGAGGCCCTATTTTGTGTGCCTCGGGACAATCGAGGCGCGCAAAAACCATCTGTTGCTGCTCAATTTGTGGCGCGATCTCGCCGGCGACCGCGACACCGCGCCCACCTTGCTGCTGATCGGGCGGCGCGGCTGGGAAGTCGAGACCGCGATCGACATGCTCGACCGCTGCCCGGCGCTGCCCGGGCTCGTGTCGGAATGGGCGGCACTCTCCGACAGCGAGACCGCCCGCCTCCTTAAGCACGCGCGGGCATTGCTGCTGCCGTCCTTTGCCGAAGGCTTCGGCTTCCCGCTGATCGAAGCGCTGGCCCTCGGGGTTCCGGTGCTCGCCAGCGACATTCCGGTCTTTCGCGAGATCGGCGAGGGTGTCCCGGAATATTTTCACCCGCTCGACGGCGCGGGCTGGCGCGCCGCCATTCTCGACTATGCGCGCGACCCCTCGCCGCGCCGCGAGGCGCAGCTGCGGCGCATCGCCGATTGGCGCCCGCCGCTCTGGGATGACCATTTCGCGGCGGTCGACGCGATGATCGCGGAGCTCTCCGCCGCCCCCAGCCGCGGCTAGCGATCAGCCCGCCATCAGCGCGCGGCGGCCGAGATGGCGGATGACCGCGGCGAAGTCGGTGGGCTCCGCCGCGATCCGGCGGCTTTCCTCAAGCAATATGCCGACCGAATGGCGGATCTGCTCCTCGGTGTGCTCGGCGGTCAGGAAAAACCGCAGCCGCGCCGCGCGCTCGGGAACCGCCGGGTAGAGAATCGGCTGGACGTTGACGCCGCGCGCGAACATCGCCTGCGCCAACCGCCCGGCGCGGATCGAGCCGCCGGTGATGACCGGCACGATTGCCGCACCGACCGAGCCGCCGACATCGAGGCCACCGTCGCGCGCGAGCTGCAAGAATAGGGCAGCCCGCTGGTTGAGCCGCCGCACCCGCTCGGGCTCGCGCTCGAGGATCGCGAGTGCCGCCAGCGCCGCCGCCGCCGCCGGCGGCGCCATCCCGACCGAGAACACAAACCCGGGGAGCACGAGCTTCATATGGTCGATCAGCTCGGCCCGACCGGCGATGTAGCCGCCGCACGAGACGAGGCTCTTGCTGAGCGTCCCCATCCACAGATCGACTTCCCGCGGATCGACGCCGAAATGGTCGGCGACCCCGAACCCGCGCGGCCCGAGAACCCCGAGCGCATGCGCGTCGTCGACCATCAGCCAGGCGCCGTGCCGTCGCGCCGCGGTGATAAAGGCGGGCAGGTCCGGCACGTCGCCGTCCATGCTGTAATGGCCTTCGACGACCATTAGCGCGTGGCCGTTGCGCGGGCGCGCCTGCGCCAATGCCCGGTCGGCGGCGGCGTGGTCGAGATGCGCGAACGGCACGCGCCGCGCGCCCGACAGCCTGGCGCCCTCGACGATGCTGTTGTGGATCAGCGCGTCGTGGACGATCACGTCGTCGCGCCCGAGCAGGTGCCCGATCAGGGTGACGTTGGTCGAATGGCCGCCAACCAGCGCTACGCTATCCTCCGCCTGATGCAGCCGCGCCAGGGCCCGCTCCAGCTCGCGGTGGACCGGGCGCTCGCCGGACACCGGCCGGCTCGCCGAGACCGAGGTGCCCCAGCGGTCGATGGCGGCCTTCGCGGCCGCGGCGATTGCGGGATGGCCGTTGAGCCCGAGATAGTTGTACGACGCAAAGTTGACGTAGCGCCGGCCGTCGATGACCGTCTCGGCGCCGGCCACACCCTCGTGCACGCGAAAGAACGGGTCGGCGATGCCGAGGTAGTCCGCGGCTTCGCGGATCATGCGGATTTCCCGGGCGCCTTCGAGGTCGGCGGCGTGCAGGCGCCCAGCATCGCCTAGCGCCCCGGCGCCGCCCAGCCCCCCAGCATCGCCCGGCCCCTCCGACGAGCGGGCGCGCTCGGCTGCGCGCGTCGCCCGGCCGGGTGCCGCCGCCGACACCTTTTCCAACAGGCGCGCCTTCGCCTGCGGCGACAGACCGAAGAGGTTGCGACCTGCTGCCATCGGGCTACTCCGCCGCCCGCGCCCCGGCGCAGTCCTCTCCGGCCTCGGTCTCGCCCTCCTCCGCCGCGACTGCGTCGAGCGTTTCGTGGCGCGCCGCGATGGCAGCCACGTCGGCGGCTTCCGCGGCACCCGATGCGAGCGCGGCGGCGAGGCGCGCCGCGATCGAGGCAATGCTCGTGCCCTCAGCCAGCGACACCAGCGGCAGGTCGATCCGCAGCCGCGCTTCGAGCGCCAGGCGCAGCTCGACCGCCATCAGCGAATCCATGCCGAGCTGCGACAGCGGCCGGCCCGGGTCGACACCGCCTGCCGGCAGCCGCAAAATGCGCGCCGCCTCCTCGGCGACGACGCCCTTCAACAAGCCCAGCGCCGCTTCCGGATCGAGCTCGAGCAAGCGGTCGGCGAGCGCCTCGTCGCCGGCCGACTGGTCGGCTCGCGAGCGGACCTCGGCAAAGAGCGGGGTCGCGAGCACCGGCAGAAATCGCCGCGCATCGCCCCAGCTTGCCTCGGCGCAGCCGGCCACCGGCAGCCCGCTTGCGAGTAGAGCCGACAATGAGGCCAATGCTTGCGCCGCCGGCATCGGCTTGGCGCCGAGCCGGCGCGCCAGCGCCTCGCGGGTGTCGGGCCGCTGGGCGAGGTATCCGGCGTCCTCGATCGGCCCCCAGGCCACCGCCAGCGCCGGCCGGCCTGCGGCGTGGCGGCGCCGCGCCAGCGCCTCGAGCACCGTGTTCGCCGCGACATACGCGCCCTGGCCGGGCGCTCCGAGCAGCGTGGTGGCCGAGGAAAACAAGATAAACAACTCGATCGGGTCGTCGCGGGTCAGCGCGTCGAGCGCCAGCGCGCCCTCGATCTTTGGACGCAGCACGGCGTCCACGCCCGCGGCGTCGAGATCGGCGGTCATCCGGTCGTCGACCGCGGCGGCGGCATGCACGATCCCGCGTAACGGCGGCCGGGTCGCGCGGACCTCGTCCAGCACCGCCGTGAGCGAAGCGCGGTTGGCGACGTCGCCGCGATAGACGCCGACCTCGGCGCCCGCCGCCGCCAGCTCGGCGACCCGTTCCGCGCAGCCCGGCGTCTCCGGCCCGCGCCGGGAAAGCAACGCCACCGATCCGGCGCCGTGCTCGACAAGCCAGCGCGCGGCCGCAAAGCCGAACCCGTCGACCCCGCCAGTCACCAGATAGGTGCCGTCGCGGCGCGCCTGGTATTCGGGGACGGTGTGCGGCGGCAGGTCGATCTCGGCGTCCGGCGTCAGCACCAGCTTGCCGATATGCCCCGAGGACTGCATCAGCCGGAAGGCGTCGCCGATCTCGGAATAGCGAAACAGGCGATGCGCGAGGGGCCTGATCGCGCCCGCGCCGAGCAATGCCGAGATTTCGCCCAGCAACGATCGCGCCAGGCTCGGGCGGCGCGACGGCAGCTGGTCGACGTCGATCGCGAAATACGAGATGTTCTGGCGCAGCGGCCGCAAATGCATCCGGCGGTTGAGATAAAAGTCGCGCTTGCCGAGCTCGACGAAACGGCCGAACGGCTTCAGCACCTCGAGGCTGCGCTCCATCGCCTCGCCGCTCAGCGAGTTCAGGACGACATCGACCCCCTCGCCAAGAGTGATCTCGCGCACCGCGTCGGCAAATCCAAGATCACGCGAATCGAGCACGTGATCGGCGCCGGCGAGCTGCAGAAACCTGCGTTTTACCGGAGACCCGGCGGTCGCGACGACAATCGCGCCGCGATGCTTGGCGTATTGAATGGCGGCGAGCCCGACGCCGCCCGCGGCGGCATGGATCAGCACGCGCTCGCCGGGCTCGACCTGCGCCAGCCGGCCGAGCGCGTAGACCGCGGTGACAAACGCGACCGGGAGCGTCGCCGCCGCGGCAAAACCCAGCCCCTCCGGGATCGCCACGACCGCGTCCGCGACGGTGCGCACGCGGGTGCCCAAAGCCGCCGGGGCGAACGCCATGACCCGCTCGCCGACCCCCAAGCCCTCGACCCCCGGCCCGAGCGCGCGGACGACCCCGGCGCATTCGAGCCCGAAGGCCGCGCCGGCGAACCCGTCGATCAGCGCCTCTTCCGGCAAGAGGCCCATTGCCCACATCACGTCGCGAAAATTGAGCGCGGCGGCGCGCACCTCGATTTCGACCTCGCCGGCGCCGGGCGATTGCGCCGGGTGCCGTTGCCACGCCAGCGCGTCAAAGCCGCCTCCGACGCCGCGCACCAGGCGCAGCCCGTCCGCCGGCTCAGCATGGCGCGGCGGCAACCCGAGCCGCAGCCGCATCACATGGCGCCCGCGCGGCGTCCACACGATTTCGGTTTCCGGCGTCGCCGCGCCGATCTCGTCGGCGATCTGTCGCGCGCGCATCTCGGCGGGCGCCGCGCTGGCGAGGTCGACCAGCCGCAGCGGCAGCCGCGGCAATTCGTTGGCGAGAACGCGCGCCAACCCCCAAAGCCCGGCGCCGACGAGCGCGGCCGTCCCCGGCTCCCCTGGCGCCGCCTGCTGGGCATCGCAGGTCACGACCCACAGCGCCGCCTGCCATTCCGCCGCCCGCAACGCGGTCTCGGCCAGCGCCACAAGCTGCCGACCCGCGCTGGTCTCGTCCATCGACCCGTCGCACAGGAAGAGGACGAGTTGTGGGGCAGCGTCCTCGCGCGCGACGATGCCCGGCGCGTCCGGGTCATCTGCCGCGGCAATCGAGGCGACGCGATGTCCTGCCGCCTCAAAGAGGCCCGACAACGCCCCGCGCAACGGGGTGTCGTCGCCGACCAGCGCGATGTCATGGCGCTCTGCGGCGGCGGCCTCCGCCGGT
>Ga0210390_10001821_pt1 | contig 19669 bp, 19 predicted proteins | sample IncBWH11OmetaG_FD_161050 | JGI IMG/M metagenome (GOLD analysis project Ga0210390, IMG submission 161050) | Forest soil microbial communities from Barre Woods Harvard Forest LTER site, Petersham, Massachusetts, United States - Inc-BW-H-11-O ... | reverse complement strand
GACGCTAGCGCAAGTTCCCGTGCTCCAATTCGCCTATCTTCTTGGGACAACTAATGCGGGCGGCACGGGGCCCGGTCTCAAAGCTGTTGAGCTTGTTTGCTGGGGGCGCACTCCTTTGCGGCTGCGCTGCCAACTCCGGTGTTATTTCAACCGGTCAAAATACCTTTGTAGTTTCCCGCCAAGCGGCCACTGGATTTAGCGGCTCAGGCAACCTAAAGGCTGAAGCGCTAAGTGAGGCCTCTCAGTACTGCACCAATCAGCAAAAGTCTGTGTCAGTTGTGAATGTTCGAGAAGCACAGCCACCCTTTCTGTGGGGAAACTTTCCCAAGGCCGAAGTTCAATTCACATGCTGGGACGCAACCAAGATCGACGCAATAAAAAACGAATGTGATGATCGTCGGAAAAGAAAAGAGATCAAGGGATTCAGAGCCCCAATTCGGGCATACGGCTCCCACCTCAGATGTGTAACGACGCGTCGTGATATTCTACGCAATGTTCTGGGTCACCCCGATTTCGTGCGAGATTAGCTGAGACGTACCGGAAGACGACTGCCACAGCGACCACGCAGTGCAGATCGAACCCGGTCTCCGGTCGCGGTCTCCCAAAAACGGGAATATTTCAAATATTGGCCGGAGACTATCGGCTGTTCCGGGCCAGAAGTGGCTAATACCCGAGCGCGGAGACCGCCTACCAATTCGCAAAAGCCCGCCATTGGCGGGCATTTCCGCGATTACCAAGGACGGCTTCCCTGAGAGCCGGACTGCCTGGCTGGCGACGCAGTGGAATACGAACCTGTCTCCGCGCAATTTCCCTGCTAACAGGGAATTTTACAGGGAAAATCACGATTTCAGGCCTCGAGGCGGCAATTTTAGAGCATGAAATTGCTGTGGCGCAGGGACTTTTCAGCAGATTCCCTAAGTAAACTATCAGGGAAATTTTTCCGAAAAACAGGGAATTCTAGGCGGATAACAGGGATTTTCCGGCAAATCTGTAAGCGCCTTTTCCTTTTCTCACACGCTTGTTTGGCGGCTTAGGGGAAGTCGAACAGCCCCCTAAACTCCCCTACCATCCTGTTTGCCGATCACGCAGCGCCACGATCCCAAGCCGCCTAAAGGCCTGGGGTTTCCTGATCCCATATCGGGGACTCTAAATTTTGCGAACGACCGCTTCGCGCCAGGAGCAGTCATTCAACAACACCCTCGGTGCGCTCATCGGCGGCCGCCCATCGGGTAGGTACATCGTCGCCCGGTCACCCTGCAATCTGCATTGGTTACGATAGAGGCAGCACGAGATCTTCGATCCGGATCGGAAACCGTCGCAGGCGAACGCCCGTCGCGTGCCAGACTGCATTCGCGACCGCGCCGGCCGAGCCCGTGACGCCGATTTCACCAACGGCATTGATGCCAAGGGCGTTGACGTGCGGATCGTGTTCCTCGATCATGAGCGCCTCCAGGCTTGCTCGCCGGCTGCTCTTCTACGTTAGCCGGGGATGGACCCGGTTCTTCCGCAAGACTCTTTGTCGCAAGGGATCCCGTGCCGTAACTTGCTCTTCCCAATGCCCGGCAGTTCGCGAGAACAACTTCGCGGATCGATAGGAGTGGTCGCAACACTTCTTACAGACATACAGTCAGACGACGGCCGGCACGCTCGCAGTCCGCATTTGTCCGGCGCTCAGCCTAGTCATGTTTTTTTTATTCCTTCGTTATTGCCTGCAAGGTGGCGTTCAGCTCGGCCGGGATGAAAGCGGCTGCGACGAAGGTCCTGATGATCGCATAAGCCACCGAAGCATTGATGTCCCGGCTTCCCACTGTGAACGGCTAAGCGCCCCCTCCCCGAGCTTGATTCCAAACTGATAGGCTCTCTATTTATTCCTCATCAGTCACGGGATGCTGTTTGCGTATGAACGGCCGCTTCGCGCCAAGAACTGCCATTCCTCTATGAGCAGTCTTTTGGACGCTTCCGAACTGGCCAAGGCCGGAGCCAGCGTCCTGCCGAACATTTGTGCGGGATAATTCCACGGTATGATGTGGCCCACCACGCCATGCGGGATGTGTTCGGTTGTCACGAAGTAGCCGGCCAAAAACGGAATCGTATCTCCGTGCACCTTATCGGCGGCGCCGCCGTAATATTCGAAATACCGTGCCGTTGCGACCATGTCGGCACGCGCCTGCTTCATGGGTTTGCCCGTGTCGCGCGCTTCAAGCCGGGCCAATTCGTCGGCGTGATCGGTAATGGCGTATCCGAGCTTCGTGAGCAGCCTGCCACGTTCGGTCGGGCTCAGGCGTCCCCATGTTCCCTCAAGCGCACCGCGCGCGGCCTTGACCGCGCGATCTATATCTTTTGCGTTCCCTGCGGCTATCTCCGCAAACTGACGACCTTCCGCAGGTGCGATAACGGGAAAGATGCGGTCTGACGAACTGGGAATCCACTTGTTGTTGATGAAAGCGCCCTTTCGCGCCGGCGATCGCGGTCGAAGCATGAACATTCATCTCAAACCTTTCCCAAATCTCGGAGCTAATGAACCGATTGCGCGGCGGCGCTCAGCGCCCCCCGCTCCATGGTCCATACCTGATCCGATATATCTTTCAGCAGACTTGCGTTGGACTCGGTGATTATGACAACCAAGTCTGGCCGGACGTCGCGCAGACGCCCCAAAGCCTCGCCGTACTGGACGGCAAGGACGGGCGCCAGTCCCTGAAACGGCTCGTCCAGCAGCACCATGCGCGTTCCCGCCATCAGCGCGCGCCCTAGGGCCACCATCTTGCCCTGTCCACCAGACAACGCCGCGCCCGAGCGCTTCAGCATGTCGCGCAATTGCGGGACGACCTCAAGGACATCGGCCATTCGAATTGCGATGTCAGAGTTTGGAAGGCCATGAGCCTCGCAAGGAAGCCGCAAGTTCTCTTCGACCGAAAGGGTTGGAAAAATGACCCGATCCTCTGGCGCGTAGCCAATGCCCTGTTCGGCGCGGTAGTGCGGCGGAAGCACGTCAAGTTCATCCTGATCGAACAGGATGTGTCCGCTCTTCAGCTTTACCAGCCCCATGAGCGCTCGAAGCAGTGTTGTCTTTCCAGCACCATTTCTACCTACAACCGCCACCACAGAGCCAGCCCGCAGTTCAGCGCTTACATTTCGCAACACGGAAGTGCCGGCGAGGTCGACAGATACGTTTTGAAGCGTCAACATCAGTGAGTTCCCAAAACCTGACGACGTATCTCCGGGTCCGCAAACACCTGTTCGGGTTTGCCGTCGGCCGCAATTCGCCCGGAAATCCAGGCCGCCACCCGGGTCGCGTGCCGCGTAACCACATCCACATCGTGCTCTACGAACCAGCTCGTTACCTTGCGCTCGGCCAGAGCACTCATGATCGTTGCCATGATTTCATGTTTCTCTTCTGACGCCACACCGCTGGTCGGCTCGTCCATGATCAAAAGCTTCGGCCTGAGCACGAGCGCCATCGCGATGTCCAGTAGCTTGCGTTCGCCTTCGCCCAGGGCAGAGGCCATCTCCTCACCTCGCGCGGCAAGCCCCGTGACCTCGAGTGTATGGTCGATTTCAGACTGATCGACAGACGCGCTCAGTGACTTCAGAAGTGGAAGCGAACCAATCCGGCCCACTGCAGCCAATTCGAGGCACTGGCGAACGGTGTGTTGCAGGAAAAGCTGGGGCAACTGAAAGGATCGCCCTAACCCCAGATGCACGATGCCGCGGGGCGGCATTTTTGTAACGTCTGTTCCGGAAAAGAAGATACGACCGCTGCGCGCACGCAAATAGCCTGTGACGATGTTGATAAAGGTGGTCTTGCCTGCGCCGTTTGCGCCGATTACGGCAAGGCGCTCGCCCTCCTGCAGGGAAAAATTGATGTTGTCGGCGACGACGATACCACCGAACGCGAGGCTTAGGTTCTCGGTGCGCACGAGTTCCATCAGCTTTTCCCAGTCACTGGCTGCAAAGACAGCTTTCGTTCGCGTGATCTGCTCCAGCGCTTGATCGGCAGAACCCCTGTAATCCCGGTCGGAGCGACCAGAATGACGATGATAAGGGTCGCGCCGAGAAGCATTTTCCACGTTCCGGCGAGCAACATAGTGCCGACCAGTTGAATGACCTGAAAGACAACGGCGCCGATGAAGGCACCGAGCGCGTGCGCCGATCCGCCCAGGATCGCGATGAATACGAACTCGCCCGAACGCACCCAGTAGCCAAGCTCGGGCGTCACCAGGCCTTGGAGGAGAACCACAAGCGCCCCAGCCAGCCCGCAAAGACCCGCCGAGATCATGTAGCCGTTCCAGAGAATGCGGCGCGCCGACATTCCGAGGTACTCCAGGCGGGTTTCGTTGGTTTTGATGCCTGCAAGAGCTTCTCCAGCCGCGGATCCGAAGTAGCGCTGAACCAACGTTCCAAGCGCCAAAGATGCCAGGAGGGCGGTCACCAGCAACGCGGTCTCGTAGCCGGGTCGATCGAGTCGGAGGCCGGCGAATGGAGGACGCTCTAGCCTCAGGCCGTCGGTGCCTCCAGTAATTTCGTAGAATTTCCCCAGCACTGAATACAGCACCATCGAGAGTGCCAAATTGAGCATTCCGAAGAAGATCTCTCGATAGCGAACAACGAAAAGTCCGATAATGGCACCCGCGACAAGGGCGGCGACGATACCCGCCAGGACGAGTAGCAAGCCGTCGAGTGCCGGATACGCCCTTGAGAGAAAAGCCACGGTATACCCGGCGACGCAGGAGTACATCGCGTGCCCAAATGAGACCTGACCCGCTCGCATCAGTACCGCGACGCCCAGGGCCGCCAATCCGTAAGACAGGCCTACGATGATAGGCACTTTCATCCACGGGAAAACCAGGCCGAGAACCAGGCAGACGGCAGCGCCAATCAGGCTTAGGATCCCAGCGATCATCAGATTTTCCTCGCCTGCGCGACCGTGAACAGACCGTAAGGCCGTATCAGCAGAACTAGCACCATTATCAGATATGGAACGACGACTTCGAATTCCGGAAAGGTGTAGACGGCGAGCGAACGTGCCATACCAATCATCAGTGCTGCGATCAGAGCTCCCGTGATCTGTCCCAGGCCTGCCGTGGCCACGACGCTGAAGGAAAGCACGATCATGTCCGTGCCAACTCCGGGCACAAGGGACGTGCTGGGAACCGATAGTGCACCGCCCAGCGCACCCAGAATGGCGCCGACGATGAATGTGACGAGTCGGATGCGCTTGGCGTGAATGCCTAGGGCCGTAGCTACCTCGGCATTGTGCGTAACAGCGACAACCTGGCGTCCTACTCGCGTGTGTCGCAGAAAATACTGCAACAAACCATAAGCGCAGAGCGCCACGACGGGAATAAAGATGAGCTGATAGGCCGTAAAGGTCGCACCGAACAATTCTATGGTTCCCAGGCGACCCGTAACCTCGCTGGCTGTGTAGGGCGATCCGCCCCAGATCAGTAACTGCACGTCGTCAAGAATCAGGAATGCGCCGAAGGTAACCAAGAGCTGGAGCACGGGGTCCTTGTCCTGGACGCGGCGAAGTAGACCGATCTCCAAGAGGCAGCCCAGAAGAGTGCCGACTACGATTGCCGCTGCAAACAACGCTAAAACCAGCACTACGCTCGGGACCTCTCCCCGGCTCATAAGGAGCTGTATGAGACTGGCGGCAGCGTAGCCGCCGAAGGCATACATGGCGCCATGGGCGACATTCAAAATGCCCATGACGCCAAATATGAGCGTAAGGCCCAGGGCGACGAGAAACAGAAGACCTGCGTAAGAGAAGCCATCCGCGAGCGCGAGAGGAAGGAGATCTAGGTTCATGGAGCCTTCCCGGGCTATCCGCCGTAATCGAAAGTCTTGAACTGATCGTTATTGAGCAAGTCCGGCTTGAGCTTCTTGACCCACTCTGGAGACTTCTCCCCGATGGGCGGCGTGACGGCGGAGGCCGGCACGATCATGATTTTGTCGAGAACCGGAAATGGGTACTCAGAGACCTTCTTGGTTACACCAAGGAGCTGATCTTCAAGACCTTGACCGTCTTCGCGCATTTGAACCGGCCGGGTGAGGCCGCGAAACTTCAGATTGTGCATCTCTGCCGCGACCTGGTCGGTTGTCGGCCACTGGCCGTTATTTTTCTTGATGGCGGATTGATAGCCTGCGGTAATTCCCTCTAGCGCGGCGACCATGTGATAAACGGGATAAATTGGATACGCGCCCGTCTTGGCACGGAATTTTTCCACGAATTCCTTGTGCTTCGGATCGTTCTTGGTTTCGGGATGAAGGAAATAGTGGTCTCCGCGGGCACCGACGATCACGCCGTCGGGCAACGCTGTTCCCAGACGCTCCAGAGAGCTTTCGGCGAGCGGCAGCACCAATAGGGATTGTTTGGTCAGGCCGCGCTGCGAAGCCTGACGTGCAAATGTATCCAGGTCGCCACCCCAACTCGTTGAAAGAATGACGTCGGGCTTGAGAGCCTGAAGTCGGGTAATCTCGGTGGAAAAATCGACTGCGCCGAATTTCGGAAACAGCTCCGCGACGATCTTGGTATCAGGCTTCAACGACAGCAGCGCGTTCCTGAAGATCTCCCAGGAATCCCGTCCCCATGCATAGTCCTGATTGATAACGGCGATGGTCTTGAAGTCGGGTTTTGTCTTGAGCAGATAAACGACGGTCGAAACCATCTCAGTCACTGCATTCGCCTGCGTTCGCACAACGTATTTGTAGCGGCGATCCTCAAGAATTTTTTCAGTCCCGCAATCCCACATCACGTTCAGAACTTTCAGGTCCTCGGCAACAGGTGCGACGGTATTGCAGTTCCCGCTTGAAATAGCCGACACCATCACCTTCTCACCGGCGTCCTGCGCCACGCGGCGATATTCGGAAAGGAATTTGTCCCCGCCCAACCCTTCGTCGATGAACCTCGGCGACAACTTGACCCCGTCAATGCCGCCTTTGGCATTAAACTCTTCTATCCAGAGTTCGGCGGCGGCCTTGCCGGGAATGCCGAACACGGACGCCGATCCGGTCAGGAAGGTAGTGATACCCAGAGGAAGGGTCGCCGGCTTACCGGTCTGAGCCCAGACGAGCGAAGGGCACGCGCTCAAAACGACGACGGCAGCCCACGAGCAAAGGACCTTAAAAGGAGCTTTCTTGGACATCGTTTCCTCGCTAGATCGGCTTATCACAGCGCCTTATGATGGCGTCCTGGCGAAACCAGCCGGTGGGCTCACCTTTCGCTAAAATCCATTCGCGTCGGCGGCCCGTCCAAGACAATTTGTGAATGCGGGCCATACAAGAAGCATATGACTGCGCCCACTAATATCTATCGGTACGCGGTCACAAACCCCTTCGCTTTAGCCAGTCAATGACGAAATCGGCGGTTCTTTGCGCGCCGGGCCAATCTGCATGAAGTGACCGAGCATGTCTTCGTTCCGGTACTCAGCTTCGCGCGGTCCGGACCGAAGCCAGGTGCGAAATGAGTTTGTCCTCGGCTCCCGCAATGACCAGAACAGGCACACCAACGCAGAAGGCGGGCATCACGGGCACCGGAAGATGCGCATCGAAAACAGTTCCCGGACTTTCGAACACCATTTTGGCAGCGTGAAGGTTTATTTCTGTGCCCTCAACTTGCCGCGAAAAGATGATGTCTACCATTGATTGAAATGCACTCTCTCTTTTGCCATTCAGGAAGTTCCAAACCCCGTGCCAGAGAGCTGGCTGAGTCGCGAGCAGCAACGGTGACTCAAACAACATGCCTTCAGGCGGTACTGGCGCCAGCATTACCAGCGCCGAAATTTTTGTCCTGCCGAGAAGTCTCTGCGCCAAAAGCGCGCCCAGGGAATGGGTGACGAGAATGGGTGGGACCAGACATCTCTCCACCGCGCGTATAATGATGCTTTGGTACGAGGCCTCGAGCGAGTTTCCTGAGAGCAGCTTGTTTGCGTCGCCACGATCCGGTGCCAAAGCGGACAGGCCTGCCTTCGTCATGCTGTCCAGGAAGGCACCTTCCCACATCCATGCTCCAGCGAAGGCTCCGTGAATCAGAAGGACTGGTGGCCGGTCATAAGAAAACCCGTTGAACTCCATATGACCCCACCTCTGACCAGCCTTGTATTCCGGGATTGAAAAGGCACCCCGACAGCTCGTTCGAGAGCAACGATCTCAACATGATCGCTCACGCCGCCGCGGGAATTTTTTCGCCCAGACCGACGCAAAGCGCTCATATGAAAAGCATATGGCCGTCAGGCCGAACGGATATTAGTCCGTTCCACCAGGCGACCTTATTGTTGCGGCAAAAGCGGCCGGCCGCGGGTCGGCAAAGACGGGGAGGATGCCGCGCGAATGACCGACACGAATTACCTCAAGATGATTTCAGACTTCTGGGAAACGACGGGGAAAAGCACCTCCGAAGTACAAAAGGACCTTTTCCAGCAAATGCTGGCCCGCTTTGGAGTTACCTCCCCGTTTGCTGCCTTTCCGACGAACCTTGCCACCTCCAACAAGGCCAGCGAGGCATTCCGCGAGCTTCTTAACTCGTTGATGGCAGTGCCGAACGCGCTGGCAAGCGCCGCCTCACAGTCAAACCTGTCCGATAAGAAGACCGCCGAGCTGCTGCAAAAGATAATGAACCCCCAGGAATGGCTATCCGTGTCCGGGTACACGAATCAGTCTATCCGACAACTGGTTGAAGGCCCCAAATTCGCCGACATCGGGCAATTGGAAGGCAAATTCGCAACGCTGATCGGCGCCTGGACAGAACTCCGTGCTCGAGCTCTCGAACAAACTACGTATCAACTTACGGCGTGGGCGAAAGCGGCGCAGGAATTTGCGACAAAACTTCGCGAAATGGCCAAAGACAAGCCAATCGAATCCAGAGCGCAAATAGTCGCGCTTTGGGTCGACGTCGCAAATCGTCACCTCCTGGAGACGCAGCGGTCTCCCGAATTCCTCAAGAACCAGCGTGAGCTGTTAAGAGCCAGCACGGCCTTCAGGCGGGCGCAGAACGAGCTTAGCGACTATTATGGAGAAGCATTCGGCATCCCCACGCGGGGAGAGATCGATGACCTCACGAGAATGGTTGCCGACCTGAAACGGGAAATACGCGCCGAGCAACGTCGGCGAAGGGGGCGCGGCAACGAAACCGCGGACGAAGGGAAGATAACTCATGGCGCAATCTGATCAGACCGGCGGAACAGCTGCCTCCGACATCATAAGCAACATGTCCTCGTTAGGTCGGGAGCTGGCGCAGAGTGCCAAGCTCATCGGCGAGGTGCGCGACGAGGAGGTGGACATCGGGACCGCACCCAAAGAAGAGGTCTGGCGATCGGACAAGGTCGTTCTCTACCGCTACGAGGCCACTGCCGAACGAAAACTGAAAACGCCACTTCTGATCGTGTTCAGTCTGGTGGGCCGCTACACCATTGTTGATCTGCAAGAAGACAGGTCGATGGTGCGCAATCTTCTGAAGCTCGGGGTTGACGTCTTTGTTATCGACTGGGGCTCCCCGTCGAGGGCCGATCGCTACCTGACCATGGGCGACTACATAAATGATTATTTGGATGGCGCGATCGACGCGATCAAAAAAGTCGACAACGTCAGCAAGGTCAACCTGCTGGGCATTTGCGAGGGCGGTACCTTCAGCCTCTGTTACGCTGCGCTTCACCCGCAGAATGTCGAAAACCTTATCCTCATGGTCACCCCTGTCGACTTCCACGCGCGCGACGCCAACGAGCCGGTGAGCCACGGGCTCATCAACCTTTGGACGCAAAATCTCAAGGGGGACGATATCGATGAGATGATGGACGTCCACGGGGTGCTGTCAGGCGAGCTGATGGGATTCATATTCACATCGATGAATCCGGTGCGCAACACGCTGAAATACAATCTCGATCTCTTGGACGTTACAGACGACAAGAAGAAATTCCTCAATTTCCTCAGAATGGAAAAGTGGATCGCAGACCGACCACATCATCCGGGTGAAGTTGCGAAACAGTGGGTCAAGGATCTTTATCAAAGGAACTGTCTTGTCGCCAACAGGCTGTGCATCGACACCGAGAATGTGGAACTGCCCAAGGTGACGATGCCAGTTTTGAATATTTTCGCTCGCGATGATCACATCATCCCGACCGCAATGACGCGCGGCCTTGGTCAACACGTAGGATCAAAGGATTATAGCGAACTGGAGCTGCCTGCAGGGCACATGGGCATTTTCGTCAGCGGTAAAACCCAGAATGTCCTGGCGAACAGCCTCGCGGACTGGCTTTTTGCGCGACAGAAATCCTGATCCACAAGAGCATCTTAGGACAAGTTAATTGAAGCTTCAGAACAAGATCGTCAGCGCGGACGAAGCCGTGGCGGTGATCCGGGACGCCGACACCATCGTCATCCAGGGATTTGTCGGGATCGGAGTCCCAGACGAGCTGATCCTTGCTCTTGAACGACGCTTCCTGACCACCGGGCATCCACGCGGCCTGACCCTTTTGTTTGCCGCCGCCCCGGGGGACGGCAAGGAACTCGGAATCAACCGACTTGCCCATGACGGATTGTTCAAGCGGGTCATCGGAAGCCATTACGCACTCGTTCCCAAGCTCGCGAAGATGGCGCTTCTGAACAAGTTCGAAGCTTACAATCTCCCGCTGGGATCGATTTGCCACCTGTTTCGCGACATCGGGGCCAATCGCCCGGGGAACTTCTCGAAAGTGGGCCTTCGTACGTTCGTCGACCCTCGATTGGGCGGCGGCAAGCTTAATGAGATTACCAAGGAAGAACTGGTCGAATTGCACGAGATTCACGGGGAACAGTGGCTTTTCTTCAAGCGTATTCCGATCAACGTCGCGTTCTTCCGCGGGACCACGGCGGATCCCGACGGAAACATTACCATGGAGCGAGAGGCCCTACCTCTGGATGGTCTGAGCATCGCCACGGCGGCGCGAAATTGCGGCGGACTGAGCATCGTGCAGGTCGAACGCGTGGCAGCGAGCGATTCTCTCAATCCTCGCGAGGTCGCTGTTCCCGGTGTTCTGGTGGACTGCGTGGTCGCTGCAGACCTGAAGAACCATCGGCAGACCTATTCTGTCGACTACAACCACGCCTATTCGGGACGCCAGCGAGTGCCTCTCGGCCATGTCCCGCGGATGGAGCTGAGCGAACGAAAAATCATCGGCAGGCGATGCGCCTTCGAACTGCCGCTCGGAGGTGTGATCAACCTGGGAATTGGAATGCCGGAAAGTCTGGCGGCGGTCGCGGCGGAAGAGAACGTTCTGAAGCTGGTGACCCTGACCGCAGAGCCGGGCGTGATTGGCGGCATCCCGCAAGGCGGGCTCAATTTCGGCGCGTGTCTCAATCCATCCGCGATCATTCAACAGAACCAGCAGTTTGATTTTTACGATGGTGGGGGACTGGATATGGCCTGCTTGGGAATGGCGCAGGCTGACCGGGCCGGCAATGTAAATGTAAGCCTATTTGGAGGTCGGCTTGCCGGTTCCGGAGGCTTCATCAACATCTCTCAGAACGCCAAGAAGGTGCTGTTTGCCGGCACATTCACCACCGGCGGCCTCAAAGTTAGCGTCGAAGACGGCCACGTCAAGATCCTGCGCGAAGGCAAGGGCCACAAGTTTCTCAGAAACGTGGAGCACATCACTTACAGCGGTGCGTTCGCCCGCGAGACCAACCAGCCCGCCTACTACGTGACGGAGCGATGCGTGTTCCGCCTGACCGCGGATGGTGTTGAACTAGTCGAATTCGCGCCAGGCATTGATATCGAGCGCGATATCCTTGCACAGATGGATTTCCGTCCCGTCGTCAAAAATCCGGTGCTCATGGATTCCCGAATCTTCCAGTCGGAAATCATGGGATTGGAGCGGGTTCTCGCAGGCTTGAGCGTCGCGGAACGCATAACCTATGACCAGTCCCGAAACATTCTTTTCCTAAACTACGAAGGCCTGAATCTTCAGACGTTGGACGACATTGAACAGGTCAGGGCGGAGATCGAGTCCCGCTGCCGCAGCATCGGCAGACGCGTGACTACGATCGCCAATTACGAGGGGTTCGAGCTGAATCAATCGATCAGTGATGCCTATTTTACGATGGTCGCCTATATCCAGCATCGTTACTACAAGTCCGTTTCCCGTTACACCACAAATGCATTCATGCGCCTCAAGCTCAGCGACGCCCTCGTGCAGCGCGAGCTCGGTCCTGTCTTCGAATCCGGCTCGGAGGCGCACAGAGCAGTCGGCGAAGCGGAGGAGCCGGGATGATGGAGGCCGACTTATTTCCGATTATCTTCAGCTTCAGAGGTAAATGATGGTCGTGCAACACTTTGCCCGATTCACCGTCCGCAGCCTGTCCCGGGAGCAGTTTCACGAAGTTTCGTACACAGAATGGGGCTCAGAGGGTAATCGAGGCGTCGTCGTCTGCGTGCACGGCCTGACTGGACAGGGCCGCGATTTCGACTTCCTGGCTCGGCGTCTTGCCGGTGAAGGCTACCGAGTCGTGTGCCCCGACATTGTGGGGCGCGGCTTGAGCGGTCAGCTCGTCAACGGCTCCGACTACGACCTCGATCAGTACGTTATCGACATGACGGTTCTGCTGGCGAAATTGCATGTGACTGACGTGAGTTGGGTTGGAACGTCGTTGGGCGGCATGATCGGAATCCTCATGGCCGGCCTCGCCAACTCCCCTATTCAACGGCTCGTAGTCAATGACATCGGTCCCAATCTGCCGATAAACGCCGTTCTCCGGATTGGCAACTACGTTCGCAATGGACCTCAAGTTTTTCCAAATTTCGAGGCCGTGGAAGCTTATTTCCGGGAAATCCTGCGGCCGTTCGGTCGCCTTACTGAAGAGCAGTGGCGTCATCTCGCCGAGCATAGCGTCAAGCGCAACGAGGCCGGCCATTATGCGCTTCGGTATGATCGACGGCTAACGCAGGGCTTCAAGGCTCCATGGCATCACCGCTACAGGTTATGGACGGCATGGGAACGAATCAACTGTCCGATCTTGATTTTGCGCGGCGGCGATTCCGATCTGTTTCTGCCCGGGACGGCAAAGGAAATGCTGCGGCGCAACGCGCGTGCGCGATTGGAGACAATTCCCGACTGCGGACATGCGCCCGCTCTCATGGATGAGCAGCAGATTGATCTCGTGGCCGGATGGATCGGCGCGCAAGTCCCCGAGGAAACGAAGGTGGCCTGACGCCACAATTCAGTTGTGCCTCGCCAAGTTCCAATGCAGGGCTGAGAGCCTTCTCGAACGTCGCTTGCCATTAGCGGAATAAGGCCATCTGATACGCCCAACGACTGAGGGAGGGTCTCAGATGGACGTGCGCCAACTGCGGTATTTCGGTGTTATCGCCGAACTAGGCTCTGTATCGGCCGCGGCGCACCGCCTCGGCGTGGCACAGCCCTCTCTCAGCCAACACGTCAAGCATCTCGAGGAGGAACTGGGCATAGCGCTGTTCGTGAGGTCGCCACGCGGCGTCATCCTCACAGAAGGAGGCCAGATTCTCTTGGCCCACGCCAAAAGCATTTTGGATGCGGTTGACGTGGCCGTCGCCGACCTCCGCAACCAATCGAGCGAACTAAAAGGGGCTGTAACCTTCGCGATACCCAGTTCCGCGAGCAATGTTCTTTCGGTGCCACTCTGTGAAACTGTGCAACATGAGTGTCCAAACATCATGCTTCGAACCATGGAAGCAATGAGTGGCCATGTGCAGGAGTGGCTGGTCCAGGGACAGGTCGACCTCGGCATCCTCTATGACATTCGACGCGTAAAGCACCTTCGTGCGTTTCCACTGCTGGAGGAGGATCTCTATCTCGTTGTCTCGCCCGACAATTGGAGCGCGCCCGTCGGACCCGATGGGATTGCAGAGAGTGCGATCAAATTAAGCGACTGCGCCAATCTGGGACTTGTATTGCCGCATCGTACGCATGGTTTGCGCGAGATCGTTGAAGATTTCGCGAGCCAGCGCGACATCACTATGCATGTTCCTATCGAGATGGATTCACTTACGAATATGAAGGCATTGGTTTCGCGCGGCTCCGCGTACACAATCCTGGCTCGCGCCGCTATTGTCGAGGAGTTGCATCGCAAGATACTCATTGCAGTTCCGATATGCGAACCTTTCATGCGACGTACTGTTTATCTGGTTCGAAATCCGTCGCGCCCGGCGACCCAAGCAGTTTTCAAGGTCGAACGGCTGATTGTCGAAATTGCCATCGAGCTGGTCAACAAAGGGCGGTGGCCGGGCGAGTTGGCGGTGACGGAGTATAAGAAAGCGCTATGAGAGACAGCGCGATTCGATATTTCCGCATTGTGAACGATTTCGATACTGTGTCCGGAAGATCGTCTCTTTTTGACTGCGAGGTCAATTGGCATGCGTCTTCAAGGCAAGGTGGCACTGATAACGGGAGGGGCATCGGGATTTGGCGCTGAAACGGCCCGCCGTTTTGTCAGAGAAGGTGCGGGCATAGTCATTCTCGATTTGAATGGCGATGGGGCCACGCAGCTCGCTGCTGAAACCGGCAACGCAAGAGGCCTTAAGGGCGACGTCACCAGTCGGAGTGATATCGATCAAGCCATCCAACTGGCGACCGAGGCATTCGGGCGGCTCGACATCGTGGTGAATAACGCTGGCTGGACGCATCGAAACAAACCTATTTTGGAGGTTTCGGAAGAAGAGTTTGATCGCATCTATGACATCAACGTAAAATCCATATTCCATATGGTGCGTGCCGTGGTGCCGCTCATGTCGAAACAGGGCGGCGGGTCGATAATAAACATCGGATCGACGGCTGGCATTCGACCACGGCCAGGTCTTACCTGGTACAATGCTTCAAAAGGTGCTGTGAACCTGGTTTCAAAATCGCTAGCGGTCGAACTTGCACCGCTCAAAATCAAGGTGAACTGCGTCGCACCGGTGATAGGCGAGACCGGTCTGCTCGAGGCCTTCATGGGTGTGCCGGACACTCCCGACAACCGGGCTAAGTTCGTCGGCACGATACCGTTGGGACGCCTGTCACGTCCGGCCGACATCGCAAACGCATGTATCTTTCTTGCCTCCGACGACGCGGAATTTCTTACCGGAGTGATTTTACCAGTCGATGGCGGTCGAACAGTTTAACGACCCTGCGTGGCGGCACGGAACAAGTACGCTACGGCCCGACATTGCGTCGCGCCTGCCTTATTTAATTTAATTCAATCTTTTTATTGCCTCTCACATTACCCGAAGCACGACATCTATGTTGCCGCGCGTAGCTCGCGAGTAAGGGCAGACTTCCTCATGGGCTACCCTTGCCATTTCTTCGATTTCCACCTTGTCGCGGTGCGGCACAAAGACTTCAAGCTCGACTGCCAATTCGAAGAAACCTTTATCGTTTCGGCCGATCGCCACGTGAGCCGTGACACTTGACTCCCGAATCGATGCCTTGCGCTCTCGTGCAACCCGCAAAAGTGCGTTCTCGAAGCAGGCTGCGTAACCGGCCGCGAACAATTGCTCCGGGTTTGTCGCGTGGCCGCCTGGCCCGCCCAATTCCTTGGGTAGGCGAGTTTTAGATCCAGCACGTCATCCGATGACCTGATACTTCCATTGCTTCCGCCCACTGCGGTCGCGGTCGCAGTATAGAGCGCTTGCATTTAACCTCCGTTCGTCAAAAGCAAGAGATTACCATTGCAGTCCCATAAATCGTCTCATCTCCTCCACGCCTACGAGTCGAAGCTCTGCAAGCCATCGTCCTATTCCATCATGACCACGATCTTTCCGATCGCTTTCCTCGCAGCCAGAAGTTCGATGGCGGCGCCACCTTCATCTAACCGAAACCGTCGCGAGATCACCGGCCTGATCGCACTTCGCGAGCAATGCTCCAACAATTCACGCGCGCTCTCCTGGAACTCCACTGGATTATTCTCGACCCAATCTGCCCAAAAGACGCCAACGATTTGGCAGGACTTCAACAGGACAAGATTGAGCGGAAGCTTCGGAATACCCGCCGGAAACCCGACCACAAGGAAACGCCCCTCTCGGGCTATGCAGCGGAGAACCGCCTCTGCGTAGTCACCGCCTACCCCGTCATAAATGACGTTGGCACCATCCGGGCAGGCGTGCTTGAAGAGCGCCGATAGCTCGCGCGATTGCTCCTTGTCGAACGGTCCCCGGGGATAGACGATACCGCCGTCCGCGCCGTGCTCCCTGGCGAACGACACTTTGTCTTCCGATGAGGCCGCCGCAATAACGCGCGCCCCCATAGCTTTCCCCAACTCGACGGCGGCAAGGCCAACCCCGCCGGCCGCCCCAAGGACGATCAGCGTTTCACCCGGCAAAAGATTGGCACGGTTCTTGAGAGCGTAGTACGAAGTCCCATACGTTACGATCAGCGCGGACGCCTCATCGAATGGCATTTGCTCGGGGATCGGAATGCAATTAGCCGCCTTGGCCGCGACCTTTTCAGCCATCCCTCCCCAGATGCACCACCCGATCACCCGATCACCGGGACGGATTCGCGATACGTCTTTTCCGACTCTCTCCACGACCCCGGCTACTTCGCCGCCAGGAGAAAACGGCCGCACCGGCCGGAACTGGTATTTGTCTTCAATGATGAGCGTGTCGGGAAAGTTGACACCGCAGGCCTTTACCCTGATCAGAACCTCGTCGTCGCCCGACACCGGGTCTGGTACCTCGGCCATGACAAGCGTCTCCGGTCCGCCTGCCCTGGCACTCAGTAAAGCTCGCATCGAAATCCATCCTCACTGAGCACGCCAAACAAACCTGTGGGCAACAGCGCATCAATTCGAAAACGGTGAGATCAAGAGGAGGCGTAGCGTCTTGAGTATGACCGCATTGCCGGTCTCGCTGGCGACTGAAACAGAGTTCCAGCCGTTCTATAAGGTAGCCGTCCATCCGAGCAAATAGGGAAAGTCGCTAGCGGTCATATGCCTTAGTTATGGTCTTGCTATCGCAATAGCACGAGTGATCAATTTCCGCCTCGCGCCGGGAAGGGACATCTGCAGCGAAAGAGTGCGCGTCGCGGAGAAGGGCGAAATGCCGCTAGACAAGCGCCCAAAGCCGGAGTTTGGCGCAATCCGAAGTTTTTTTCCTCCAGCTTGCCAATCGCGCCAGCACAGGCTCAGATGAGTCCAAAAATCTCGGTCCGAGTGAATGAACACGAGGCCCAATTCAGACTGACCAGGAGGAAATCAGATGAGCCTTGATCCGGACGACCAGCAAGTCCTCGACATGATGAAGGCGGCCGGCCGCCCACCGGTCGCCGAGCTGCCGCCAGAGGAAGCGCGCAAGATGTATCGCGCCTCGCGCGGTCCACTGCAACCCGAACTCCCCGACATGGCCGAACTCCGCAATCTCTCGGCTCCAGGACCCGCCGGCGATATTCCACTACGGCTCTATCGCGGCATGGGAACGAAGCCCGGACCGCTTCCCGTCCTGGTGTTCTACCACGGCGGCGGCTACGTTATCGGCGATCTCGACACGCACGACTATGTCTGCCGGAAAATCGCAAACGTCGCACAATGTTGCGTCGTTGCGGTTGATTACCGTCTCGCGCCCGAGCACAAATTCCCGGCCGCCGTCGAGGACAGTGTCGCGGCGCTGCGCTGGATTGTGAAGGAAGCGAAGAGCCTTTCGATTGACCCGTCACGCGTTGCTGTCGGCGGCGACAGCGCTGGCGGCAATTTGTCGGCAAACATGGCGCATCTTGCGCGCGACGGCGAAGTGCCCCCGCTGTGCTTCCAGATGCTTCTTTACCCAGGTACGGACATGAGCATGTCGCAGCCGTCGTATGAGCGCGACTTCACACAGTTCCCGCTCTCGATCGAGGCCATCAAATATTTTATAGGCCACTATCTCCGCGACAAGAAGGACTACGCCGATCCGCGCGCTGCCCCGCTCCGGGCGCCGAACTTCAAGGGGCTGGCCCCAGCCCTAGTATTGACCGCCGGATATGATCCTCTTGTCGACGAGGGGATCGCCTACGCCCGCAAGATGGAGGACAACGGCGTGCGCGTTACACTCGTCCATATGAGCGATCAGATGCACGGCTTCCTCACGATGGGCCGCGTCATACGCGCGTCGGACGCCGCGCTCGAAATGGCCGGGGTGGCCCTCGCCCGGGCGTTCCAGCGTGGGCCGAATGAACTTGGTTAAGTGTCGGCTAAGCGTCGCTTCGTCAATCGCGAGACAAAGCTAGTCGTTGCGCGGGCCCACTAACGCGAGGGTAATCCAGTGCGCCTCTAGCGCGGGCTTAGGAGCGCCTTCCACTTCAACCACGGTTTCCCAAGCGGATTGCAAGGATACCGCGCGTTCCGTCAGGCCGATTAAACGAAATTTGCCGCGCACGCGTGCTCCGGATTTGACGGGGCTCAGGAAACGCACGCGCTCGAAGCCGTAATTGACGCCCATGCGGGTCCCTTCCACGCCCGGCATGGCGTCGAAAGCGAGGGCCGATAGCAATGACAGTGTCAGGAAGCCGTGCGCAATCGTTCCTCCGAACGGAGTTTCAGCTTTGGCGCGCGTCGGATCGACATGGATGAACTGATGATCTCTAGTGGCGTCAGCAAATGTGTCGATCATGGATTGATCGACGACTAGCCAATTGGACGTCAATTCACTGCCGTTGAGAAGCTTTCGGTATTCTTCCAGCGCTATCAATTTGCTGCGGATCGCCTGGGCCTCTGCAGCCCGTTCCGTATCTGACACTCTTGCTTCCTCAGACACCCAAGTCTCGCTTTGACCGTTATTCGGCGTCCAACCATGACCCCGCCGTCGCCCTCCTGGTCCCAGAGGTAGCATATGGGCAATACGTCAATCACGCTAGGTAGGCAACAACGCGGCGATGCCGATGCCCTACAGGGGGTTTACAATCACCGGTGGGCAATGCCTGCTTTCCCTCCAACACCGACTGCGGAGCGGACATGCGGTCAGGTCCATCGGCAGCGATATCATCAGACCGCTTGAGCAGTGGGAATATCAAGACCGACTACATCGATCCCGTCCGTGCGTCCGCGAATTGGAAGCCGCCCTAGATCGCGAACCTTCACCGGCAGGACGGACCGAAACTGCTGCGCGGGATGCGAGAAAGCCACCCTCAACACCACGACTGAGCCGCACGGTCATGCCCGGGCGGCTTTTTTGCATCAGCACGGCCCCACGAATACAGATTGCGCGCCGGCTACCGGAACATTGCGAATTAGCTAGCTATTGGCGCGAATTAGGCGCGTGGTCGGATGGAGGCCGCAGATGGTTTCGACCGATCACTTCCGACAAGAGTTGCTCGCCCAGTTGGGCCGCGCAGCAACGCGGGGGCGCATAGATATCCTCATCAATTCGGAAGAACTCCGTCGCTCCACTACTAGGGACGGTTCCGGCCCCGGTTCTTGCCGCGACGCCATGCGAGAGGAGTTCAAGATGGGCGATAGGCTGCTTCTCGACCGAACCAACGGTGCAGGGATGACGGTCCGGTACTTATTGCCACGCGCCAACTGAGGCGGCCCTTTAACTTGCCCGTGGCCATCGTCCTCGCCTAACAGCGTGGCGCTCGGCCATCCATTTGGCGCAACGCTTGCCGGCGAAGACCCCTTCCCACTCCAGGCACATTCTCGCCTTCGTGCCGATTTCGTGGGTGAAACCGAGCCGGTCGTACATTGCACGGGTTGCCTGGAAAAACCCCCATAAGCC
>Ga0210390_10001819_pt1 | contig 19676 bp, 12 predicted proteins | sample IncBWH11OmetaG_FD_161050 | JGI IMG/M metagenome (GOLD analysis project Ga0210390, IMG submission 161050) | Forest soil microbial communities from Barre Woods Harvard Forest LTER site, Petersham, Massachusetts, United States - Inc-BW-H-11-O ... | reverse complement strand
TCATCCAGGAATCCGACGTCCTGTTCACGACCAAAAACATCACTTCCTGTAATGGGCAATCTGGCGACCGAAATCTTCTTCGGTCCCGGTCTTGCGGGCGGCCGACGAGTTCCGACACGCGAAATGCAAGGTGCGATCTGCTGCAGCCGGTGGCGAGTGATTTTCCGCCCTGCGCCGATCGCATCTACTACCGGCGGGATCGCCTTCAGAAGCTCGGCCGGGGTCCCAAAGCGCCGTCCGGGGTCTTTCTCTAGGAGCACGTCAAGCAGAACGACGACCGGCTGTGGGACGCCCTTCAGTTGCTCAATCGCCAACGGCGCATGCAAGTGCTGGTGCATCAGCTCGGCGGAGGTGCCTCTGAATGGAGTCTGCCCAGTCAGCATCTTCCAAAGCGTCGAGCCCAGCGAGTAGAGGTCCGAGCGGATGTCGACCTGCACTCCCGCGAATTGCTCGGGACTGGCAAAATCCGGGGTCCCGACAAAACCCCCAGGCATTGAAATGTCGGTTTCGGAGCCTGACTCATTGACCATCTTGGCTAGGCCGAGGTCGATGATTTTTGCGGTCACGGCGCCTTCCTCCTCGACACTCACCATGATATTGCTTGGTTTGATGTCCCGGTGAACGAGTTTCTGCTTGTGGACCGCAGCCAAACCGGCGGCCACCTGCGTCGCGATTTCAAGCGCCAACTTTACATCCAGTCGGCCTGAACGTTTGATCAGGCTCCCGAGCGTTTCCCCCTCGACAAACTCCATCGCGTAAAAGTAGTTCTGACCGGTTCTGCCCAGGTGGAAAACCGAAGCAACATTCGGGTGACGAACGCTCGCCGCCGCGCGGGCCTCACGCAGAAAGCGAAGGCGCGCCGATTCATCGCCGACATATTGTTCACTAATCAGCTTGAGGGCCACCGGAAACCGCAAATCGACATCGAAAGCTTTGTAAGTGATACCCATGGCACCCCGACCCAATTCCTCGAATGCGCCGTCCTCGCGTCGGACCATCTCGTATTGATCAAAGCGCCCATCGTCGGCCAGGTCGGCTTCCACCGTCGCTTCGGGTTGCATCGCCAAACGCAATAAACAGACGGGGCAACCCGCATCGTTTTGCTGGGCTGCGTAGGGGACGCCGCAGGCCGGGCAGCGGCGCGGCTGTTCGCCCTCAGCAGCTTCGGGTGAGACATCGGGTTTCATGCATTGCGTCTAGGAGGAGTTCGCCGCGGGTATGCTACGCACGGACCCGCCCTTCGGCCTGCACCAGTGCCTCAAAAAGCGCGTGCAACTCAGCCTCGACCTCCGTCGGGTCCGACACGGTACGCTCCACTTCCTCGCGCACCAATTGCGTGTGCCGCTGGCGTAGCCGGTGAATGAGGCTCGTGATCTTCGGCACCCCGACGCCAAGGGCGTGCGCGGCTTCCTCGTAGGTGGCCGGAGCCTGGCAGCTGACCTCGCCGCCCAAAAAACCTTTCAAGACGGCAAAGGTCTTGGCTTTTCCCGCCGCGGCTTGTTCTTGCTGAAGGCGATCCGTCGTGCCGCGCAAAAGCAGTAACGCCCATTGCGCATCGTAGAGCGTTTCCGGAGTGAGTCGATCTTCGGGTTCGAAACCGAGGCGAGCCTCCGCGTCCCGCCAATCGAGCCGGATCAACTCGACGCACCCGCCACGTTTTTCCGCGCCTGCCCGGCGGGTTTCGGCCGCAATGAAGTTCTGGAAAGAGGCGAGCAGAAACGAGCGAAACCTTCCCTTAGACCGGTCAACGGTGGCTAGCCCGCGGCTGCCGATCAGGTGTTCAAAAAACCCCTGGACCAGGTCTTGGGCGTCCTCTGGCGTGCGACCGCGCCGCCGGGCAAAGGTGTAGAGCGGCCGCCAATAGCGTCTGCATAACTCAGCCAAAGCTTTCCCGGCACCCGGCGCGCGGCTCTGCACAGCTTCCAAGACCATGCTCCAGCGCGTCGTATCGAACTGGCCCTGATCAGGTTCGGCCGAGCTGTGGTCCTGGCCCATGCTGAAATGCAGATTTCTAACTCTCTTTATAACGATGACAAATTCAAAAAGAAAGCGAAACGCGCCCAGATTCTGAAAGTTTGCCGGCCGAATTGCTTTGTAATCAGTATAACCTCAGATGCGACAGCAAATCCGCGATACGGATTCAATCCAAGTTCCGAGGTTACTAAATACCGAAAAATGGAACCACATAGAGATGAACACAATAAATCGACGTACTGCGCTCACGTTGACCGCTTTGGCATTCCTGTGCCTCGGAATTGCCCTGCCTTCCAGCGACGCATTCGGCCAACAAAAGTCACTCAAGGAACTAATTGTAGGCACTTGGCTCTTGGACTCGGTTTATGACCAGACCCAAGACGGCGAAAAACACAACCCATGGGGTGATGGCGTAAAAGGGCAGGCCATCTTTACCAGGGATGGATATTTTTCTTGGCAAATGATCTCTGCTAACCGTCCAAAGGCAGATACCAGTCCACGGGAGCCAGTCGGACCAGTAGTCACCTACTGGGGCACCTACACGGTCGATGAGGCCGCAAAAACGCTGACCGACCACCTTGAGCGCTGTACGTTCCCGCAATGGGATGGGATTACCGGTACCCTTAACCTTGCGTCCCCCACAGAGAACGAATTGGATATGACTACTACAAAGCCTATCCCAGATCCAAAAATGGGACCTTTCGTTCCTCATATTAATTGGAGGCGAGCAAGCACCCCGAGTAACCAATAGCATCCTGATCTGCGCGGCGACCAGGAGTTCCCTAAATGGACTCAAGAAGCGGGGGATCGGGACAAAACTTCTTTTTGGCAGTTGATCGCGGTCGCTGCGAGACGCTCACCATCTGGCGTCCCATCGCGAGGTGGGAGTTCCCAGGCGTAAATCCCTGACCTATTTAGCGTCATGTCCCGCTTCTCCTCGTCGTCGTCATCCTGCATCCTCGGGCTGGGAATCGAGGTGGTCCGCTTCGACCTTGGTTGTTTTTCCTGAGCCAGGTATTCCCCGAGTCAGCCTCTTGTCGCTTCACCGAGCAATGCCATCGCCGATGGCGCGCCAAGCGGAAATAGTTCACGAGATGCGAATGGTGCGTTAATATCTTTGTCGTCAAACGACGCCGGGCTATCACACACTGTTATCAGGAACCCGCTTGTCCAGAGGTGAATATTAGCGGATCAGCGAGAATTTTATACTTTTTTGCTTCAGCGCTGACACTCGGGCTGGCCAAACGGATTTGTAAAGATTAGCAAGGCGGAGTTGGCGGAGCCGCTTAGCAAACCAAAACCAAGCGCTATGGACGCCACTTACAATTTTAGCCGCAGGTTCGCTCGGAGTAGTGGCCGCAATGATGACGGCGCCGATCGTCTTTCTCGACCCGATATGATCGACCGGCATCTGGAAATTCACGATCGAACCAAATATTCGAGCCTGGTCACCTTCCAAGCTCCGCTCCACCAGTATGTAAAGGAATCCTGTGAAAGCATTACATCGCGCAGCCACTTTGGTAGAAAACAGATTCGAGAATATGACCTCAAATGACGCTCAGTCTGTTGCTGGCATTAGCCGAAGAGAACTTCTGAAAAGAGGAGGAAAGGTTGCCGCAGCTGCTGCGGTAACATCGGTGTTCTCACCGTTTGTTTTTACTGGAAAAGCAGCCGCGACAAAAGAACTCTCATTCTGGCAGTTCTATGCTCCCCGCAGCAGCAATGAAAGCAAATGGTTTGAAGACTGTGTCAAGGGTTGGAATGCGACCCACGATGTCAAGGTCGAGCTGCAGTTAGTCCCAGCTCAGGAATATATAGGTGGATCCAAGCTACAGACCGCTTTCGCCGCGGGTCAGGGTCCTGATATTTTCATAATCAGCCCCGCGGACTTTCTTCGTTACTACAATGGTGGCGTTCTGGTCGATCTCACTTCTTACATGGAGGACGCCGCGAAAAAGGACTTTTTTCCAAGCGTGATGGAAACCCGGGTCGTTGATGAAAAGATCTATGGAGTCCCGATGGATGTCATACCCTTGGCGATGTATTACAGCCTCACAGCATTCGAAAAGGCTGGACTTTCGGAGAGCGATATCCCGAAAACCTGGGAGCAGTTCCTCGAAACAGCGCACAAACTGACCAAAGGGGACCGATTTGGCTGTCTGTTCGAAACTGCACCGGGTATTTACCAGAACTTCACTTGGTACCCGTTTATATGGCAAGGAGGTGGTGATATCGCTACGCCAGACGGAAAACACAGCGCCTTTGCATCACCGGCCACCGCTCAGGCTCTGAAGTTCTGGCAAGACACCATTCAGCAGAATGTCGCACCGCGCAACATGCTGGGCACCGGTGGTTGGGTCCCCATAGCGAATTTGGCTTCAGGGTTCTGTGCCATGCAAAATTTGAGTATCGAAGGAGTCGGCTTATTAAGGGAATTCGCGAAGGATTTCCAATATGGCGTCTTCCCTTATCCCTTACCTCCCAACGGCCAGCAAAGAAATATTTTCGGTGGATGGGCCTTCGTCGCCAATGCGAAGGGCAAAAATCCCGAGGAAGCGGCAAAGTTCTGCGTTTGGGCGCTGGGGTCCATGCAGGACGATTGCATTCAAAGAGTCGTTAACTGGTGTACCAAGGTGAACAGTCATATTTCGCCGCGAAAATCGGCTTTGGAGAAAGGGACCACCGAAGGATGGTACAGCAGCACCCAGATGAAGCTATTTAAGGACGTGATATTCGCGACCGCTAGAGGTGAGCCTCGGGTTCCACCGGAAGTCTATAAGGCAATTTCGGATACGATCCAAGCTTGCCAACTGAGCGGAGCTGATCCTATACGGGCCGCCGAGGAAGGATCTCAGCGAATCGAAAGCTTCCTCTCCGGATACACGGGAGCCCCGTTGCTTTGATGATCCTGACGCCGATGCGGCGGCGACCCAACGATAGCAATCGTGCAACCCGAGAACGGCATTAAAAATGGCGCAAGCAAAAAATGAGAGACTGACGGAGATAATCTGTGGTGCGGCCCTAAGTCGAGCAGTTTGCACAATTGCCGAACTCGGTATTGCAGATCGGATCCAGCCAGGCTCGCCGCAAGCTGTGGAAACGCTCGCCGAAGCGACGGGAACCCATGCGCGTTCGCTCTATCGAATATTACGATTCCTGGCCAGTCATGAAATATTCGAGGAAAAAGGCAACCACCAGTTTGACCACACGCAACTTTCACAATGTCTCAGGAGTGATGTCGAGGACTCATTCCGGGCAGCAGCGCGAGTGCTGCACCCAATATTCCCCTTCTGGGACGGCTTACACCATTCTGCCATCACGGGGGAATCCGGGTTCAACAAGATTTTTGGGCAACCGTTCTTCGAATATCTGGGGACGCATCCCGACCTTGCACGGATCTTTGATGCCGCGATGTCAGCATCCCACGTCCACCAGACCGCTGCTATGCTGGAGGCATATGATTTCAGCGGCGTCCACTTTTTAGCTGATGTCGGCGGCGGCACCGGATCATTGGTCAGCGCCGTGCTGCAACGCTATCCCAAACTCAGAGGCCTGTTGTTTGAATTGGGCAACGTGACCGGACGAGCGCGAGAGAGTTTGAAGGCTTGCGGCCTCGATGGCAGATGCTCGGTGATCAAAGGAAACTTTTTTGAATCCATACCGGGCGGCGCAGATACTTACCTATTTCGCCATGTCATTCACGATTGGAACGATGAGCAATCAGTCCAGATCCTGAATAACTGTCGAAAAGTAATCCCTCAGAACGGAAGACTCTTAATCATTGAAGCTGTAATGCCGACCGGAAACGGACCCTCCGTAACTAAGCATATGGATATGCTAATGATGATACTTCCCGGCGGCATTGAACGAACTGAAGAGGAATACAGGTTGCTCCTTAAGCAGGCGGGTTTCCAACTCAGTTCTATTACGCCCACGACCTCGTTGATAAGCGTTATCGAAGCTAAATCAGTATAAATAGATAAAAAACCCCTCGCGAATGCGTCTGACCCGCCGGTTTTGGCTCGCCTTTGTCTGTAGAACGAAAGGCAGGGTGCTGTAAGCAGTTAGCGAAGAAGTAGCCGAAATCCACGTCCTCCTGACGCGCTCGTTTTTTGCCTCCGATATTCCGCGTAAGTAGCTTCAGCGTGCTTCTCTAGCGAAACCGACTTCTGCTCATTTGCGATTCTGATGGCTTCAGCGAACGAAGCCTCAATTTGGGCCTCCTCGGCACTCATGGCTGCGAGAAACACTCCGCGCAACCGGTGCAGTTCGGCGCTGCAATAACCGTGCTCAAATCTTTCAGCAATTGCTATCGCCTCGTTGATTGTCTCAAGAGCTTCACAGTTACGATCCGCTAGACATAAAGCTTCAGCCTTTCGTGCTAGATAAAATGGCAGGCCCACCACCTGGCCGGTTGCCCGAAGGTCTTTAATTCCCTGTTCAATCCCGGGAATACCTTCCGCTATGTTACCTGACACGCTGCGCGCCCAGCCCCGATAAATGACTCCTAACGCTAGCCAATACACAAAATTGTTACGTGTAGAGAGTTCGATCATTCCCGATGCCAACCGGTCCACTTCGAGAGGATCACGCTCAAGAACAGCCAGAGCCGCCGCGTAATTTAGCGCCAGCACTAATGCGTTCCTATCCTTCAGCTCCTTTGCGGTTGAGATCGCCTCGTCCATCGGCGCGTGGCAAGAGGCAATCTCTCCGAAATGCCAGTCGCACATGGCCTCAAAAGTCAGACAGTTGACGACTGGCGCCTGGATCTCTTCCGCAACAGGAGACTGGACGCTTCCCGAGCGCCAGATCTTAACACCGAGCCTGGCGTATTTCCGGGCCGAGTCAAACTCGCCCAATAAGTAAAATACGGCTGCGAAAGCTTGGTAGGCAGCTAACATGAGCCCTGCGTCATTTTGTTCCTGCGCCAGCGCATGAACGCGTTCGGCAATCTGCATTGCAACAGACAGCTTGTCCGTCGTCAGTGCATAGCGACACTGACCGAGCAATTGCATAAACAGGAGCCGTGGACGATTCACCACATGACACAAGGGCTCGGCGGCTTCGTAACAAATTCGGGTCTCGGGTGCTCCCATTCCTCGCGTGGCGGTTAGATATAGCCCCGCCTGCATGAGGATGAAGAGCTGATCTTCTTCGGTTAGACGCTGCCCTTCGATGGCCGTTTCGATCAGCGATCCCCAGCGCCCGCGTTCGAAAAATTGACCTAAAACCAATAGCAATGGCCCTGTTGCTCCTAGAACGTTAGCCGCAAAGTGGGCCTTTCCTCGCTGAATCCTCGGAATATAAACTTCATGCAGCGCATCTCGAAACAGACCGGCGTGGCAGCCGCAAATGACTGCTAAGAAAAGTGGCTCCATCTCCGCAAAACTTTCCGGCAGCTGCGGCGCGAGCGCTCGATAATAATTAAAAAGCCGCTTATTGCATTCCTTCCAGGCATCGCTTCGTTGGCCTCGCAGTTGTTCGCCGTAGTACTCACGAACCAAAGGATGCGTATCGACAGATCCCGGATTGTGCGGATCTTCCCCAGCCAGAAGTCGCGCTCTTCTCAGTCTGGCCAGAATCGTCCGCCATTCAGTCGAGCTCAAATTCGTTAATGACTCCGTAAGGCCCGGAATCGCAGGCGGTTTTAGAAGCGCTGCCATCGCCTTTTCCTCAGCTGGGCGATCAAAGAGCCCTATCATGCGCAGAACCGACAGCTCAGGACCTTCACCAAACCAGGTTTGGTAAGATTTCATTACTTTTCGGGCGTGGGCTCCCTGTCGTACGTCGTGAGCAAGATGTCCCGTCACTTCGTTACGTGAACGAATGTCTCCATTGTACGCATCAGTCAGATAGCTGCCCAATAGCGTCAGCGCCAGACAATGGCCGCTGAACTCATCGCTGGCACTTCGCAGCTCCGCTTCATCTCCCTTCACCCCCAGTGCTCGGAGCAGCTGTGCTCCAGCATGGCTGCATAAATGTTCCAGGTGACGACGGAGAGCTGAGCTACCCTCGTGATCGGACAGATCAGCGACCGGCATCCGCGTGGTAATCACGCACAGGCCCATATTGAAACCAGCAAGCTCTCGCAATAATGCCTGAAGGGACGGGTCCCGTAACCGCCCTTCTTGTGTACCAGGGGGATTTTGGAGCGGCTCCAACCCATCCAGAACAAGCAAGGTTCGCCGATGCCCAACGAGCTTCGCTAATCTTTCACCCTTTTCCCATGCTGTTCCGAGCCTTGGGTCTGGATCGCCAAACCAGTGCAGAGCGGCATCAAGAAATTCATCGGCAGACGAAGTGCCGCCACTGGTGCCCTGTCTGTAAAAAGACCAACCAAATACGAGTTGCCCAGAACGATACTGTTCAGCAGCCATTCGTCGGAGCCAATGGTTGACCAGCGTCGATTTTCCGACTCCGCCCCAGGCAACAATTGTCACAACATTGGCCTGCTGGTTTGCCCATGTAGCGTCCAGGAAACCGATGTCCTCTTCACGACCAAAAACATCGCTCCCTGTGACAGGCAATCTGGCTAAGGAAATCTTCTTTGGACCTGATCTTGTTGGCGGCTTTCGAGTTCCGACACGTGAAACGGGAGGCGGAATCGCCTGCAAGTTCCGACGTGTGGTCCCACGCCGTGCCGCGATAGCGTCTGTTATTGTCGACATCTCCTTTAGCAACTCGTCCGGAGTCTGGAATCGCTGTGCCGGATCTTTCTCAAGGAGTTTCTCAAGGAGAACGACGGTAGGTTGTGCAACATCTTTGAGTCGCTCAAGCGGTAAAGGCGCGTGCTGATGCTGATACATCACCTCAGCGGAAGTACCTCGGAATGGTGTTTGGCCGGTCACCATTACCCAGAGCGTCACGCCAAGCGAGTACAGGTCCGAGCGGATGTCGACCTGTACCCCTGCGAACTGTTCCGGACTAGCAAACTCGGGTGTTCCGGCAAATGCTCCGGGCAATGAAATGCCCGCTTCAGAAGCCGATTCGTCTACTGTCTTAGCCAGACCAAGGTCGATAATTTTGGCCGTTACAGAGGCTCCCTCTTTGAGCCTCACCATGATGTTTGTGGGCTTGATATCCCTGTGGACAAGTCTCTGCTCGTGAATTGCGTCCAAACCGGCAGCCGCCTGCGTCGCGATTTCGAGCGCCAGCTTTACTTCCAGTCGGCCGCAGCGCTTGATAAGATTTTCAAGCGTTTCTCCCTCGACAAACTCCATTGCATAGAAGTAACTGCTTCCAGTTCTGCCCAGGTGCAACACCGAGGCCACGTTTGAATGTCGCACCCTCGCCGCCGCGCGGGCTTCGCGTAAAAAACGAAGCCGCGCCGACTCATCACCGAGATACCGCTCGCCGATGACTTTCAGCGTCACAGGGCAGTGCAGATCGACGTCGAACGCCTTGTAAGTGACCCCCATAGCCCCGCGACCCAACTCGATAGGTTTGCCATCGGCATCTAAGACCACTTCATAGTTCTCGAATCGCCGAACCTTCGACCCACCGTCAGCCTCCTCAGCGCTGTCGGCAGAGCCACATCCGGGACCTGGTTCCCCGATCGCGGCAAGTTCCGCGCCGAAAGCTCTGCGCAGGAGACAGACTGGACAGAACTGCCTATCGGCGGTGCCAAAGAACTTCGTGCCGCAGACCGGACAGGTGCGTGCTTCCTGCTCTACCGATCCCAGCTGGCCATCGGGTGCACTCACTGGTTTTTCCGACTCTCCTTTCACAGCTTTAGCCCTTCGGCAGCGATCAGCGCATCGCATAGCCCGCGAATCTCGCTCTGAATCTCCGCAGGATCAGAGACGGTGCGGGCGACCTCCTCGCGCACGACCGCCAGGTATCTGTTTCGTAGGCGGTGGATGAATGTCTTAACCGTGCCAACGCCTATGCCCAGTGCTTTTGCGGCTTCTTCGTACGAGGCTTTAGAGGTGTTTTCCCCGATCCCTACGTATCCCTTCAAGGTATTGAAGACCAATTCTTTCCCCCGGCCAACGTATTCCTCGCGCAAGACCGTCATCGCGTGATCCAGCAGTGTTAGCGCCCAGCGGGCCTCGAAGATCGTCTCGGCCGTTAAATAATCCTCCGGCTCGTATTGATAACGATTTTCGGCAGATTCCAGATCCAGGGAAACAAACTCGCACTGACCCCCTCGCTTGAGTCTGTGGGCTCGGCGCGTCTCGGCTGAAAGATAGTTCTGAAAGCAGGCCAGCAGGAATGACCGGAATTTGCCTTTGAGCCGGTCCACCCCGCTCAGTGCCCTATGCTCCAGAAGGTGCAGGAAAAACCCTTGCGTTAGATCCTGGGAATCGTGCGGGGAATGCCCGCGCCGGCGAGCAAACGCATAGAGCGGATACCAGTAAACTTGGCAGAGGGCGGCCAAGGCCGCTCGGCCCGTCTGGCTTTGGTCCCGTGCCGAAGCCATCACCAGCGTCCAGCGCGTCGTGTGAAATTGGCCCGCCTCACCACCAACAGAGCTATCGCTCACTCTCATCGGGATCCCGCTTTCAGGGTCAATACTAGCGGCTCAGAGAAATTTTTCACTTTTTTTCCTCAGCGCTGACACTTGGGCCCCACAAATCAATTTGTAACTTACGCGAGACCAGAATCAGCCACAGCAGAATGACTTGCGCGTCGTCGATCGGCGCCGTTTGCTCTTCGGCAAAGAGTGCCACCGTGCGCGGTGCGCTGCGGCCATCTTCGAAGACCTCGATCGATTTACGCCAGACCTCGCGCTGACTGTCGTTGATCTCTCCACGATAGAGCACCAAAGCACCTGCCGCTGGACCACCTGGCCACCAGCGACTCGGCTGTTTTCGACCAGATTCCAGTAGCGGTGCTCCTTGCCATTTTTCTTTCGCGTCGTGCAGCGCAAAAACATGGTGGCATGCCATTATTCACAGCAGGAGGTCCACGTCGTGTTGGCGCGCGCCAGCCGATCCCAATTTTGCAGGATCAAGGCCTGGTTGCCGTAGATGCGCTGCAAACTGTCCCTGTTGCCCAGCTACAGGCAGAGCGCTTCCTCTTTCTTGAGCAGGGCCATGGCCTCCTCCAGCGCTTCCTGTTTCTTGTGCTCGTCCTCGATTTTTGATCGTCGCCGGCCAAAATCGGGTGGCAATTAGTGTGGGCAGCCCGGCAACCCCGGTTCGCACGAAGCCTCACTGAGCCTCACCCTACCTCCTGGCTCCCGGCTTCTAATTCCCGCGTTTGCTCGCGCGAAAGCTGGATTAGCTGCGCGTAGGTGGCCGAGGGGCGATCGCCCAGATGATCTTCAACGAGACGGGTGCCGTCCTTGGCGTAGTTAATCGAATAAAGTCCGAACCTCGGGGTGAAGGTTCCCCACTCGTAGTTGTCGAACAAAGACCAGTGCAGATACCCGATTAACGGGATATCAGACCGTATAATGCTGATGATTTTCTCAATATGCACCCGCAAAAAATGGCTGCGAGTCATCCGATCTCTTCGCAAAGTATTCTTGTTATCCGACCGACGTCGCACCGCCATCCCGTTTTCCACGATCAGCACCGGGCGATTACCGAATTCCTTACTGTAGTAGTCACAAAAAAAGCGCATTCCGTCCGGCAAGATGCGCCAGTCCCACCATTTGCTGGTCACGCTGTTCATCAGCCAGCTCCGGAGCGACTTATTTTTGAATTCGTGATCCCACCAGACAGGAACTCGGAACATGTGCGCCACAAAGGGGTCGTAATAATCCAACCCGATGTAGTCGAAGGCTGACTCCCTCTCCGCCGCGTAGAGCTCTTCGACAAATGAAGCAAGACATTCCGGGATGAAGGTTTTGTAACCCAACCAGTTACTGATTTTTTTGGAATACGCGCCAATGAAGTAAGGAATGTCTTTTTTCAGAGGAATCTTCGCCGCGGCAAACGCTTCATCAAATTCACGGATCTTCTCAAAGATGTAGTCGCGAAGAGTATCGAGGCGGACACCACGCTCCCTCACAGAAAGGAGGTCCAGCAGGATTTTATCCGACCAATAAAGATCACTACAGTAATTGTTAAGGGTAATTGAAGGCTCGGGCCAGCCTTGGTCCGCATAGATCCCATGAATTAGATTATAGGTGCGGACATGCGTAATCAGGATCCGGCTGTAAACCTCAAGCAGCGTTCGCAACCCGTGAGTCTTTTTGCCGCGACCGGGAAATTGGGTACCCAGGTAGGTGTTCAAGACGAACATATTCGGTTCGTTGATCGTGATGTAGTAGCGGATCGGTGGGAGAGCGTGGCGATCCGTTAAGGCACGGTTAATATACAAAACCGACTCACGGGCGAAACGGCAGAAATGTTGGGTCACCTCGGGGCCAAGCCAGGGATCTGTACCGAGCCACGAGGGATGCACAAAGTGATGAAGCGTGACGATGGGTTCAAGCCCATTTTGACGGCAATCCGCCAGGATATCAACATAGTGGTCCAGCGCCTGATGATCGAAGGGAGGGGGCGGCCCCGCCTGATCGACGAAAGTTGGCTGGACCCGGCTCCATTCGATCCCAAGACGGAAGGCGTTCAGACCAAGTTCCCGACAACGCGCAAAATCCTCTGGATAACGATTCCAGAAGTCGGCAGCGAGGCCGGAATGTGCGACATCTTTCCTTCGCTCTGCAGCTGCCCAGTTTGTCTGGGGTTGCCCGGGCCCGTTGTATCCCCCCTCGGACTGATAGGCGGAAGTTGCTACCCCCCAAAAAAACTCGCTCATTGGCTACCGTGTTTTATTATCTCGTTCTTTGCTGGCGGCCAGCGTGATTGCTACCGCCTCATCATCGGACACTTCCAGAACGGTCATCTCATCGGCCACCAGGGTATCCACAATGGTCTTTGCTGCCTCAGGTCGACTCATGGCGAAAGCCTTGCGACGCATCTGCTCGACCCGGAGCGGATCATCCAGCAAAGAATCGATCTTGTAAGGAATGGTCGTCAATTCATTGCACTTGACCGCTACGCCATCCTCCAGAAGGTGATCGCTGTTCCGCTCTTCCTGACCGGGAATTGGACTGACGATCACCATCGGCAAGCCGCAGGCCAACGCCTCTGCGGTCGTCAACCCGCCTGGCTTCCCAATAAACAAATCAGAGATCTTCATCAAATCCGGCATCCGCCCGGTGAATCCGAACACTTTAAAATTTTCATTATTTTCGCCCACCATCTCGATCACCCGATCCCGGGTTTCAGGGTTGCGGCCACAGACGACAATGGTCTGCGCTTTGGATCGAAGATTCTTGAGCCGTTCGACGATGAACTCCGCTGGCCCCACACCGAATGCCCCAGCCGATAGCAACAGCGTGGGTCTCGTAGGGTGGAGGCCGTAATGAATGCGGGTGGCGACACGATCAATTGGCGTGATGTACTCCGGATCGATGGGAATCCCAGAAACCGTGATTCTCTCTTTAGGCAACCCCAATGCTTCGAGGTGAACCTTGGTCTCCTCGATCGCTACGAAATAGCGGTGAAACACCCGAGACAACCACATGGCATGAAAATCCAGGTCGGTCACCACGATTGAAAGATGAGCGTCCAATAAGTTCTTCGCGATCAAATCTGAAATAATCCCGGCCGGCATGAAGTGGGTGCAAACCGTGATGTGCGGATTAAAATGCCGGATGAACTTCACCAGCGGTCCGGTGTTTAAGCGGTCAAGCATCAAACGCATTCCATCTGTCTTCCAGGGCTCATCGCTTTGTTTGTACCACCAGCCGAGGAAGTCCGGTGCATCCTTCACGAGACGAGTGTAAAGTTTTGAGTAGAAATCCCGGAATAGCTTGTTCGTGAAACGAAGCGCATCGCTGTGGATAACCTCGCTGACTCCAGGGTGCTCCTCGAATACCTTGGTTAATGCCTCGCCCGCTCGAACGTGCCCAGTCCCGGCGCTGGTCGACATAATTAAAACTCGCTTCTTCATGGTTCTATTCGGCAGCCGAATGTAGCAAAAACCGGGGAAAACGCCCCTGAAATCGAGAGGCTCGGGCAGTTCGTGTTCGACAAAAAACCGATACGCGCTAGGGGTTACGAACAGTATGAACAAAGTGCGGGTATGGACCGGAGGACCCTATCCTCTGGGCGCAACATGGGCCGCTGAGGGCGTGAACTTCTCACTCTACTCGGAAAATTGTACTGGCGTAGACCTCTGCTTGTTTGATCGGCCCGACTCGGATCATGAGGCAATCAGAGTCCGATTGACTGAATGCACCGATCACGTCTGGCATGTGTTCCTGCCGGATGTACGCCCAGGTCAGCTCTACGGATACAGGGTTTACGGGCCGTACGAACCGCAGAACGGAAACCGATTTAACGCCTCCAAGGTACTCCTTGATCCATACGCCAAAGCGATCGCGGGGAAGTTCCAATCCGGGCCCGAGATGTTCGCCTACCCGCTGGGGGATCCGGGCCAGGATCTGAAGCGAGATTACAGGGATAACGCCCTGAAAATCCCGAAGTCCGTCGTGGTCGACACCTCCTTTGCCTGGGGAAGAGACCAACACCCGAACATCCCTCTGCACGAATCGGTCATCTATGAGGTGCATGTCGTCGGTTTCAGCAAAATTTGGGAAAAAGTACCCGAGGAGATCCGTGGAACCTATGCCGGCATCGCCTCGCCGGCGGCGATCAAATACTTCAAAGATCTGGGCATAACCGCGGTCGAACTCCTTCCGGTGCAGGAACATGTGGACGACGCATTTCTGCTGGACCGGGGCCTGACCAACTACTGGGGGTACAATTCAATCGGCTTTTTTGCTCCCGAGAGCAGCTTCTCGAGCAAGGGAGTCCTGGGCGGTCAGGTCATAGACTTCAAAGAAATGGTGAGGGAACTTCACCGGGCCGGGCTCGAAGTGATCATCGACGTTGTCTACAACCATACTGCGGAAGGAAATCATTTGGGCCCGACCTACTCGTTTAAAGGTGTCGATAACGCAGCGTACTACCGTCTGGTCGCGAACGATCGACGCTTTTACATGGACTACACGGGGTGCGGAAACACGCCCAACACACAGAACCCCAGGGTCTTACAACTCATAGTGGACAGCCTTCGATATTGGGTCACGGAAATGCGGGTGGACGGGTTTCGATTCGATCTGGCCTCCACGCTTGGCCGGGAAGAACATTTCGTCGACCGAAGCGCGACATTTTTCGACATCCTGCTCCAGGATCCGATCCTGGCCCATGTGAAGCTGATCGCCGAGCCATGGGACGTAGGCGAAGGAGGCTACATGGTCGGCGGCTTTCCCGCGCCCTGGTCTGAGTGGAACGGCAAATACAGGGACAGCGTCCGCCGTTATTGGAAAGGGGATAATGACACCATCGGAGAGTTCGCCTATCGCCTGACGGGTAGCCCGGATCTCTACGAGCACCAAGGCAAGAGACCCTACGCCAGCGTCAACTTTATCACTGCTCACGATGGATTCACTTTGAACGATCTCGTTTCCTACAACGACAAACACAACGAGGCGAACGGCGAAGAGAATCGGGACGGCGACAACAACAATAACTCTTGGAATTGTGGCGCCGAAGGCGCGACCGATGATCCGGACGTGAATCGGCTTCGCAGACGCCAGCGCCGCAACTTCATGGCGACCTTAGTGCTCTCGCAGGGCGTCCCGATGCTCAACGCTGGAGACGAGTTCGGCCGAACCCAGCTGGGAAACAACAACACCTATTGTCAAGACAACGAGCTCAACTGGTTCAAGTGGAACTGGGATGAGGAGGCAAAAACCCTGTTTGATTTCACCAGAAAATTGATCCGATTCCGAAAAGAGCATCCAGTCTTTCGGCGCCCAAAATATTTCAAGGTCAGGAGAATCCGCGGCTTGGAAGTAAAAGACATCATGTGGTTTAGCCCCAGCGGCGCCGAGATGAACGAGCAAGACTGGAAAAACGGATTTGCAAAATGTCTCGGCATGCTGATCAGCGGATCTACCAACGATGTTCGGGATGCCAAGGGAGAATCCGTTCGAGACGATACTTTTCTCCTTCTGTGCAACGCACACTATGAACCACTGACCTTCATCCTCCCAGGTCGAGAAGAAATCCGCTGGGAAATGCTGGTCGATACCAACCAGGAACGCGGCTTTGTTAAACATCAGAAGGTTATTCCGGCGGGCGACGAAGTGGAGCTGGTCGACAGGAGTCTCTGTTTGTTGAAACTTAGCGAAGGAGAAGAGCGTTTCGCCCGGGAGGCTGCCTGGACGACCAAGGCAGGAAAAGCACCGACAAAGGTCCCAACTCACACCACAGAAACGAAAACCGATGGAAAATAGACTACCTTCCCAAGGCGCAGAATTGCAGGGAGGAGGCGTGCTTTTTCGGACTTGGGCAACAGGAAAGAAAAAAGTTTCAACTGTCATCTTCGGCGATGCCGGGAACGTTCTCCGAGAGATCCCGATGGAGCGGGAACCGTCCGGATATTACAGCGTCATTGACCCTGCATCCTCGAGCGGTACGCTTTATAAATACCGCCTCGACGACGATCTGGTTCCTGACATTGCGTCCCGATTTCAACCGCAGGGAGTCCATGGACCATCCCAAGTGGTGGACGCACACTCATTTCATTGGACCGATTCCGGGTGGAAGCCGCCGGCCCTCCACGAACTGGTGATTTACGAGCTGCACGTTGGCACTTTCACTCAGGAAGGCACTTTTGAGGCCATTTCTTCGCGATTCGATCACTTGAAAGGGGTTGGAGTGAATGCGATCGAACTGATGCCGATCGGGGACTTCGCCGGCGACCGGAACTGGGGATACGATGGCGTGTCAATTTATGCCCCGTCTCGAGCTTACGGAAAGCCGGACAACCTGAGAGCTTTCGTGAACGCCGCACACCAGGCAGGTTTTTCGGTTATCCTGGACGTCGTCTACAACCATCTCGGACCCGATGGGAACTACATGGGTCTCTACTCCGAGCACTACTTTAACGACTCGCATCACACTCCATGGGGCGCCGCGTTCAATTTGGACGGACCCGATGCAGGCCCCGTCCGAAGCCATTTCGCCGAAAATCCGCTTTACTGGGTGAAAGAGTTCCACATGGACGGCTTCCGGCTTGACGCGACTCACGCTATTCCGGACGATTCCCCCAAGCATCTGATTCAGGAAATCGCCGAACGAGTTCAGGCCTTCGGCGCGCTGGTGATCTGCGAAGATCCTCGAAACGAGCGAAAACTGCTCCTTCCACGCGACGAGCGGGGGTATGGCTGCGACGCGGTTTGGGCCGATGACTTCCATCATGTTGTTCGAGTGCAAATGACGAACGAGAATGAGGGGTATATGGGCTATTTCAAAGGTTCAATGGACGAACTTGTCAGTACCCTACGGGAGGGCTGGCTGTTCACCGGTGAATTGCAGAAAGACGGGATCCCACGCGGCACGCGTGGCGCAGACATTGAACCCGAACATTTCGTCCATTGTATTTCGAATCACGACCAAGTGGGAAACCGAGCGTACGGCGAACGATTGAACCAGGTCATCCCCCCGGCAGCCTACCGGGCGACCTCCGCGCTCCTGCTGACCACGCCCTATACGCCGATGTTCTTCATGGGCCAGGAATGGGCGGCCTCAAGTCCTTTCCTTTACTTCACCGATCATCATGATGAATTAGGAAAAGGCGTGACCGAAGGGCGCCGAAAGGAGTTTGCCGAATTCTCGGAATTCCGAGATCCCGCAAAACGGGCGCGTATCCCGGATCCGCAGGCCCTTGCCACTTTCACGAATTCAAGATTGGACTGGACAGAGCCGCATCGGCAGCCTCATCTCGAAACGCTTCGGCTTTATCGCGATTTCCTCCGTTTTCGAAAAGCGAACCTGGCCGACCGGCGCCGAGGCCGCTGGCAAATTGAACAAGTCTCGCCCCAGGCGATCGCAATTCGCTATGAACGAGAAAAAGAGGGAGACATTCTGATTGTGGTGCAACTGGTGGCCAATGACATCACGCTAGAACTGGTAAATGGGCTCCTGGCGGCCGCCAAGGGTCGGGCTTGGGAATTCATCATCTCGACGAACGAACCAATTTATGGAGGAAAGCAAGCGGCACAGTTTGATCGAGACGGTAAAAAATTGGTGCTAACCGAACCGGAGTTAATCGTGTTCTGCGAAAAGGATGAGCAGAACACATGAACCGCAAGGTTCGAAAATGCGGTCTGTGAGAGGATAATATGGACATGGTATCTGGACCCCGCGTGCCGACATCGACCTATCGATTGCAATTCAATGGACATTTCGGTTTCAAAGATGCGATCGAAATTATCCCGTATCTTCAAAAACTTGGGATCAGCGACATCTACAGTTCGCCTTTCTTTCGCTCGCGCCCAGACAGCGATCATGGGTACGACGTTAGCAATCACAATGAACTGAATCTCTCGATCGGGACGCGAGAAGACCTCGATGCCATGGTCGCCTCCCTAAAGGAGCACGGGATGGGGCAGATTGCCGATTTCGTTCCTAACCACATGGGGATCATCGATCCGCAAAACGAGTGGTGGATGGATGTCCTGGAAAACGGTCCAAGCTCCCGATTTGCCCAGTTTTTTGACATCGACTGGGACCCACTCAAAGAGTCTCTCCGCAATAAGGTGTTGCTTCCGGTTCTCGGTGACCAGTACGGCAAAATACTGGAAGCCGGCGACTTTCATCTCCGGTTCGAGGAAGGCGGATTTTACCTGACCTATTACGATTGGGTCTTCCCGCTCAACCCGCGCACCTACCATTTCTTACTTCGGATCGCTCTGGAAAAGTTGGTCCAATACTCCGACGAGGATATGTATCTCGATCTGGAGAGCATCCTGACCGCCCTCGAGTATCTTCCTCCGCGGTCGGACACCGACGAAGAGAAGATTCGTGAAAGAGCCAGGGAAAAAGAAGTCATTAAACGACGTATTACCCGGCTGTGCAGAGAGTGTCCGCAAGTTGAAGAAGCCATTGAACTCGCAATCAAACAAATCGAAGGCCGTGTCGGTGAGCCGCACTCGTTTGATAAACTTGACCAACTGCTCGACGCCCAGGCTTATCGGTTAAGCTACTGGAAGGTCGCCGCCGAAGAAATCAACTACCGGCGTTTCTTCGACGTCAACGACCTCGCCGCGATCCGAGTCGAGAACCCAGTCGTCTTCGACACGATCCATAAGTTTATTTTCGAGCTCCTGAAAAAGCGCAGCGTCACCGGTTTGCGAATCGACCATGTCGACGGCCTCCGGGATCCGAAACAATATCTCACCGCACTTCAACAACGATATGCAGAGCTGGTCGATGGTGGATCAGACGAGCCGGGGCTGGGCCTCTATCTGATCGTGGAAAAGATTTTGTCCGAAAACGAAAAGCTGCGCAGCGATTGGCCAGTTTTCGGAACCACCGGTTACGATTTTACCACCGACGTTACCCAACTCCTGGTGGATTTCACTCATGGGGACCAGTTCTCAAAAATCTACCGTGAATTCATCGAGCGGTACGTTCACTTTGAATCGTTGATCTACGAGAAAAAGAAACTGGTCATGGATGTCTCTTTGGCCAGCGATATCGAATCCCTTGGCCACATGCTGAGCGATGTCTCCGAGCGGGACCGGTTACACCGAGACTTTACGCTCGATTCTTTAAGGACCGTCGTGCGAGAACTGATCGCCTGTTTCCCCGTTTACCGGACCTACATCAGCGCCGAGGCCGGGGTTTCGGAGGCCGACCGGCAAGTTATCCTTCGCGCCCTGCGAGCAG
>Ga0210390_10001818_pt1 | contig 19677 bp, 15 predicted proteins | sample IncBWH11OmetaG_FD_161050 | JGI IMG/M metagenome (GOLD analysis project Ga0210390, IMG submission 161050) | Forest soil microbial communities from Barre Woods Harvard Forest LTER site, Petersham, Massachusetts, United States - Inc-BW-H-11-O ... | reverse complement strand
CCCAGGCAACATGCACCTGGGATTTTTCCTGCAGCCGGGCGTTTATCGTGGTTTGTTGGTTGTCCTTGACGGCCACATGACCGGCGTACGCCTGATAACCCTGGAGACGAAGGACTAAATCATATTGGCCCTGCGCCAACGGAAGCGTGGCTGGGGTCTGGCCGGACTGCTTGGTGCCGTTGATGAAGATGTCTGCTCCGGCGGGGGTGCTGGTGACGAAGAGGCCTCTGGCGATGGCTTCGAGGTGCAGCTTTTGGTCCAGGGTCTGGTCCGATTTCAATTGGAGGGCGGTCTGCACCGGGGAATAGCCGTCCTTTGTAACCTGCAAGCTGTAGCGAGTGGGAGCGAGATTGTTGAAGCTGCAGGGAGTCTGACAATCGGAGAGCTGGCGGCCAGCCGGACCGAAGAGGGTAGCGGTGGCGCCGATGACATCGGTAACAACGTGGATGGCACTTTTGTCCGCATCGGGCACGGGATGAGCGCCATTTTCGCCATGCTCGGCACCCGCGACGGGTGTGTCGTCGTATTGAATGTCATCCACAACGCGAACGTTTGACGGAGCATTGCGCATAAATTTGAGAAGAGCGCCGTGCTCGGCAGGGTGCAGCTTTCCAATGAGCATGAGCGTATTGGCGGTGGCGCTGACTTTTACGCGGCCGGTCAGACCTTTGTCGGCGATCGCTTCTTCAATCTGGCGTTTGTATTCAGCGGCACCGGGCGTGATGGAAGGTTCGATTTTCTTCGGTGCTGGTGGTGCGGGCATAGGCTTCTCGACGGCCGACTGGGGCTGAGGAGCAGTCGCGGTGGCAGCATCCGGCGTCGGATTGTTCGCGGAGTCGTTGGGCGCAGCAGTAGTGAGTGCGGCCGCAGGAGTAGACGGCGGTTGAGAGTTTTCGGTTGCTGGCTCGGAATTGATTACCGGCTCCTGCTTTGGAGTGGGAGCAACAGTCGGAGCGGGCGCGGGAGCGGGAGTAGTAGTAGTAGGAGGAACCGGTGCGGGCTTGGCAGAAGGAGTATTTCTTGCGCGCGCGGCTTGAAATTCGGGGCGCAGGCGCACCACGCCATAAGCAATCACCGCGATGAGGAAAATGGCCGCGAGCATGGTGGTGACTGCGCTGGTTTTCTTTTGGGGCGTTGAGTCGATTGGCGGAAGTGGACCTGTGCGGCGCACCGTGGGCGTCTGCAATGGCGAGAGGCCGTGCTGGTGCAGCGAGCGCGGTGTGGACGCAGGGTTAAGCTCTTCAGGCCGCGGCGTGCGGAGCGGGCTTGTAGGAGTGGAGAACGGTTGGCCTATGCCCTGGCCCCGTGGCGAGACCAAGGTTGCATCGGGGTTGCGGTCATTACCGCCGAGGGCGCGATAATTGCGCAAGTCTTCCAGCATTTCGCGGCAGCTCAGGTAGCGCGCGTCAGGATCCTTGGTGAGCGCGCGCATGACGATTTCATTCAGTCCGGGATGGATGGAAGGGTTGAGCTGGCGTGGCGGAATGGGCTCTTCGTTGACGATCTTATAGATGACGGTGGTGATGCTCTGGCCGGGAAACGGCTTCTCGCCAGTGAGCATTTCGTAGAGGACCACGCCAAGGGAAAAAATATCGGTGCGGCCATCGATGGGGCGGCCTTTGACTTGTTCGGGCGACATGTAGCTGGGCGTGCCCATCACGTGAGTGGTTTGTTGCACCGTACCGAACTGCAGGATTTTGGCGGTGCCGAAGTCCGTGACCTTGACGGTGTCATCGGCGGTGAGCATCAAGTTGGCGGGCTTGATGTCGCGATGGACAATATTGCGTTCATGAGCGAATTGCAGGGCGCCGCAGGTCTGCTCCAGGATGCGGAGGATGCGGGAGACGGGGAAAGCTTCGCCGCTGTCGAGGACTGCCTGCATGGATTTGCCCGGAACGAGTTCCATGGTGATGTAATACAGACCGTCTTCTTCGCCGGCGTCGTAGACCACAACAATGTTGGGATGAGTGAGTAATCCGGCAGCGCGAGCTTCCGTTTGGAAGCGGGAGAGAAGTTCTGGACGAGTCAGGCCGGTACCTTCTTCGGTAAGGCGAATGGTTTTTACGGCGACATTGCGGCCGATAACGGGATCGATGGCGAGGTACACGACACCCATGGCGCCGCGTCCGAGCTCGCTCAAAATTTCATAGCGTCCGGCTTTTACAATCGTATCCATCAGGTCCCGCCACGCGCGGGAGGCCTTTCTTAAACACCACGAGAACGGGCGGGGTTGTGTCGAAGAATGCGCGAGCAATGTGGGAGAGGAAGCTCCTGTGGAGCTGGAACTTCAGACTGCGTAAGTCGTCACCCTATCCCGGGACACACACCATCGCCATTAGGGACAGTAGCGGGTGGAAATTCCGTGGGTCAACGCTACGGGAGTACTAGTGTGCCGGAGTGGATATGTCCGGAAGGACAGGGGAGGCGATCAGTGAATAGCGATGATGAGGAGAGGTAGCGCATTCGTTCTGTACAAAACAGTGTCTTGACATTGTCGGGCGGCACTGGGTAGCATTGAAAATGAGGAGAGCTGTGGCATCCAAGACGATCCGCAGTGAAAAGCTGGACCTTCGGTTGACGCGCGAGGCCAAGATGGCGCTCAGGGCTGCTGCGGCGGTTTCGCATCGTTCTGTGAGCGAGTTCGTTCTGGAGAGCGCCCTTGCCCGCGCCGATGAAGCCCTAGCGGACCGGCGCACCTTTGGATTAAACGCCGCGCAGTGGAAGGCATTTCTGACAGCGCTGGATGCGCCTCCTCGTCCTTTGCCGCGGCTAAAACGCCTTTTGAAGGAACCGGTTTTTTTTGATGCGGACAACCGTCCGTGAGCGAATCCAGGCGCGTCGAAAAACTGCGGCACGATCATATAGTTGACGACTTCGATTGCGGCCGAGAAGAGCTTAACCGATATTTGTTGCGCTACGCGCTGCAGAATCAACAGGCTGGTGCGGCCCAAACTTACTTGGGTTTCGCGGAAGAAGTTATTGTTGGCTACTACACGCTGGCCGTCGGCCAGGTCATCCTGACAGATGCCCCGGAACGCCTAAAAAAAGATCTGGCCAAACATCCCGTTCCCATCATGCTGCTTGCCCGGTTGGCCGTTGACCGCCGTTGGCATGGTCAAGGTGTTGGCAAGGCGCTGTTGCGAGACGCGATGCGGCGCACCTTGCAGGCGGCTTATATAGCCGGGATTCGCGCGTTTTCCGTGCACGCAAAAGATGAAGAAGCCCGGCACTTCTATGAGCACTTCGACTTAATCCCTTCCCCAGTGGACTCCATGCAATTGTTCGTTCTGCTTAAGGATGTTCGGCGGATTATCTTGAAATAAACAATTGGAATGGAGAAATGGTTTGCCGGTGCGAGTACGCATGCGGGCCGTTTGTTGGGTTTGCGTCTTTGTTTACGCTTTAAAAGCGGCAGTAGGGCGGCCGCACTCCAAAGAGTTAGGGGTGCATTTGGTCTAACGGGATCGTGGTGCGATCGGGAATTGGGAAAGTGGAATCGGTTGACGAGTGGTTGATGCCGGATGGGGATTCCAGACCATCGGTTAGGAGGAAGCCTTGCAGGGCGAGGGAGGCGGTCCAGACGGTTTCGAGAGTTTGGATGTATTCGGCCTGGAGTTGGAAATGTCTGCGGCGGATCTGGAGCATGGTTGGGTAGGAGGCTAGCATCTGGCCATATTTTTCAGTCATCAGGTTGTTGGCCTTTTTGGCGAGCGGGAGGATTTGTTCACGGTACTGTGTGGCGATGACTTTTGCAGTGGCGTAATGATCGAGGAGTGTGGCGGCACGCTCACGGAGCTGGAGTTCGACGCGTTGCTTTTCCAGTTGCGAGCGATCGAGTTCGGCCTGGGCGCTGGCAATATTTCCTTGATTGCGATTGAAGATGGGAATTTGGACGGAGAGCTCGGCAAGGCCTTCCCATCCGACGGATTGAGGGATGGTGCCGAGGGGTTCGTTGTTGTACTCGAGTCCGCCAAGAAGATTTATGTCGGGGACGACCGCGCTTTTCGCGCGCGTGATTTCCGCGGCGGCGCGAGCGGAGGCGGCGTCGGCGACACGCGTGGCGGGACTGAGCGAGGCGATGGTTTCGAGGATTTGTTGCTCATTAATTTCCGGCCAACCGTGTTCGAGATCGCCCGCGACGACGGATTGAGGAAGATCGGGTTGGCCGACAATTGCGGCAAGTTTGCGCCATTCCGCACGCAGGACTTCTTCCTGGGCATATGCGGCGAGGTGAAGGCGTTGGACTTCAATATCCGTTTCCAGTTTTTCGGATTCATCGACCTGGCCAGTGCGGGCGAGTTCGTCTTGCGATTGCTGATCCAGTTGGGCGATCTGACTGAGATCGCGGCGAGATTCCAGGAGTTCCTGGGCGGCGAGAACGCGATAGTAGGCAATTTTGACGGAAGTTTCGACGCGGGTTTTTTGTTCTTCAGCTTCGATTTCGGCCATGCGCGTTTCCTGTTCGAAGACACTGCGGCTCTTGGAGAGTTTGCCCGCGGTGACGATGGATTGTTCGACAAAGAAGCCCTGTTTGCCGCCGTTGATCGAACCGCCACGGATTTCGTCGCCAGTGTAGCCGATGGTGGGATTGGGATAGAGGCCCGCTTGCTGCGTGCGGGCTTTCGTGGCGCGAATTTCTGCTTCGGCTTGGCGAAGAGTCGGATTGGAGCTGGCGGCGAGACGTTCCGCGTCGTCGAGGGTGAAGAGTTTTTCGTGAGATTGTTCCTGGGCGCGACCCATGTGAGGGAAGACAGGTTCCAGCGGTAGCATGTCGCCGTGTTGGTGCATGGGCATTTGCATTTGATCGTGAGGGGTGGGGGGAGATTGTTGAGCCGCGGATGGCAGAAGAGTTCCGATGGTTGCGAAGGAGAGGAGTGTGAGGAGTTTTGATTTCAGTGGCATTTGCGGTTCCTTTTGGCTTCTTTGTTTTGCGTTTGTTTAAGGTTTTGGGTGATTTGCTTCGACTGCGAAAGCGGCGGCAAGCCGCCGCACTCCAAGGAACCCCAAGAGCGCCGGCATGAAAGCCAGCGCTACGTGTTGTGTGGATTTTGCTGGATCAGGTTTTGGATTTCGTTGTATTCCGGGTCGGGCAGGACGCGGACCATGGTCATCATGCCCATCATGCCTGCGGACCAGTTGGGAGGGAGGCCGTGAGTTTCGGGCTTGGCGACGGCGGCGTCCATGGACATTTCCATGAAGCCGTCTTGCGGGAAGCCAGGAACGGAGTTGGCGTTGTCGGCGATAGGGGAATGATGGACGTGCTCGACGCCGATGTCATGGGAGAGCGATTCCATTTGGGTGAGTGCTTGCGCGTCGTTCGTTGCGGATGTCGGGATGGGACGGCTGCGCAGAAGATCGGTCATGCTGTTCATCATGTGATGAGGAAGGTGGCAGTGGATCATCCACGCGCCGGGATATTTAGCTTCGAACTCGATGACTTTGGCCTGCGCAACGCCGACAAGAACAGTGTTTGTGGGATACCAGGTGGATTCAGGAGCGCGGCCACCTTCCGTACCTGAGATGACGAACTGGTTGCCGTGAAGATGGATCGGGTGGTGATCCATACCGAGATTGACGAAGCGGATGCGTACGCGGCTGCCGAGGCGAACGATGAGAGGCGTAGTGGCCGGAGCGGAGAGGCCGTTGAAGGTGAGCCAGTTGAATTCCATGGAGGCGGTGTTGGGAACGGAGTTGGCGGGTAGAACGGCCCACTCTTGCAGAACGATGCCGAAATCGTGGTCGACGTGCGGAGTGTGGGGAGTTTGCGGGTGGGCGACGAACATGCCGAGAAGGCCGATCATTTCCTGCATGGCGCTGTGAGCGTGATAGAAGAACGTGCCTTCCTGGTGGACCGTGAATTCATAAGTGTATGTTTCGCCGGGGGCAATGGGCTTCTGGCTGATAAAGGGGACGCCGTCTTGTTCGATGGGAACTTCAAGGCCGTGCCAGTGCATGGAGGTGCTTTCGGGAAGCGCGTTTTCGACGACGATGCGGACGCGGTCACCCTGCGTGACCTGAATGGTGGGACCGGGACAAGTGCCGTTATAGCCCCAAGCGTCGATGGTTTTGAAAGGAGCGATTTTTTGTTTGAGGGGCGCGGCTTTCAGGCGGAAAACTCTTACGGCCCCATCGAGTTCGAAGGGACAATCCGGGACATCCGGCGTAAGGATGGGGACAGGGGCTTTGGGCGTGGGATTTGTTGGCGTTCGGCGCGGAGAATTCTTGTTGGCGGCTTGAGGTGCGGCGGCCGCGTCCAGTCGTGCGCTAAGGCCGAATAAGCCCGCGCTGAAGAGCATGGCGTCTTGAAAGAAATTTCTGCGTGAAGTGCTCATGGAAGCTCCTTATGTACAAGTTGGTTCGTGACGATGGTGAATTGGGCGCGTGGAAACGGCCCGCCTCAGAAGGCGGGCCCTACATAAGTGAAAGGTTTAGGAATCAGAGGCGGAGAGGGAGCCGGGGAGAAAATTTGGGGATAGCGGGGCGCACCGAAGACGGGGAGAGACCAAATGCCAGGGATTGCATCGCCACATCTAGATGTGGAAGGGCGATTGAGAAGGCGTGTGACTCGATGGAGACAGAGGAGGGATCCAAGCGCGGGGTAGTGAAGATCAGCTCGGCTGTGGGACAAGGAATGGCTGAGCGGGTAGTAAATGTTGGCGCGGAACCGGAGTGATGTGAAGAATGATGGCAGTCGTTGGGGGAGTTATCGGAAGAAACAGGGACGCATAGAGTTGTGGCACAACGTGCCGCACAGATAGGGGCGATTGTCAGGCAGGCGATGAGTGACGCGGAAATAAGCGCGCGGACGAAGGAAATAAGGAACGGCGTCATATTCCAAGCCATAAGAGCAAGGTAAAGGTTGTTGTGGTGGCCGTCAAGAGTGCACCGGAGGAGGGCAAAAGTTTACATACATCGGGTTTTTATCCGCAACCTGGCGCGCGGATTTAACGTCCATGTAGATGTAGTCAGGGAAGGTCAGGGCCATGTCTCGAAATCACAATCGACATTTATCCGACAGATTGATCAGGACCATTGAGGACAATGCGGAAGATTTTGCTCAAGGCACGGTCAAGCGGCTACAAAGCAGCCCAAGGACACACTTGTATCACAGGCTTTCGCATAACGAAGTGCACGACCGATGCTACGAGATCTACCACAATCTGGGGCTTTGGTTATGGGAGAAGTCCGATCAAGCGATTCAAGCACGATATAACGAACTCGGCGAAAGACGATTCGAAGAAGGCATTCCCCTCGCGCAGGTTGAGTGGGCGCTGATATTAACGAAAGAACGGCTGCTCGAATATCTCGAGGGCTGCGGGATTGTGGATTCGGCAATGGACCTGTATCAACAACAGGAATTCGTACGTTTGATCACGCACTTTTTTGACCGGGCTGTTTGCTACACGGCGGAAGGTTACGAGCGCCAGGCGTCCGCGAAGACTATGACCGCAGAAGAAGGGACAACGAGGCCAACGCGAAAGCTATGGCCACGGCCCAGTCTCCACAGACAAGCACATCCTAACCGTTGAAGTTAGTCGCCGTGAGAGTCGGCGTCCGCGACGACTTTTCCGGCGAAGGTGCGATAGACGAAAATGAAGTAGCCTGCGGCGAGAATCATACCGATGGTCCACCAGATCAAGCCGACTTTGAGGCCGTAGTCGCCAGCTTTGGCGCTCGCGACGGTCAGCGAATAAATCGGATTGCGCGCGGGAAGAACCATTGGATACACACCGAAGACGACGCTGGTTAGCATGCCAAGAAGGTAAGTGCAGGAGGCGAGGAAGGCGTTGCGTTCCTTGCCTCGGCGCAATTCGAACTGGATTCCGGCGAGGCCGGCGATGGCGATGGCAGGCAGGATGAATCCAACGGGCCAAGTTTTGAAATTGGCGACAACCTGCGGCTGCACGGAGAAAGTGACCATGGCGAGAAGGCAGGTGAAGACGAGAACGCCCCACCAGGTCCATGCGGCGAGACGAGCGGAGCGTTCGCGAACGGCGGCGTTGGTTTTCAACTGAACCCAGAGGGCGCCGTGGAGCATCAAGGCGAGCAGCGCCGTGACGCCGACGAGGATTGTGTACCAGTCGAGGACGCCGGTGCGGTCGCCGAGGCGGAAGTTCGTCCATAAAGGTTCGAAGAAATAGCCGGTCTCATCGAGCGGGACTCCACGAACGACATTGCCAAGGGCGGCGCCAAAGAACACAGCGAGCAAGAGGCTGGAGCCGGAGAAAAGAAAATCCCAGAAGGGAATCCAGATGGGACTGTGAATATGGTTGCGGAATTCGACGCTGGTGCCGCGAAGGATAAGCAGCCATAAAACCATCATTAAGGGAAGATAGAAGCCGCTGAAGCTGCTGGCGTAGAGAAGCGGAAAAGCGAAATAGAGAGTGCCGCCAGCAGCGAGGAGCCAGACTTCATTGCCATCCCAGACCGGGCCGATGGTGGCGATGACCTGGCGGCGTTCCACATTGGTGCGGGCGACGAAGAAGTGGATGGCACCAGCACCGAGATCGAAGCCATCGAGAAGAACGTACATGGCGACCATGACAGCGACGAGACAAAACCAGATAGTTTCCATGGATGGCTCCTTAATCCGCTTCGGCCAGCGCCGGCGAGTCCGCGCTTAACATTTCAAGTTCCGGCCCTTGTTCAATTTCGCGGTAGACAAGGAAGAGCCAGAGGATGGCAAGCAATGTGTACATACCCATGAAGCCGAGCAGCGAGAACCAGGCATTGCCAGCAGCAACGCGCGGCGAAAAGCCATGAGCAGTGCGCATGATTCCGTAGATGAGCCACGGTTGGCGGCCAAGTTCTGCGGTCATCCATCCGGCGGTGTTGGCGATGTATGGCAAAGGAGCGCTGAGCATAAGAAGCCAAAGCAGCCAGCGAGTTTCGTAGAGTTTTCCGCGCCAGAGGAGAAGCGCGGAAAGAGCCATGATGGCGATGAAGATGGTGCCGAGGCCGACCATAACGTGATAGCTGTAGTAGAGAAGTTCGATGGTATCGGGCCAATCGGATTCGGGAAAAGAATCCAGGCCGCGCACGTTAGCCTTCCACTTTCTGTAGGTGAGGAAGCTGAGCATCGAGGGAACTTCCAGAGGATTATCTAGTTTGCGCTTTTGGACGTCGGGTTGGCCGAGGATGGCAAGCGGCGCGCCTTCCTGGGAGACGAACAGTCCTTCCATCGCGGCCAGGGTGACCGGTTGATGGTTGGCGACGAGCTTGCCCTGGATGTCGCCCGTGGGGGAGAGTTGCAGGACGGCGGCAATCACACCGACGATCACGCCGATGCGGACAAAAGTTTTTCCGTAGAACAATTCGCGCTTGGAGAGAATGTAGAATGCGCCGACGGCAGCCATGACGAAACAACCTGTTTGAACCGCGCCAAGCATGTTATGCGCATATTGCGCGAGGGCCCAAGGATTCAGGAGCAAACCCCAGAAACTGGCGAGGCCAATTTCCCCGTTGGGAAGGATGCGATAGCCGGTGGGATGTTGCATCCAGGCGTCCGTGGCCACGATGAGATAGCCAGAGAGCCACGAGCCGACGAAAACCAAAACGGCGGAGACCCAGTGACCGATGCGGCCGAGCCTTTTTTCGCCGAAGAGAAACAGGCCGAGGAAGCTGGATTCCAGGAAAAAGGAAAAAATGCCTTCCATGGCCAGGGTCTGGCCAATGACGCCGCCGGCGGTTTTGGAGAATTCGGCCCAATTGGTGCCGAACTGAAACTCCATAGGGATGCCGGTGACTACGCCGATAGCGAAATTAATACCGAAAATTTTTGCCCAGAAGCGAGCGGCGCGACTGTAATGTTCGTCACCGGTGCGAAGGGCCATGGTTTTGAGGATGACGATCAGCAGGGCCAAACCCATAGTCAACTGAGGAAACAGGTAGTGGAAGGTTATCGTGAAGGCAAAATGAAGACGGTGAATATCCAGAGCGGATTCCATGCGAGCACCTCCCGAGACGCAGCGAACAAGTCCGTTAAAAGGACGAAAGAAAAAGCACAGGGAGCGAAACTGTGGGGAAACGACTTACCGATTGTGCCATTTTTGCAGCGGTGGGTAAATGTGAGATTCCGCGCGGAGCGGGCGCTTTGCGGGAATCGTGGCCTGGAGTAATTAGTATTTGTTGTGGAAGACGGCGCGGTTGATGTCTGGCCAATATTCCTTGGCGATGAAGCTGAGAGCGTCCTGAAGCATTTGGCTTCCCCAACGCTGATAGGTTTTTACCCAGGTATTGCCGGGGGGATAGTAGAGATTGCTGATACCAGCAGCAGCGCCAGCGCCGACGACTTCGGAAAAATTGAATGTGTCATGCCCGGCGTCGTTTCTTGTCATGAGGAGGCGGCTGACTGCGTAGCCAGTGCGCTTGAAGAATCCGCCGTGGCCCAGAGTGTAATATCTGGGATCTTCCTTAGTGACAGAGGGGACAATGGCCTCGACCATGTAGTTCTCAATCGTGCCGTCGGCAAAAGTGTGGGCGTAATAAATTCCGTAGCCGGCAGCGCCCTGGCCAAATGAGGGTTCGGATTTGTTCGCGAAAGCAATGCCAGCGACGATGCCCTCGTAGATAAACGCGGAATAGTCGAAGCTTTCCTGAGTGGCCAGCCAAAACTTTTCCTTGAAGGACTGGGGGGGAAGAATGGTGTTGGCGCTTACGGAACGGAAGTTTGGAACGATCCAGAGAATGCGCTTGGTCTGGGTGCCAGTCTGATCTGTATCCGTATCGGTTTTGGCTTGCGGAGAGTTAATCGTGGAACCGTTTGCTGGGGGATTTGTTTGGGGGTCGACGGGTTTGGGTTGGGGTGGATCCTGGGGGGCCGGCGTGGCCGGAGGATTCAAAAAGGCGGTTTCTTGCGGAGCTTGAGAGATTGAGACAGGTATGATGAATTGCTGCGCCCGCGCGGGAGAGTTGCCAAGCGCGAGGAATAAAAACGAGAAGATGATCAGAAGCAGAACACTACTTGGTTTCAAAACTTCCCCCAGATCACGAGTGTACTTTAATGTGGCGCCAGCAAGCGTTGCCGGAGATACGCGAACCATCCGCCCAAATTTGATTCTGTAAAGCGCTTGATGGATGCATCGAAGAGAGAAGAGAAACACGGGCTAAATAACATTTTGTTTCCCCAGATCGCACGACGAAGTTCCCGTATTTGCCGGTGGGCTTACTTATGCAAGTACGTCCCTTTTTTATTGACTGCAAAACTCCCTGGACCTACTATCATGCCACTGCGGAGGGAGCGGAATCTGCCCGATAGATTCGAGCGCGCCCAGCGCCCAAACCTCTGCCACGCTTTTCTACACCGACGATCGCGACAGCCAACGAGGTTGTTCATGATACTTCAATTGCAGAAAAGCCAGCCCGCGTCAGATATCAGCCTGATTAAACTCTCTGGCAAACTGATGATGGGGAACGAGAGCCGTCAGGTGGAATTGAGCGTTGCAGAGTCGCTGGGCGCGGGAGTGAAGAAGTTCATTCTAGATTTAAGCAAGCTCGACAGCATCGACAGCACGGGAGTGGGAATAATTGTGGTGTGTGAAGGAAAAGTGCGTAAGGCGGGAGGACGGATGCGTATCGCGGGGCCAGTGGGAGTGGTTCACGATACGCTGCTTATGACGCACGTGGACAGATTGGTGCCGGTTTTCCCGACAGTAAGCGAGGCGACGCAGGATTTGAGCATCGCGTGAAGGGTTAGCGATTACTGGAAGGAAGCAACCGCGTCCTTGGAATCCTCAAATGTAGTGAAGAGATTCAGCAAGCCCACCATCTTCAGAGTTTGCACCGTGAATTTGGAAGGCTTCAGAAGGCGAATCGCCCCGCCACCCTGCTTGGCGGTGGTGAGATGCCGGACCAGCATACCGATGCCGCTGGAATCAATGGTGGGGACATCTTCCAGGTCGAGGATGATGCGGTTCTGACCCTGGCCGAGGAGTTCGCTAAGAGTAGCGTTGAAGCGATCGAGAATAGGGCCCATGGACAAACGCCCCTTGAGCTTGATGAGCTTCACGCCATCGACAGTCTTGGTCTCAATATCCAAGGCAATCACCCCCTAGGGAAGAGCCAATAAAGGGCTGTTCCGCACGTTGACACTCGAAAAAGCGAATGCTACAGTTCGCGCACAAGTTAGATAATCTTAGCGCAAAAAGCAAGAAACCCAGTCCGACGGAGGCCCAACGTCCCGAGAATGAAGGGCCGGACGGAAAGTTAGACCTTGGCAAGCTCGGAACAGGAATCCGTTCTGGATCTCTCCCCGCTATCCACCCAATTACTCGCGGTGCAAGAAGTGACACCGCGCGCGAGAGCATTGGCGAATTTTGTAGTGGGCCTGCTATCGGATTGTGCAGTCAGTGTATACACACTGGCGTCCGACGAGAATGCGAATTTTTGGCAACCCCGGGCGGTAGTGGGGGACGCGGCCATCCACGAACAGGTCATCACCGCCGAATCCGGATTGTTGGGCGCGCTGTTGGACGACACCGCGCCGGTTCTGCGTGTTGCGCCGGATCTGCAACGCGAGGATTATCCGCACATTGATACGCGCAAGACGCTGCGATCGCTTGCGTGCATCCCGCTGATCCACGGAGAGAATTTGATCGGAGCGCTGGAAATACTGGCGTTTGACGAAGCCAACTCTGAAAGCGATATTCAGGTGCTGCTTCCCGTGGCGGAAGTGGCGGCGGCGGCGCTGTCCTCGGCGCAAGCGTACGAGGACGAACGCCACGGCACATTCAGTTCCATCACGCGATTGACGCAGCTCTACGACCTGGAAAAAGTTTTTTCGTCGACGCTGGAAATGCAAGAACTGCTTCCACTGATTGGCGCGAAATTCTCGGAGATCCTGGCGTGCCAGGCGGTGAATATCTGGTTGATGCAGCCGGACGAGACCGTGGAATTGATGCACCAAGCGGGCGAGGATCCGACAAGCTTCCAGGGACAAACACTGAAGGCTAACGAAGGAATCGCGGGAACAATTTCGGATAACGGCGAAAGCATGTGCATTGCGGATCCTGGGGATGAACGCCTGGCGAAAAGAAATGAGGCAGCGCCGGAATATCCGGTCGTGTCGCTGATCGCAGCCGCGATCATGGACAAGACGGCGCTGGTGGGCGTGGTGGAAGCGGTTAACAAACTGGATGGGACAGCGTTTGACGAAGACGAGTTGTTCACGCTGAGCAGCCTGACGGAGACGGCGTCGACGGCGCTGCATAACGCGGGGCTGTTACTGGCCGAGCGGAAAGTGGAAATTCTGGAAACGCTGAACACCGTTAGCCACGAAATCACCTCAACACTGAACCTGGAACGCATGCTGCAAACGATTGTGAATGCGCCACAGGCGGTGATTCCGTATCAACGCGCGGCGATCATGCTGGAACACAATGGGCGATTCAAGATGAGCGCAGTGACGGGGCTGACGCAGGTAAACGCGGACGCGCCAGACATTGCACCGCTGAACGAAATTCTGCAATGGGCGGCGCTGTCCGAAGAAGTGATTCATGTGGGGCAGCACGGCGAAGAGATCGACAGTGAGCGCGAAGAGACGCGCGCAAAATTCAGGAAATATTTCGCGGAATCGGGGACGCGGGGATTCTACGCGCGGCCGTTGAACGACGACACCGGTCGAGTTGGATTATTAGCAATGGAAAGCAACGATCCGGATTTTCTTGGGCCGGCGCACATGGAGATCCTGGAAGTGCTGGCAGGGCAGGCGACGGTAGCGCTGCGGAACGCACAGATGTACAAGGAAGTGCCGTTTATTTCCGTGCTTGAGCCGGTGATGGTGCGCAAGCGGAAGTTCATGGCGATGGAGAAAAAGAAGCGGACGTTGTTCATGGGAGTAGGCGCAGCGGCGCTGTTTTTCCTTGTGGCATGCCCGCTGCCGCTACGAGTGGATGGCGACGCTGTGGTGGCAGCGGGAAAACGCGCGCTGGTGCAGCCGGAAGTAGAGGGCGTGGTGCGCAGCGTGCTGGTGCACGAAGGGCAAAGCGTACAGCGCGGGCAAGTGTTGGCGGAGATGGAAGCGTGGAACCTGCGCTCTGCGCTGGGCGAGGCGGAGGCGCGCTACCAGTCGGCAATGCTGCAGATGAACCGAGCGCTGGCGGCGAATGATGGAAGCGAAGCGGGCGTCCAACGAGTGCAAGCGGATTTCTGGAAAACAGAGGTGGAACGCGCCAAGCAGTCGCTGGAAAAAGCGGAATTGCGAGCGCCGATCGACGGGGTGGTGGCCACGCCGCACGTGGAGAACTTTGTAGGACGCAAACTGCAACAAGGCGATTCGTTCGCGGAAATCGTGGATACATCGCAAGCGGTGGTGGATGTGGCCATCGACGATGAGGATGCGGGATTGCTGAAGGTGGGGCAGAAGGCAGTAGTGAAGCTGAATAGTTATCCGACACACACGTTTCATGGAGAAGTGATGATCGTGAGCCCGAAGGCGCAGATGCTACAGGACTCACCGGTGTTTTACGCGCGGGTGGCGGTGGCGAATCCTGATAGCGCAATTCGGACGGGCATGGAAGGACGAGGGAAAGTGCGAGTGGGCTGGTATCCCTCGAGCTACGTGTTTTTCAGGCGGCCGTTTTTGTGGGTGTACTCAAAGGTCTGGTATTGGGTGGGTTGGTAAAAATGGGGCGGAGGAGAAGTATGCGTAGTTCGATGGTGTTGATCGCCGTAGGTGCGGCACTGCTAGGAGTTGGTTGCAGCGATAGCAGGCCCGTCGAAACCGCCGTGACGAAGGCGGCGCCTACGCCAGCGCCAGTGAGTCCGAAGCCAGCGCCGCCAGAACCAGTGGACACGGGGCTGACCGTTTCCGGGCCGATTATTGTGGAACACCAAGTGGACATTACGGCGCAGCGGGACGGCCTATTGGAAAAACTGTTTTTCGATGCGCCGTCGCGGGTGAAAGCAGGGACAGTGCTGGCGAAGCTGGATGACCGGCAAATTTCCGCGAACCTGGAGGCGGCGCGGGCGAAGTCTCGAAGCATCGCGAATGACCTGAAGAATTGGGAAGCAGAGGCGGGAGTGCTGGAAGCGGATTACGTGCGCGCGAAACATTTGTGGGACTTGGGATTGATTTCGCAGGAGCAATTGCAGCACGCGCAGTACAAGGCGGAATCGGACCAGTGGGACATCAAACGGGTACAGGAAACGCTGAACACCTCGCATGATGAGGAACGATCATTGGAATTGGAGCTGGAAAAAACAAAAATCACGGCGCCGTTTGACGGTGTGATCGCGCGGCGCTACGTGCGCGAAGGACAGGAAGTGAACAAGGGAGAGCGACTTTTCTGGGTGACGGCGGAGGCGCCGCTGCTGATGCGATTTACCCTGCCGGAAAAATATTTCGGGCATGTGCGCTCGGCGCAGATTTTTGAAGTTACTTCTCCGGACGTGCCGGGGGAAAAGCATGCGGCGCGGGTGAAGGAAATCAGCCCGGTGGTGGACCCTTCGAGCGGGACGTTTGAAGTGCTGGTGGAACTGACAGGGGATCGGGGGGCATTGCGGCCGGGGATGACCGCAAATGTATACCTGGAAAATCAGCGATAGATCTGAATGAATCTGACGCGCGTACTCAACGTGGCCTTGCCGGACCTGCCGGCGCGAACTCTCTCCGAGCGGCCGCCACGCATCGATCCTGGAGTGAACTTCCGCGAGCATGTGGAAGAGGGCAAGACCGTCATTCGCGCGTATGTGCCTTGCGCGAAAAGCATGTTCACGTTTCAACCGGCAAACTGGAAACTGGCGCAATTATTCGACGGTATTCGGTCGTACGAAGAGATTGCGCAGATGCACTCCGCGGCGACCGGGATGGAATACTCCGCGACGCAGGTGCGCGAATTTGCGGAAGAGTTGGACGGAATCGATTTCTGGTACCGAACGGCGCAAGAGAAAAACATTCTGTTGATGCAGCAAACAGCGGAGGAACGCCGCAAGAAGCTGAAGCAGACTGATCGGTGGGCCGATCTTTCGGACGTGCTTTTCCCGGCGTTCAACCCGGACCCATTTTTGACCAAGTTCCACGATTACACGAAGTTCGTTTACACGACGTGGTTCACGAGCTTGACGCTGGGGTTTTTCGCGGTGACGGCGGGAATTACGATCACGCATTGGAGGGAGATCGGGCGAGACACCGCGGCGTTTTACAACTTTTCGAACAAAACCTGGGGAGACATCGCGGTTTTATACGTGATTTTGGCCGGGATCGTGGTGGTACACGAACTGGCGCACGCCTACACGTCAAAGCATTATGGCGGCCGAGTGACAGCGATGGGATTTGCGCTGGTGTACCTGACACCGGCGGTGTACACGGACACTACGGAAGCAGAAGTAACGGCGACACGAAACCAGCGTTTGGTGGTGACATTGGCGGGCGTTTGGTCGGAGTTGATGATCTGCTCGGTCGCCACGATTATCTGGTGGGGAACGGCGCCGGATACGCCAGTCCACAATGGCGCTTATTTCATGATGATGATGACGGGGATCATGTCGATCCTGCTGAACTGGAATCCGTTGATCAAGCTGGACGGATATTACCTGCTGACGGATTTCACAGGGATCGCGGACATTAAAGAGAATTCGACGGCGTACGTGTCGGCATGGGTGAAGAAACATATTTGGCGCTTGCCGGTGGAAATTCCTTATGTTCCCAAGAGGCGCCGCATGGGATTCGCAGTCTATGCGCTGCTGTCCGGTGCATATAGCTACACGGTGCTGTATGTTGCGGCGCGGTTTGTGGGTAACATCGCGCGCAATTTCAGTTCGGAGTGGGGATTCGTGCCGGAAATTGCGGTAGGGGTGCTCATTTTTCGTTCGCGGATTCGGTTACTGGTGAACTTTATGAAATTTCTGTACCTCGATAAGAAAGACCGGATAGCGGCTTGGTTTACGCCTCGCAACAGAGTGTTGGCGGGGATTGCTCTCGTGGCGGTTCTGGCGCTGCCAGTGTGGCATGACTCCGTCTCTGCAAGATTCCTGCTGGAGCCGGCGCGCGCGGCGGAGATTCGCGCCCGGGTTCCGGGGGTTGTCGCACAACTGAATGCAAGAGAGGGGCAACGGGTTGACCAGGGAGCGCTGCTGGCCACGCTGCGGGACTTGCCGCTGCAGTCCGATCTGGAACATGCCCAGGCGAACTTGTCGATGGCTTCCGAGCGGGCCAGGGCTGCATCTCTGCATTATGCCGAATATGGCCCCGCGCTGAAGGTGCGCGAACGCTTGAGCGACAAACTGCAAGAGGTGTCTCAAAAGGATGCCGCGTTGCAAATCTCCAGTCCAATCGCTGGCACAGTGATTACACCCAGGTTGCAGGATCTGGTGGGGACTTATCTGAACGAGGGACAAGAGTTGCTGGAAGTAGCCGATCTGTCGAAATTGCGGGCTCGGATTTATGTCTCCGAATATGACATGCACAACATCGAAAAGGCAGCCAAGGCTCGGCTGCAGGTGCAAGGCATGTTCAAAACGTGGGCGGCGCAGATCGCCTCGATTGCACCGCGCCCGTCAGAATTGGACACGAGTCTGTCGGGGAAAGTAGAGCTGCAGGGAATGAATCCGCCGCATTTCTATGTTGTAGACATGTACGTGGACAACTCCGAGGGAGTGCTAAAGCCAGGTATGACCGGCGTGGCTCGAGTGTACGGACGTCGGCGAAGCGCGCTGGGTCTCGTGTGGGAAACAGTGTCTGATTTTTTCGGGCGAAAGATCTGGTAGGAGAAGTAAGGCTATTCTTTTGCTCTAAGAAACAAAAATGGGGAGGCGATTTGCATGTGGCCTCCCCATCGAAATGGATGTATTGCCGGCGCCGCAGGCAATGGCGCTATTACATCTTTGCGGTTGCCTTACGAATGGCGCCAGCCTTACGTACCACACCAGCCTTACGAACCGCACCGGCCTTGACAATCTTAATTTTGCGCGAAGTGCTGCCGTCATTGGTGGCGGGGGCGCTGGCGACGTTGGCCTTCTTGGTGGTCTTGAGGGTGCTGATCAAGCTCTTCTTTTCGATGGACATGGTATGGTTTCGCTCCTAGATATAATTTTGTATTGCGCAGACGCGTCGAAGTAGAGCATGGATCGTGCCAAAGTACAGACAACACCGGAGAAAAGGAGATGCATTGAAAACAGGGCAGTTAGTACCAAAGTACTGGTGGGCCGGCGAAGCGTGCGAGTGAATACTTATTCGCCGGTTAAAATTTAACCTATTAAAGGTCAATTTTTAACCATCCCAGCGCTCCTAGCGACGGTGAGGACAAGAGGGATGGATGGACGAAATTTAGCCCGATCTCACGAACCTATTCTATTCCGTGCTTGCGGCAGAGATATTTCATGCGTTGCGGGTCGATCTGGAGAATGGCTGCTGCGGCTGACTTCTTGCCAGCCGTGCGGCGCAAGGCAGCGCTGAGGTAAGCGATCTCGATCTTTTCCATTTCGGCGTCGAAATCGACTCCGCCTTCTGGAATCAGGATGGCTTCCTGGCTGGCGGCGCTGTGCTGGAGCATGTGTTGGGGGAGATGCTCGGGCGTGATCTCCGGTGCGTTCACCATAACGACGAGGCGCTGGATGATGTTTTCGAGTTCGCGGACGTTGCCAGGCCAACTGTAGTCCTCGAGTATTTCGAGAACGTCAGGCTTCAGGGTCTTTAGGGGCTTTTTGACGGACGCACAGTAGATGCGCAGGAAATGATCGACGAGAATGGCGATGTCGCCGTCGCGTTCGCGCAGGGGCGGAACCAAGATGGGAACGACGTTGATGCGAAAGTAGAGGTCTTCGCGAAAGCGACCTTTGCGGACGCAGTCTTCCAGATCATCATTTGTAGCGGAAATCAGGCGGAAATCGATTTTCTTGGCAGAACGCCCACCGAGGCGCTGCACGCAGCGCTCTTGCAGGACACGCAGGAGCTTGCTCTGGAGGCTGGGATGGAGCGTGGTGATCTCGTCGAGAAAAACCGTGCCGGTGTGGGCCAGTTCGATCAATCCGGGCTTAGCGGCATCGGCACCGGTGAAGGCACCTTTCTCATAGCCGAATAGTTCCGACTCCATGAGAGATTCTGGCAAAGCCGAGCAGTTCAGGGCGACGAAGGGTTTTTCCGCACGATCGCTGCACTGGACGATGGCGTTAGCGATCAGTTCCTTGCCGACACCGCTCTCTCCTCGCAAAACTACACTGGCGTTGGTGCGCGACACGGCCTCAATGGCCTGATGGACCTTTTGCATAGCGGGGCTGGAACCGACGAGGCCGAAAAAGGTGGTTCCACTTTCGATCTGCTGGATGAGGCGGCGGCCCTCGATCTCCAGCACGCGTTTTTCAATGGCCCGCAGGAGAACGATTTTGAGTTCGTCATAGTTGAGCGGGAAGAGAAAGAATTCATCGGCGCCTGCCTGGCTGGCTTTCAGAGGGACGGAACGGCTGTTGGTCTTGGTGAAGGCGACAATGACGATGTCGTCGCGAATCTTGCGGATCTCCTCGAGTACTTCCAGGCCATCTATGGGACCGTCGCCGATGCAATCGAGGTTGAAAAGAATGGCGTGGAGGCCGGAGAGTTCGAGAATGGTCTTGATTTCGCTTTCGGTGGTGGCCAGGGAGGCGCGGAATCCATTGCCGAGATGCCTGCGAATTTCGGGGAAGGGCTCGGTGTCATCGGTAATGACAGCCAAGGAGTAGCGCTCCACGCTGGTGGCTGCTTCGGGC
>Ga0210390_10001817_pt1 | contig 19691 bp, 18 predicted proteins | sample IncBWH11OmetaG_FD_161050 | JGI IMG/M metagenome (GOLD analysis project Ga0210390, IMG submission 161050) | Forest soil microbial communities from Barre Woods Harvard Forest LTER site, Petersham, Massachusetts, United States - Inc-BW-H-11-O ... | reverse complement strand
CGAAGAACCGGTGCCCTGCGCGACGTCGGACGCCCCACAGGCCGGCGACGGCGGCGACGGCGGCAGCGGCGGGAACTCGGGCAATGGCGGGAACGGCGCGGACGGCGGCAAGGGCGGCGCCGGCGAGGGCGGCGCGATTTACAACGCCGGGACCCTCACCGTGATCGGGAGCGCTTTCACCGATGACGAGGCGGTCGGCGGCGACGGCGGCGACGGCGGCACGGGCGGTGTGGCCGGCACTCCCGGCGGGGGCGGCGACGGCGGCTCGGCGGGAACCTGCACCGAGGACAACGTCACGCCGGTGATTACGGTGGCCGGCCACGCCGGCGCGGGGGGCAGCGCCGGGAACCCGGGCCGTCCAGGAAACGGCGCGGGTGGCGGGGGCGCGGGCGCCGGCGACGGCGGCGCCATCGACTCCGCTGGCGAGCTGACGGTCGTGAAGTCGACGTTCACCGGGGACAAGGCGCTCGGCGGGACGGGCGGCGCGGGCGGCGTGTCGGGCTTCGTCACCTTGAGCGACTTGTCGTGGACCGCCGGCGCGTGGGGCGGGAACGTGGCCGGCTCGAGCGGCGGGGGCATCGGCCCGTTCAACGTAGGCAAGACGGGCACCGCGGGGATCCCCGGCGTCTCCGGCGTCGGCGGGAACGGCGGGAACGCGACGGGCGGTGCCATCGAGGCCGGCGGTACGGTCACGCTGCGCTCGGCCAGCTTCGCCAAGGACCTCGCCCAGGCCGGCGGCGGAGGCCGCGGTGCCGGATACGCGGGCGGCAGCTACGGCGGCGACGGCGCCGGCGTGGGCCAGGGCAACGGCGCGTACGACACCTTCGGGTACGGCTTCCTGGCTGACACCTCGGCGGGCACGGCGACAGACGGCGGGCCGGGGGCCAACGGTGCCGACGGCGGTCAGGGCGGCAACGGCGGCAGCGCAGCCGGCGGGGCACTCGACGTCACGGGCTCCCCCGCAGTCGCCTCGACCGCCTTCTCGTCCTGCAAGGCCGTTGGCGGCGGCGGGGGCCCCGGAGGCGACGGCCTGGCCGGCGGGTCCGGCGGATACGGCGGATACGGCTGGAGCGCCAACTCCGGCTCGGGAACCACCGAGGGCGCGCCTCCTGGCAACGGCGGCAACGGCGGCAACGGGGGCAACGGGGCCAACGGCGGCAGCGGGGGCGCGGCGAACGGGGGCGCGGCCTTCGTCACCGGCACGGTAGTGGTCTCCGGATCGGCTCCCGTTTTCTCCGCCGACTCGGTCACGGCCGGTTCGAAGAGCGGAGGCGGCGACGGTGGCGCCGCGGGGGCCGCGGGCGCGGGCGGCTTCATCAACGGCTACGTAGGAAACGCCCAGCCTGGGCAGCCGGGCAAGCCCGGCACCGCGGGCGCGGACGGCAGGTTCGGCACGTCAGGAAAGGCGGCGGACCCAGACCTGCACGGGACCACGGCCCGCGCCGTCACGATCACCACCACGTCGTTGCCGGCCGCCACCGCCGGGGCCGCGTACTCGGCGGCCCTGCGGGCCTCCGGCGGCACCGCGCCCTACGCGTGGTCGCTGGCGGCGGGCGTATTGCCGGCCGGGCTGAGGCTTTCACGAAAGGGCACGATATCCGGCAAGCCGGTGAAAGCAGGCACGTGGCGGTTCACGGTGAAGGTCACCGACTCCTCCGCCGGACACCTCACCGCCACCAGGAAACTCTCGATCCACGTGCGCTGACCACACCAGCCGCGATTTTCCGACAGTGCTGAAGGTCTGACCGGCCATGGCCGGTCAGACCTTCAGCACTGCGAGGCGGCAGTCGCGCTGACGATTGGCAGTCTGACTGTGTGACTGACTACCGGGTGATCAACCGGGCGAACTGGGATGAGCCGGTGGCCGCGCACGTCGCGTCGCCCGACTACGAGGTGGCGCGCTTCGTGTCCGATCCGGCGTTCATCGGCGACGTGATCCGCTTCGACCTGCCGCGGCTTGGCAACATCGGCGGGTTGCGCGGGGTCCACCCGCAGTAAGCTCGGCTATCAGGTCAGCGATCCCCGATCCGCCGGGTTCTCAAGGCCCTGAAGATCCCGCCATCACCGGGACGGAATACTGACACGGGCCGGGCAGTTCACCGCCTCGTTTGACGCGGTGCTGGCTGATGCCGGTATCGAGGTGGTGAAGATCCTGCCGCGCAGCCCGCGCCCGAACGCTTATGCGGAAAGGTTCGTGGTCACCGTCCCGACCGAGGTCACCGACCGGGTGCTCATTTTCGGCAAACGGCACCTGCGGACGGTTCTCGGCGGGTACCAGACCCATTACAACAGGCGGCGCCCCCACCGCAGCCTCCAACTCCGCCCGCCCCGGCCCGACCATCCTGTCGCCGACCTTTCCCAGAAGCGGATCCAGCACGTTCAGATCTCGTACGGCGCGAGGACGGGTATGCCGGCATCCGCAGCGGCTTTGGAGAGCCGACCGTCATAGGTGAGCAGGGCGCTGAGCTCCGGACCCGTTTTGGAACCCTACAGGCTGCGGCCCAGCAGGACCAGCCGGCAGGGATCGATGGGCTGGTCGCGCTGACCAGCCAGGCACGAGCCGAGATGGCGGTGCGGGTGCACGCCACGAGGGGCCCGCATCAGCCTTCCTTTACCGTGACGTGCCCTGTTTTCGCGCAGAACAGGATTCTCGGCTATGTCAGCTCGACCAGAGGAAAGCCGCGATGGCGGCGCGGGGGGATGAGGAAATTCTGCCGCCGGGTAGCAGTGAGGAATCGTTCGAGGCCGTTGTCGCTTGGGTCCACGCCGTACTTCTGCTGTAGGTCCAGCGAGGCCTGATTGACGCGCAGCGTCTTAAAAAAGTCGGCGGACGGTACGAATACCGTGAATTGGAGTTTGGGCACGAGGTCGCCGCCGGGGACATCCATGGTGTCGAGTCCTGGCCCGTCCATGCGAAGGTGAATGGGCGTTCCGTCAGCCGCGCGCGACGAACGCTGGAGACAGGAAAGGTGCCCCATCCTGTGCTCTCCGTTGTTCGTGCCGATGCCCTGCGCGGTTTGGGCGGCGTAGCCCGTCCCGCGGTTGTCGTTCGGGAGCAGGGATGGTCCGCCCCCGTCGGTGAACTGATCGGTGTTGCCGGCGGCGATGTTCGGCGCGTGGAACATGTACTGCACGCGCTCGGTGAATGTACCGTCTGAACCCGGCGGCGATGTGAGGCTGTCCATATCAAAGAACTGGAGCATGTCGAGTATGACGTGGGACAGATGCTGAATCGAGCCGTTATCGAAGTAGTCGCCTGTATCGGCGGTCGTCAGGTGCGCCGAGGAATTCCCCGCGAACGTGCAGATGGCGGCCGGCCCTGACCCGTTGACGTGCTGGTCGGCGAAGCCCAGCCACATCGGCGACTGGTGCTGGATAAAGTTGGCGAAGGGCATGCCGTTCTGCTGGGCGAGCGTCTTCGGCAATCCCATCTGAATGAACATGTATCTGCTTGACGTGAACTGGAGGAAGCCATCCCAGGCCGGGGAGGCGACCGTCTGCCCGCCGAGCTTATTACTCCCGCCGAACCAGGCGACCACATCGGCAAGGATGCTCGCGTTGTCGCTGCGCAGCGTGAACAGCATGTCATTGCCCTCGATGGCCACGTCGACGTTGTAGCGCAGTTTGCTGACGCCGGGATTAGCCGGGCTGACATCGGTCGGGCCGGGCACTGCCTCTTCCAGTACGTACCGGCTGGAATCCGAGGCAAGCCGCGGCATATGCGTCGATACGAGTGATCCTGTAAGGCCGCCCGGAAGCCGACTAAAATACGGCAATCCATAGGCGACAAATGTGAGCAGTGACGCCGCGCCCCACGGATAGAACTCCTCGATCACCTCTACCGCGCGGCTGACCGCCGACTGCCCCTCCTTTGTCGGGGTCCCGTTGAGTGCCGCTGTAAGGAAGACAGTGTGAACCGGCGGCAGCTGGAATTCCACGCCGCTTCCGTAGGTCTGCGGTGGCACCGAAAGGAACGCAGAAATGTCGAACTGAATGTCGGATGGGCTAGTGGCGGCATTCGCACGCTCGGGAAGGAAGGAGAAAGGACCGACAGCCTCGAGGGCACCCACGGCCGCGGCCAGCGCGCCTCCCCACTTCAGGACATCGCGGCGAGTCATGTGCCCTTGAGTATCCATCGACGTTTCTCCCTAGCCTGGTGTGGACTCTCGGTTGATAGCGGGACTGGAAGCGGGGAACTCTGGCCCGTCGTGCCGGGGGGACATCACAGGGCTTCCGGTTTCTCCAGAACCGGCATCAGCGATGAAGGCCGGTGCGGGACCACCCGGATGGCGCTCACCGCCCGTCCCGATACCCGGCGGCTTGCCGGAGTTCCTGGACACGGGCGTACTGACCAGATCCCGGACGAGCCTGCCTTCAGCCCGAGGACCTACTCGGACCAACCTCCGTACGATTATTTTCGACCTTAATATAACCCTTAAGAAAAGATCCAGTCAAGACTCCGGCGAGCTTATGAAGTCCGAAAACCGTCTCACTGCGAGTGCCCGAAAAATCACCCTGTGGGTGCCGAATGTTGTGTCACGTCATGTGACCAGGGAGTATTCGTGGATCAGGCCGCCGAGTCGGTCCCGGTGCAGAACGCGCATCCTGGTCGTGTCGCCGGGTGGATGCGCGCGCCCGGCAGGCGGGTGCGGCTGCAGCGTCCGGTGCGGCCCGCGCGAATTGTAATGATCAGCGTATTCGCTCAAGGCCAGCCTAAGGTGCCGCCCGCCGGTGATCAGCATCTGGTCCAGACACTCGTGGCGGGCACTGGCAATCCAGCGCTCCGCGATCGCGTTCGTACGAGGCGCCCGGACCGGCGTCCTGATGATCCGTACTGCGGCTGCGGTGAATACGGCGCCGCAGCGACCAGGCCCGCCTGGCTGGTGACCCCGGCGAAACCGCGGATGGCCCTAGGCAACATCGACACGGCCCAGACCTACTGGCAGATCGCGGGCTGCCATCGCTACCTGGTGCTTGTCCAAGACAACAACAACGCCGAAGCGCAAAATCCACGGTAGTTCTGTCCACGAGCTAAGCGGTGCCTTTGAGGTTCTCCACCAAGACGTGGCATACGAACCCGTACGGCGATGGAGGGCAAGATCCAGGTGCTTGACCGCAATCATCTTAAGACCCAAGCTACCCGAGGTCGAGACGAGGGCCCTTGATCGCATATCAGGCAGTGACACCAAGCAACCAATGACGACCCCACCGCGTCTATTCCGCAAATCCGCGTAGCAGCTCGAAGCGACGAACCGTCAGCCCAAGGCTAGCAAGCCCTTCGTGGCGCAACAACGACGCCCCTAGAGAGACGAATCCGGTGGCCCGGCTCGTGTGACGTTAGAACGGCTGCTATCGCAGCCAATCCGCCGCTGAGAAGTCCGGCGTTTGCCGGAATGTCTGTGTGTCAGGCAATCAAGCCGACCGTATACGATAGAGTTAGTCTCTAGACGAGAAATAGGAGTATGACATGGCCCAGCAGATTCAGACCCTCTTCATCGACGACATCGACGGCGGCGACGCGGCAGGTACCGTTCGCTTCGCGCTCGATGGCGTCGACTACGAGATTGACCTCAGCACCAAACACACCGACGAGCTGCACACGGCGCTCGACAAGTACATTGGTCACGCCCGCAAGGTCGGCGGCACTCGGCGCGCTACCCGCGGACCAGTGCGCCGGAACGCGAGCGCCGTCGACACGCACAAAGTGCGTGAGTGGGCCAAGGAGCAGGGTATCGAGATCAAGGATCGTGGCCGGGTACCAGCGGATGTCGTGACTCGATACCGCGAGGCTGTGGGGTAATGAAGCTAACTTTCATGCCTTAAACCAAGGCCCTTGGCCATTGCCATTCACAGAATCCGACGATCAGCCCCGGGGAATGGTCATAGCGATGTGGCGCACTTCGTTAACGGCTGGGCTTGTGCTCACCCGGCGCCTTCGGGCGCTTCGGCCTGGCACAGTCCGGCCTGCTCCGCCGGTACTCTCCGGCGGGCAGGACGGCGCCGCGGCGAGGAGCCCGGCCACCTCGGCGTTCAGTGTGAAAGTCATCTCGGCACTCGTCCCTTATTCCGCGCCGGGCGGCGGAAGCAGTTCCGTCTTGTACTCGGGCGCGAGCGCCTTCGACTTGGCGATGAAGGCCGCCTGCGCGTCGGCGTCCAGCAGTGGCGGCGCCTGCGTCCGGGTGGCGACGGGCTGGCCGACCAGCATGAAGAACTCCTCCTGCCCTGAGGGCGCGCACATGCACAGCAGCCGCGACGGGGTATCTGTGGCGTTGGTGAAGGCGTGCGGGGCGTTGGCCGGCACGTTGATGGTCTCGCCCGCGCGGGCAACGAGCGTCTCGCCCCGGAAGGTCACCTGGACTTCACCGTCAAGCACGGTGAACATCTCCTCGAAGTCGTGCCGGTGCGCCGGCGGGCCGCCCCCCGGCGGCACGTGCATGTCGATCAGCGTGTACTTCCCCGCGGTCTCCTCGCCTGTGACGAGGATCGTGTAGGTGTCACCGACGAGCCCGATGTGCGGCAGGCTCTGGTCGTCGTCCGGACGCGCGACGGTGAGCTCGCGGGACAGATCGTCGGGCCGGACGGGCACTGGGCGGCTGGGCATACCTTGTCTCCTCGCGGATTTACGGCTGCGGACCTACCGGCCGAAGCCGGCGAAGAAGTCCTCCAGTGAGCGCACCAAGCATCCGCTCCCCAATCCGGAGGATTTCGTCCGTTTAAGTATAACCATCCCAAGCGGGGATCGGAGACGGGCTTCAATATGTGCATGGCAATCGCGAGGAAGTCCCGTCCGCCTGGCGAACGCAGCGACGCGGCCCGCAACCGCGAGGCGCTTGCCCGTGCCGCGACCGTTGCCGTGCACCGTGAGGGGCCGCACGTGTCGCTGGCAACCATTGCGGCAGACGCGGGTGTCGGCATCGGGACGCTCTACCGTCACTTCCGGACCCGCGAGGACCTGCTTAACTTCCTAGCCCATCGTTCCTTCGAGCAGGTGCTCTCGAACGTGCAGGCGGCCGAGAGCGAAGGCACGACAGCCAGCGACGCGCTGCGGCGTTTCATCGAAGCCGCGATCGCCCAGCGGAACGAACTCGTACTGCCGCTGCATGGTGGGCCCCCGGTGACCGCCCCGGAAACCCTGGCGGTGCGCGACCAGGTCCACCTCGCCGTGCAACGGATCATCGAGCGCGGTCGTGCCGACGGCACGATTAGCCAGGACGCGACTCCGCGCGATGTCGTCGTCTTCGGAGCGATGCTCGCCCAGCCCCGGCAACCCGACCCGGAATGGGACTCGACAAGCCGCCGGCTGCTCGCCACCTACCTGAACGGCCTGAGAGCACGTTGACAGCATCCACGGCGCGGCCGGAAACCCGCGTTCCTCCTCTGCTTGGCCTCGGCACCGGATCAACGGCAGGCAAATAGCATCCAGCCTCCCAGCCGCCGGAAACGGGACGAAACCGATCGGCACCCCCTCAGGGCATTTGCCCAGGCGGCATTAATTTCGGCACACACAGGTTGTCCTGGACCAGTTCCGCCGCCTCGCCGATGAATGACGCAGGCCCGAGGCTGGCGCGGTTCCGCGGGCGCGGCGTATCGTCACGTTTGCGGGGGGATCCTCACGGGACGGAGGGATCTGAGCCATGGTTCGGACTCGCGTAGCGGCCCTTGCGGGTGTGCTGGCGCTGGCCGCAGGACTGACTGTCGGACTCGGAGCGGCTACCACCGCGAGCGCCGCGGCAACATTAACAAATGCGGCGACCTCGGCGGGACTCCAGAACTTCGCCGCGAACGTCGAAACGCTGGGCGAGACGCGGTTCCCTGATACGTTTGCCGGCGCGGCTCTGACTTCCGCCGGGGTGGTCATCGTCTACTCGACGAACACGAGCGACGCGGCCCTGAACTCAGCCATGGCGAAGCTGAACACCGGCAACTATCCAGTCGGCTACATAGCCGCGAGGTTCAGCTACAGCAAACTAGATGCCCTCAACTCGGCGCTCGCTGCCGTCCAGGCTAAATTGCACAAAGACGGCGTCGAGCTTTTCATGTCAGAGCCGGATGCTGCCACTGGCGCGGTTGATGTGACTCTGCTCCGGCCCACGAGCGCGGACTTCGCTCGTCTCAATTCGAGCGGTGTTATCTCGCCAGCGCCTGGCCGGCTGACTACGGCGAATTATTCGAGGGCCGTGAGCGCGGTCATCTCATCCATCGCGGGTTCCGGTTATGCTGTTGAGCCCGCCTGGCAAGCTCAGCCCGCAACCACCACCACACCGAATTCCCCCGATTCACCGGCCGGGCGTTACAACGGGACGGCGCCGTTCAACGGAGGCGACTACATCAAAGGCACCAACCGCTTGAATTGCACAGGCGGCTTCTCTGTGGAAGGGAACAAGTCGCACAATCCGTTCATGCTGACCGCCGGCCACTGCGGTCGGACAACATGGTCGACGCCAGCCCAGGCGATGGGCCGCACCTCTTCACTCTACTGGAGAAATCCCGCTCGGGACGACTTTCAGACCATTAGGGTGGGCAGCGCCCGGGGCAACGTCAATGGGAACACGGATGCGTATGCTGTCGTTGGCCAAGTCGTTCCCGCTCGGGATAGCTTGCTGACCCTAGACGGATCGGTCACTGGCGAAGTGCACGACATCAAAGTCCTTTCCAACAACGCCACGATCTACAATATCAAAGGTCCGGGCGGAGTGAAGTTCACCGCGAGCCATCTCGTCACCGCGGCGGGACCTTGCACAGGTGGCGATAGTGGTGGACCCATGTACGTGCGGGTGCCTGCTCCGCTTCAGGTAAGAGCGGTAGGCACGATCGTCGCCTACTACGGCTTGCCGTCTGGAGGCTTCGCATGCGCGGGAGAGCGCATCGGTTACGAGTTGTCAGCCTCAAACACAAGCCTGATCCTGGATGCCAGGGTCGTGCGTTAGGTTGGGCGCGGTTCCTAAGGCCAGGTAAACTTTGCCGCCAAGAAAAGCCTGGAACGGAGGACTTGGAGGCGGCGACGATGAATTCGGTGCGGCTTGAATTGAGCAAGAATGTGGTCGCTCCCGGTGATGAAATCACCCATACGATCGTCAACGATGGTGCAGCCGCGCTGTTGTTCGGAGTTGACTACGGGATCGAGGAGGGCACCGCCGACGGCTGGCGACCGCTCAACATTGCGATGGCGTTCGCCGCGGTAGGTCTCAGCGTTTCGCCCGGGCAGAGCAGCAGCCCCATCGGGACGCACATCCCCCGGGGATTGCGGCCCGGGAAATACCGGCTCACAAAGAGCCTTCGAGCACTCAGCTCCGATGGCGTGCCGGTGCCGAAGGCCGTCGGAGAGATCATTATCCGCCGCGAGTTCGTCGTCGGAACCCGCGAGGACTCAGGACAGGTCACTGATCGCCGGTGACTGAGGCAGAGGAGTCATGAGCGCGGCCGCCGAGGACGGCCGACGCTGGATCCGTGCCCGGAAAGGTCGGCGGCTGTTCGTCACCGTGATCCCCGTGCCGGCTCGACTGCCTCGAACGCTTCGGTGAACTGATGTTCCCCCGGTGTCCCGGAGTCGGGTTGCTGCGCCCGAGTTTCGTCGTAAGGTCCTCGATCTTGTCGCGGCTGGCGGGCCGGTAGCGCAGGTCGCGCACGACCTCAGGCCCGCCCGGCACCCGGCGGAACAGGCGGCAGTCCTGGGCATTTCATACCCTCCCGTTCGGCGGTTCTCTCCTTCATGATTGCAGATCGCACAACCGACGGCAATTGGCCGGGGAGGCAATGGAGCTAATGATGGCGGCCCGCCAAGAATACTAACAAGGCAGTTCTCGGGTCAGCGTGATGTCAGCTTCAAGTCGGATCAGCCGGATATTATCGATTGGCCTGACAACAATCCAGCTACTAGCTCCAGAATACAACCATCCAGCGGCCAGCCCTTCCCCCGCAGCGTCAAGGTAAATGCTCGCGGCAAGTATGCGCCATTCCATGGCAACGTAAGATGTAAGGAGACGCTATGACTATCCCCGACGAGTCCGTCACGCTGCCGCCCGGCCAGGCCGCGGCCGAAATCGAGCGGACGCTGCGCCGTTACCCCGGCATAGCACGCGCTCGCGTGCTGCACGATGTCGATAGCCGGCTCGTGGCGCAGGTGCTGCCCTGGGACACGCATTCGGTCACCTCCGACACCGGCGTCCTCGCCGAGCTAGCGACTATGAACATAGCCGAACTGCGGTTCTTGCATGACGAGATTTTCGTCGGTGAAGTTTACCTGCGCGGCGGGATCGTGCTCCGCGAGGATGCCGTGGTGTTCGATGTCGGCGCGAACATAGGAATGTTCAGCCTCTTCGTCGGAGCGCGCTGCCCCTCGGCGCAGGTATATGCTTTCGAACCGATTCCCGAGGTGTTCGCCAAGCTTCAGCAGAACATCGCCGATCGCGGCCTCGCCGTCCGGCCGTTCAACTATGGGCTCTCCGATCATGATCAGGAAATCTCGTTCTACTACTACCCGGATATCTCGATCATGTCATGCCGCCACGACTACATAAACTGGGAGAATGAGGTCGATTTGATCAAGCTCTACGTCGCCAACGGGCGAAAGAGCGGCCCTCCTGGTCGCGCGGAGCATCTGGCGCATGTCGAGTCGCTGGCGAACAAGGATTTCGAGTTCATCGAGCACAAGTGTTCGCTCCGCACGCTGTCCGAGGTGATCGATGAAGCGGGAGTCCGCACCGTCGACTTGCTCAAGATCGATGCCCAGCGGGCCGAATATGATGTGCTTCGGGGGATCGCGGCCCGCCATTGGCCGTGGATCCGGCAGATAACCATGGAAGTCCATGACGAGGCCAACTCGCCGACGCAAGGCCGGGTTCAGCAGGTCACCGACCTGCTCACCGAGCAGGGATTCCAGGTCAGCGTGGCGGTCGAGGAGATGCTCCGCGGCACGGGCCGCTATGCCGTCTACGCCGTGCGGCCGGGCTACGAAAGCGACCCGCGTCCGGTGGTCGCGGCGGACGGCATCGCGCACGCGCTTGATCCCGGGCACGTGACAGACTGGCTCCGCGACCGCCTCCCCGCTGATCTGATGCCGGACCGAGTGGTCGTCGTTGACGCCTTTCCGTAACCGCGACCCGGACCGCTGGGAAGAGGCACCACCCTCCGTTCGGTAGAAAGAACTTTTTAATCCGAACGAAGGGTGGTTTCTCGGCAGCCGGAGCGGGACACGATGGGGTGGATCCGGCGGCGGATGGCCAGATCGTTGGCTCTCCAGGCCCGGCTCGCAGCACGACTTCGGACGGCGGCCAGGAACCCGGACAGCCTGACGTAGCCGCGGTCCTCCGCGTCCGGGTCGGGCGACCAGAAGGAATCGAGCCGGTAGTTTCCGCTCGGCTCGCGCGACTGAGGCTGTCCTGCGTTCAGCGACTGCCAGAATCAGGCCGGCCAGGGCGCCAATCGCGGGATAGCTTGTCGCCGCCGTGTGGTGGTGGGCACCGCAGTGGTCATTTGCTGGATCCAGCGGCCAGGAGCAGCTCGAGGTCCCTCAGCGCGTCGTCGGCGGCCCGGCCGGTCGCCACGTCGTCGGGTGCGGCCGCGCACGCGCCAAGCATCTCCACGACCTTGCGCCCCACCGCGGCGATCTCGTCCGGCTCATCCGGCATGGCATTTCCCTCCGGGTTTTCATCAGTCGGCGTCTGGTCAGCCCGCGTCTCGTCAGACGGCATTGCATGCCCGGAAGACGTGCACCAAGGCCGGGATGCTGGCGCTGTGCTGGAACGCGATGTACTCGGGCAGGATGATGTCCTGCTTCCATTTCTCCTTGTAGGCGTACTGGGTCTGCGCCGGGTAGATGTGCTCGCCATGGGTCCAGAGCTCGTCCATGAACCACTGGAACCCGCGGCTGTAACCGGGAAACTCGACCGCCGGCGACAGCCCAGAGAACGGCGTGTACCCGAAGTGGAGCCACGGCACCCCTTCGGCCTGGAACGTCTCGATGGCCGCCTTGTTTATCGCTTCCATGACCCCAGGCGGGGAGTCTGGCTGGCGGCGGCTCAGGTCATGCATCCACCCGGGGCGGGAGCCGTAGACCGGTGAGTACGAGATGTAGCCGGTGAGTCGGTCGCCGTGCACACCGGCAAAGAGCCTGCGCAGGTGCTGGTAGCGCCCGCCGTACTGACCGACGAGGAACTCCAGCGGCCGGGCACCGCCCTTGGCACCCAGCCACCCCGCGTCCAACTCCCGCATCGCGGTGTGCCACGCACCGAGCTGAACCTCGCTGATCGCCAGCCCGCTTCTGATGGCCCGCGCGATCTTGTTCCGCAGCTGCATGAACGCCGTGCCGTGCAGGCTGAACGCGTCCAGCCGCAGTGCGTATGACGCGCCTATCTGGTTGACCGTGAAACCCTCGTCCAGGTACTCGGGCACGTCGGCGCTCTGGAGCTGTATGGCCACGATCTCCTGGTTTTGCCCGGCGGCCAGGTCGGCGAAAGCGCGCAGCAGGCGGGGCCGTGCCTCCTTGGGCGCGAACGGGCCGCCGAACTGCACCAGGTAGCGGCCGGCGGGCCGGTACACGATCACGCCTGGCGTATCGGGCAGGTGCAGGTAGCTGTTGCCCTCGTTGACCGCGAGGAATGAGCTGGGATTATCCGCGTCCGGATAGCGCTGGATGGCGTCCAGGGCGATGTCTGAACTCGCGAGCGCCTGGGTCATCGTGGTTGCTCCATTCATGACACAATGCTCAGACCATTTATCGCATACTAATGCGTCGATATCAAGGCCGAGAAAGGTCAGTAACGAGTCAGCCATAGATCAGGATCATCCGCCATGATGGTTTTGCGAGGCAAGAAGAAACAGCGGTGAAGGCGACACAACTGAACATGGAGCACGTAAACTCTGGAGAGGTTCCCAAAGTGGCCTAATGGGGCCCGGCGTTAGCTGGGCAGGTGCCTTCGGATACCTACGCAGGTTCGAATCCTGCCCTCTCCGCGACGGCGAGCACAAGGGAGCCCCTTGTGCTCGTTGTACTGCGCCGGTGCTGTTAATGCTCCCTAGGAGGATTCGTTGGGTGACGCAACCGCAACTCATAAGAGCGTCCCGTGGCGGGCGACCGCCGCGGGAGCACCGGCCCGCATAAGATAAGTCACCCAAATCCCATGACAATAAACTCACCGGCCGTCTTTTCTGTGAGCAGCGCGATCTCAGATGATCCGGCCAGCAGGAAAGTGTGCGATCCGATTCCGGTTTCTGGTGTGCACCAGTGGCTGACGACCCTATTGCAAGATCTTCCCAAGCCGGCCGAGTATCAGTTCAGCGCGGATTACTCGCGTGCGATCGTCGATTATTGCCTGGAGAAGTGGCTGGCCGCGACTTCGGCGCCCCTGCCTTGTGTCGGGGAAGCCATCACGGAGTTCCGGCAGACCATGATCGCCGCGGACGATCTCTCTGACCTCCAGGTGGACCAGCTGTGCAACCGGACGCTCGGCCTGCAGCGCGAGCTGCGCGAGCTTCCTGACTGGCTGTGTGACACCACCGAGCGTTTTCTCAACGTGATAAAGCCGTGGACTCCCGTCTGGCTCGGTTTCACGAACTGGGCGCTGCGCTGGTGCCGCCAGAACTCGATCGATACCCTGGCCTTCCTGGCCCGGGACGCGCTGCCGTTCTTCGTCGCGGCGACCGCCCTGGAACAGGGCCCCAACCTGCAGTTGGCACACGTTTCGCGGGCCACAAGGCCAGACGCGCTGACGGTGAACTCGATTCTCCGCCAGCCCTCCATAGCCCTGGTCGACTCCGGCTGTTACGGGACATGCATCAATGACCTGCGGCAGCGGCGCACGGCCCTGATGGAGCATTCAGGCCATGACGGCCTGGCCACGCTGCTCTATTACAGCCGCAATCCTCAGCTCTTCGGCTACATAAACTACGTCATGTCCAGGGACATGCTCCTCAGCCCGGAGGCGATGGGCCGGGCGGCCGAGTTCGTTATCTACGCGGGCGATCTGCTCGAGGCGTTGCCCAAGCCGTATCAGTATCACGCATCGGATAAGTCCATAGTGGAGCCGAGCGACCTTGTTAGCTTCACCATCTCGATAGCGGCGCTCAGCGGCATGAGCAGCATGGCGAAGGCGAGTACTTTCCTCGACGCGGAGCGGACGAATGACGTTCACGAGCAGGTGCGGCTGCTGTACAGGAACTACCAGCTCTCCCGGCATCGCGGCGATTGGCACAGCGATTTCCTCTTCGATGAGCCGACGCCCAAGAGCGTGCCGGGACCCGGCGCCCTGGCCGGCCTCGATTTCCTCGAGATCCCGCCGCAGAGCCACATATTCGGCACCGCAAGCGGCTGATGCCCGTCAGTCGGCGCGACAACGCGTGGAGTTGCTTCTCCGGTGCCACTTTCGGCCAGCGCAACGCTGATCGCGCTAACGTGGATCGGTTTCCATGGCGCGCCATGGAAACCGATCCACGTTAGCGACGCCCGGGCTGCCCGGGCTGGTTCGTCCGCGAGGTAGCCCCCGGCTCCCGCGGCGGCGGAAAGACGTTCGTGAGGGCGTCAGTGTGATGGCGTTGCGAACGGACTGGTGATTGATAACTTCGGGGCCCTGACCCCCTGGAAAGGGAATCCGCCCTCGGGGTCGGCGCGCAACTCACTGCGGGCGGCGCCGCGCAGCGCGTGGTTGCCGTCGCAGAACGGCTTGAGGGCGGACAGGCCGCACCGGCAGAGCGCGATGGTCTCCCGTCCGGGGTCGATCTCCTTGCGGTCTCTGTTCTGGAGCTTGTAGGCGCCCCGCACGACGACCGGTCCGTTCTCGTAGACGGTGATCTCGACTGGTGGCTGCTCGTCCCGCATGAGTTGCTCCTTCTCTCTCAGACCGCGTTCTCTCAGACCGCGGCGAGCTCGCGCAGCGACGTGCCCTCGGCCGTCCACGCCTCGACGATCGAGCGGGCGAACAGACCCCGGATGTTGAGCGTGGCCAATGCGCCGATGACGAGGTGGTCCCATTCGGCCGGGTAGTCGGCCACGAACCCGCCGCACATGTCGTGGGCGGCCAACTGCTCGTGCACGGCGTCGGCGATGATGTGCTCGTCGTAGAACCAGCGCGCCTTCTTCGACCCGCCGACCCGGGCCATGCCTTCGGTGAAGTGGCGGTTGATGAACGACGAGCCGATCTCGGTCGCGGCGAGGTTGCCGAGAATCCTCCCGCGCCAGCGGCGCTGCAGGCCGAACATCGACCGGAGGGTGTGGATGCTCAGCGAGGCGGCCGGGATCTGATCGATGTAGGCGCCGTACTCCGGGTCGAGGTCCAGTTCGGACATCAGGATCGCGTACAGCTCGGCGTGGCTGCGGCCCGGCATTCCGCCGCCGTACTCGTCGGCCTGGATCTCGATCAACGCGCTCTTGGCGCGGCCGGCCACCCGCGGGATGGCCCACGCGTGGGCGTCGGCTTCGCGCAGGCCCTCGATCGATCGGTGGATCGCCATTTCCTTGAACTGCTCGAGGGTCGCGTTCTGGTGCATGAACTTCAGCAATCCAGCCGGGGTCGAGGGGCCGCAGAGGTCCATCAGCCACGATGGCACTCCCTCGGGAGTCAGGTCCTCAGGCATCCGCACCTCGGCGAGGACGTCCCGCTCGAACACGGCCTCCAGGGCACCGCGCACGGCCAGTAGCGACGGCTCCCACTCCCATCGCGCGTCGATGCCGTCGAAGCCCTCGTAGCTGAACCCGTAGCAGGTCCACAGGCTGATCTGCACGTCCTCATCGGACCTGGCGTCCACGGTGGTCTCCGGGAGCGCGTCGACCAGCTCGGTGAGCTGTGACGGCATCGGTCCGGGTTCGCGGAGCAGGCGGGCGAACAGCGCGGTGCTGACGGGTCCTCGTGGAGCGGGCAGCCGCATGGCGTTCTCCGATCTAATGGGTTGGCGCGGACCGCCTGGTGGATCTCGTGCTGGGTCCGCAGTGTGCGGTTTGCGGTTCTTGCAGTAGTCGAGGACGGCATCGATCGTCATTAGGTTCAATATGCCAAGCATTCTTGACATGTGGCTGATCGAACGCTGATGCGGCCCCTGGTTTGAGAGCCCGCGCGCCAGCGCCCCCGCCGCATGGTTCGCCGCGGCGTCGAAGCGGAGCGTATGTCAGCCGCAAGGATAGGGGTTTATAGGGGTTTTCATGGTTCTATTGCCATACTAAGCTTCCGATATCCTAACTTAATGACATCGGATGGTCGTCGGATATGGCAAGCCTCATGCACATCGACCAGAATGCCATCGCAGCGAAGCCTGGCCAGCGCGATCCGATTACCCGCCTGATCCGTTTGTTCGACCCCGTGACGCTGACATTCCTCCACCCGCTTGATGACAGCGGTGTGCACACGGCGCGCGGGTGCATCGGCGGAGAGCGGGCATTTGCATTCTGCACCGACATGCGGGTTATGGGCGGTGCCCTGGGTGCCAGCGGATGCCGGTACATCGCGGAGACCATCGATATGGCGGCTAAGGAAGGCAGCCCGGTAATCGGCCTGTGGCATTCAGGTGGTGCCAGGCTCGCCGAGGGTGTCGAATCCCTGGACGGTGTCGGCAGGATATTCGCCGCGATGACCTGCGCGTCCGGCCGGATCCCGCAGATCTCGGTGGTCGTCGGACCGGCGGCTGGCGGTGCCGCCTACGGTCCGGCGCTCACGGACCTGGTGATCATGTCATCGGCCGGCCGGGTGTTCGTCACCGGCCCCGATGTGGTTCGTGCCGTAACTGGTGAGCAGATCGACATGGAAGGGCTCGGCGGCCCGGACGCGCATAGCCGAAAGTCAGGGGTTACACACGTCGTGACGCCCTCCGAGGAGGAGGCGCTGGCGAAAGCGCGGCATCTCACGATTCTGCTGACCCGGCAGGCGACGTTCGGGTCACGGGCCATGGACGGCGAGCGAGATCTGCGCGCTCTGCTGCCAGGGTCGGCGCGCCGCGCTTATGATGTGCGCCCCTTGGTTCGCGAGATCCTCGATCCTGCCGATGGTGGAGAGACATTCGAGGAGCTGCAGCCTCGATGGGCGGCCAATATCGTGATCGGATTCGGGCGACTGAGCGGGCGCACCGTCGGCGTCATCGCAAACAACCCACTGCGCAGGGGCGGCTGCCTCGATTCGCTCAGCGCCGAGAAAGCAGCGCGCTTCGTCCGCATGTGCGATTCGTTCGGGGTTCCTTTGCTCGTAATTGTGGACGTGCCCGGTTACTTGCCAGGGGTTGCCCAGGAATGGAACGGGGTGGTCCGACGAGGGGCCAAGCTGCTGCACGCGTTCGCCGAATCGGTGGTGCCAAGGATAACACTGATCACCCACAAGGCCTACGGGGGAGCATACATAGCAATGAATTCCAGATCGCTGGGGGCCACCGCTGTATTCGCGTGGCCGGAGGCGGAGATCGCCGTGATGGGCGCGGAGGCGGCGGTCGGGATCCTGCACAGAAAGAAGCTTGCCGCGACCGCGGCGCAAGATCGCGAGGAGCTCAGGGCACGACTCGTGCGCGAGCATCAGATAACGGCGGGAGGCGTAGAGCGCGCCGTCAGCCTTGGACTGGTCGACGAGGTCATCGACCCGCGCCAGACGAGACGCAGACTCGCTGAAGCGTTCGCCAATACCGACCTTCGTCGCGGCGATCACGGCAATATCCCATTGTGACGAGCGGCCGCCGCGAAATTGGAGACGATCATACCGTCGGTCCATGTATGCCGATGGTCTGCAAGTGGTCGACGCGAAGAACGATCGCGGGGTAACGCCGTGTCGGGTAGAGTCGAATTCATGTTTCCCAGCCGTACGCCGGAACCCAAGTTGCTGGCCTTCAGCGATTTGCACGTGGCCTTTCCTGAGAACCGAAAGATCGTAGAGGATCTCTGGCCGGAATCGGCGGCGGACTGGTTGCTGCTGGCGGGTGATGTGGGGGAACTGTTCGCCGACATCGAATGGGCGCTGCAGTTGCTGAGCAGGCGGTTCGCGACCGTCGTGTGGGCACCGGGAAACCACGACTTGTGGACGCACCCAGACGACCAGGTCCAGTTGCGCGGCGAGCAGCGGTACGCGCACCTGGTGAAGCTATGCCGGAGCCTGGGCGTGCTGACTCCTGAGGACCCGTACGCGGTGTGGGAGGGCGCGGGTGGCCCCGTGACGGTCGCGCCGTTGTTCGTGTTGTATGACTACTCCTTTCACCCGCCGGGGACGTCCGACAAGGCGGAAGGGCTGGCCATGGCCCGCGCCTCTGGCGTGGTGTGCTCGGACGAATGGATGTTGCACCCCGATCCGTACCCGAGCCGGGAGGACTGGTGCCGCGCCCGCGTCGGGCTTACTCAGCGACTGCTCGAGGAGCGCGATCCCGCCCTGCCTGTCGTCTTCGTGAACCATTTCCCGTTGGTTCGCGAACCGACGCGAGTGCTGCGGTACCCGGAGTTCGCGCAGTGGTGCGGCACCGAGCACACCGCCGACTGGCACATCAAGTTTAATTCTGCCGCGGTTGTCTACGGTCATTTGCACATTCCACGGACGACCTGGCATGACGGCGTGCGATTCGAGGAGGTATCGCTGGGCTACCCACGGGAATGGCGTGCCCGCGCAAGGGGTGCCGGCCGTCCGCGGCAGATCTTGCCTGACCCTGGGAGCGCGCTGTGATCGAGAAGATCATGCCTGCCGGTGTGGCCTGCGCAGAGGCATTCACGGACCCGGCCGATGTGTTGCTGTTCCCGGAAGAGCAGGCGCTAGTCGCGAACGCCGTGGAAAAGCGACGCAAGGAATTTACGACGGCCAGAGGCTGCGCCCGCAGCGCGCTGGCCGCCCTGGGCGTCCCGCCAGCCCCCATCCTGACCGGTGAACGAGGCAGGCCGCAGTGGCCACCGGGCTTTGTCGGCAGCATCACGCACTGTGCCGGGTACCGGGCCGCCGCCGTCGCACGTGACCGCGACATGCTTACCATCGGTTTGGATGCCGAGCCTGACCAAGTGCTGCCTGATGGGGTGCTCACCACGATCTCGCTGCCGAGCGAGCGGGCCCGGCTCCGTGATCTGGCGGTTGCGGCACCGGGTACATGCTGGGACCGGCTGCTGTTCAGTGCCAAGGAATCGGTGTACAAAGCATGGTTTCCGCTGACCGGGCGCTGGCTCGGCTTCGAGGACGCGGACATCACCATCAACCCTGCGGATGGCACCTTCGAGGCCCGGCTGATAGTCCCTGCTCCCGTGGTCGCCGGCTCCCTGCTGGGCGGCTTCACTGGGCGCTGGCTGGCCTGCGACGGACTGGTCGTGACTGCCATCGCGACACGGTCTCAAGAATTTTATTCAGAACGGAGCGGGGTGCCTGCCCCCGCGATACCCCCCGTCTGAGGCTAGCCGACTTCCCAGGTGTCGTTGCCTGCGAGCAGGCGGGCGAGGTCGCCCTCGCCGCCCGCCTTGGAGCGCTGGATCTGGCCGGCCATCAGCTCGTCGTAGGAGGGCCGGGATACCGACCGGATGACGCCGATCGGAGTGTGCGAGAAGTCACCCGAGTCCAGCCGGGACAGCGCGAACGCGTAGGACGGGTCGTGGCGAGCGACGTCGTGGGTGACCAGCACGTCGCCCGGGACCGAGTCGGCGGCCACCGGGGTCAGCGCGCCGTAGGGTCCGTAGGTCAGCCCCATCGACCCGGCGGGCCCGAACCGCACAGGTTCGCCGTCGGCCAGCTTGATCAGCCCGGGCGCGCCCGCCTGTTTGACCGGGG
>Ga0210390_10001811_pt1 | contig 19736 bp, 20 predicted proteins | sample IncBWH11OmetaG_FD_161050 | JGI IMG/M metagenome (GOLD analysis project Ga0210390, IMG submission 161050) | Forest soil microbial communities from Barre Woods Harvard Forest LTER site, Petersham, Massachusetts, United States - Inc-BW-H-11-O ... | reverse complement strand
TTGGATGCGCAGCTGGCGATCGAGAAAGACGGTTGCGATATCAGTGGAGGCCATCAAATTCTGGAGATCACTGTTGGTTCCTTTCGAACGAAGAACGGGGGTCCGTTGAGGCGGTGCGAATCCAAAACCCGATAAATCGTTCAGGGCGAATCCTGAGTGCGCCAACTACCGTTTGCCGTTAAAATATACGGCTAGCACGCTGATGAAATCTTCTCCCAGTTCAGAAGCTCCTACTGGATCTGTGCCGGTTAGGCCGGGAAAATCAGATGATGATCAACCGCATCGGAGTCTCTTCAGGCTTCTATTGGACATTGAAACTCGGCTGCGTGCGGAAGCAAGACGCGATTCTTCCGCCAGCCTGCGAAAACCCGAGAAAGACAAGACTTTAAGCAACCAGTGATCAAGAACTTCTCGGCACATTGAATAGATCTGGGCCTCGAATCTGGACTTTTATTATGACTCCCGAACAGATCAAAGACGAGATTCGAAAACTGAATCTGTGCGATAGAATCGGTCTATACAGATGGATCAATGAAGAAGTAGCAGGGCGCCCTGGAATCGGAGCCGATCGGTCCCTACAGATTCGCAAGGAGATAGAGCGCATGTGCAAAGCCGCCCATCCAAAGACGCATTTTCTTAAACCCCAAAAGCGCGAATCCCGGCCAATCGGACGTGAAACCAGTAGATTTTCTCCAGAATGATGCGGTTAGGTTAGGGCTTTTCGAGTGCAGTCAACAATTCAACTAACCTGGTGACAACTGGCTTCCAGTCTTCGGCTTGTGACTGCCGAAGAAGTCTAATACTCGGATACCACGGACTATCCTCACGATCGCGTAACCAGCGCCAATCCGCATCTGCATGCAACAGCAAAAGGACCTTCTTTCCGAGAGCGCCCGCAAGATGAGCCACCATGGTGTCCACCGTAACAATGATATCGAGCGATTTAATTAGCGACGCCGTCCTGCAGAGATCCATTGAACGCTCTTCCGGATTTTGAAAGACAATGGGTGACTTGGCAATTTCCTGCAGCGCTGCTCCTCGCTGGAGCTGAAAAAAGCTTAATTTCGACGATCCGCTCAGCGGCTCAAGGTGAGCCAAACGAATAGAACGCCGGAGATCGTAAGAACCACCGCACCAGCAGAGACCAACAGTTAGCTGTTTTTCTCGTACTTGCGGAAACTCTTGTGGGGTATCGAGGTAAGGTATTGTGCAAGGGATGGTGTCCAATGTGGTTCGAAAGACATAGGGAAGTTCTGTTGATTCAATTTCAACGTAATCCTTCGTTTCAGTGTCGTTATGATCGAGCTCGATAAGACGGTCAATACCATGGATCGTCTGGAAAAGAGGAAGGAGTGCCTGTGGCGCCTCGACTGTCAGGCTGTTCGCCCGCAGTCGAACCAGGGGCGCATAACGAAGGAACTGAATGGCGTCGCCCAAACCACGCCAGCACCGTATTAGCACGTTGCGATCATCCATCGAGGAACCGTCCCAAAGCGGACGGCACCACCGCTCTCTCCTCGAATAATCAATTCTCATCTGCCGAAGCAGATCGCTCGCGGCCCACGCCGAGGCAAAATCGCCGGCCACCGCCGCCATTAGCCATTGCTGAGCGGTCTTCTGTTCGTCTGGGATCCAATTCACTCAAGCCTCCAGATACGATAGAATGAGGCATCATCCCTCATCGAGATCCAGGCTATCTACAATATTGAACAATTCATCAACCCTATGGGCGCAAGTGTGATGGTCACGAATCGTCTGCAGGCCTTTTTTAGCGAGTCCTCTCGCCAGGTTAGACCCGCTCAGGACTGCATCAAGCCTGCGCGTCATCTCTTTTCCATTTTCGGCAAAAAGCAGATCTTCACCAACTCTGAATAGGCGCTCTGAATCTTGCCAAGGAGCCGAAACCATCGGAATGCCGCAAGCAAGCGCCTCAAAGACCCGAATCGTCGGTATTCCAGCTAAAGCGTCCACGTAAGGTCTGCGCGGTATGTGCACAGTTAGGTGGGCCTTTCCAAAGACCTCGGGGACGCGAAAGTTTGGCAGCCAACCACCGTAGCTGATCCCAGCCTCAGCTAAAGTCTGCAAAGCGAACTCAGGATACCTAACACCGTAAACAATTGCTTTGAGCCGGAGATCACGAACTGGTTTGATCAAAAACTCGTGCAGTTCGCTCGTCCGCTCATCATCTCCCCAATTTCCAATCCAGGCCAGATCGTACTGATTTTCCGTGGCCTGGGCGGGCCGAAAGACGCGGGTATCCGCCGCTTCGTGCCAGGCCCATGCACGGCGCACCCAACCCTTCTTTAAGTAAATGTCTCGCAGCGACGCGCCATAAGCAAGAACGCCATCATAGTCGTTCAAAGCGAGCCCTGCTATTTTTTCTGGTTGGGTCACTGCCCGATGATGGCTATCGTGAAAGAGTACCCGAAGCGATGGGGTATGAGCGCGAAAGGTCCCTATTGCATCGATCAGTTCTGGAGAAGTCCATTCGTGTACGATGGCAAGCTGGGCATCACCCAGGATCTCCTCTAAGTTAAGTGTCCGGTAGCGATTACTCCTTAGAAGCGGATAGGCGGCCTCAAAATCAGCTAAAGATTGCTCGCCTTCATCGGCAATAAGATTGCTATAACTCCACGAATTCTCCGGTTCATAAACAGTGAGATGGTGCCTCCGCGCTAACAATTCCGAGCAGATTCCCCGCAGGAAGTGAGCATTTCCATGATTCCAATCAGACAGCAGCGAGTGACAGAAGATAACAATTTTCAACGCAATCCACCTCCTCGTGCGTCGTCTCAGTGCACGGGTTTATTTCGGTTAAAAAATATTAACAAAGACTCACCACAGCTTTAAAAAAGTCCGGTGGTCTCTGCTCCAAGGTTTGAAACCCTTCGCCGATCCGCTCAAGTGGGAAGAAGTGCGACACCAGTTCTCCAAGCCGAATTCTCGAGGAAGCCACCGCCTCTGCGGCTCCCCGTATTCCCTCAAGGTAGACTGCTTCGTCCCGTTCATGTGCATTGATGACATCGATCCCTCTCCAATTCCATTCCTGCATGTTGACCATTCTCGGCCCATCCTGATGATAACCCGCGATCACCAGTCGCCCTCTCGTTCCGGTCAAATCACTGGCCAGATCCAATGTTTCCTGTACACCTGCGGCTTCAATGACCACATGACACATGCTTCCCTCCGTCGTCTTGCGAACGACTTCCAGCAGGTGATCCCTATTCTCGGGCGAGAACGTTAGGTGGGCGCCCATTCTCTCCGCCAGACGTAGCGCCGACGGCCGACGTGAAATTGCGATGGTTTTGGCACCTGCCTCAGCAGACAACTGGAGGAGGATCGCACCAAGAAAGCCTGTTCCAACAATTGCCACCCAATCATCCCTCGTAATCTGGGAACGGCGAAAAATGTTGATCGCACAACCCAATGGCTCACCCAAAAAAGGGATCTCGTTGAGGTTGCCCGATATCGGGATGATGCTTTTCGCTTTCGCCAGTTCAAACTCCGCAAACCCACTGTTGCCAAGCACCGAAACATGCTGACCGGCCTTCAGCCCGGAGACCTTCGTCCCGACTTGATCTACCACGCCAACTGATTCATGACCCGGCGCCCCAGGCGGAAATGGATACGAAAACCAGGGAGCTCCTTTCCAAGGAGCTAGATTAGAAGAACAAATTCCGCAATATTCCACCTTTATCCTCACCTCGTCAGCGGCAGGTTCGAGGATTTCCAGCTCTTTCAGCTCAAATTCTCGCGGGCGCACCAACACCGCCGCCAACATTTTTCGTTTGTTTCGCATACTCATCGATGAGGGTTTCCCTTCCTTCCAAGGCAAGTCATCGTGTGAGCATTCGCCGTAATTACCTTGTTCGGATCTACCTTGGCGCCCTTTTCGGTTGAAGCGGGCCAATCATCATTTGGTGTCTGCTCGACATCGAGGATTGAGGCCCTTAGGGGATGGTCGGGGGCATCCCTGACAAGCGTTGAAGGATCACATTACGAAGATTCCCTGACACGCAATTGAAAGATCAGATTGCAAACTCAGGCGCTGAGATCCCGCTCTTACAAAATACTATATGGTTTCTACAGTACTAATTACAGGAGGAGCCGGCTTCATTGGCTCTCATTTAACCGACCGTCTGCTTACACAGGGTCACAGAGTTCGGATCCTGGACACGCTCGTCCCTCAGGTACACGGCTCCAGTGCGCGCCGACCATCCTACCTTTCGCGTGAGGCGGAGTTTATTCAGGGTGACATCCGGGATCCTAACGCGGTGCAAAGAGCGGTGAAAGATGTCAGTGGGGTCTTCCATCTTGCCGCTACAGTCGGGGTTGGTCAGAGTATGTACCAAATTCATCGTTATTCGGACGTAAACGCATTGGGGACAGCCGTGCTCCTGGAAGCTTTGGCCCACCATCCAGTAGAGCGACTTGTCGTCGCCTCCAGTATGAGCGTTTACGGAGAGGGATTGTACAAGACGGAGGGAGGTGAAACCATCGAGAATGCTTCGCGCAACCTCCACCAGCTTAAATTGCGGCAATGGGAACTATACGGCGACGACGAAGAGAAATTGCTGCCAATAGCCACCCCGGAAACAAAGGCCCCGGCCGTGCCATCGGTCTATGCCTTGTCAAAATATTATCAGGAACGACTCTGCCTGAATGTGGCTCCCACCTATGGCATTTCGTGCGTCGGTTTACGCTTTTTCAACGTTTTCGGAACGCGCCAATCATTGTCCAATCCCTACACGGGTGTCTTGGCGATTTTTGCTTCTCGTCTTTTGAACGACCGTCCGCCGATGGTGAATGAGGATGGCCTGCAACGGCGTGATTTTGTTTATATTAATGATCTTGTCCAAGCTTGCAGTCTCGCTTACTCAACTCCGGAGGCTAGCGGACAGGTGTTCAACGTGGGCAGCGGTCGAGCTTCGACTATCCTGGAAGTGGCCGAAAAACTGGCTAAAGCTCTAGACAAATCCCACATAGAACCCGAGATCACGGGCAAATACCGTTTCGGGGATATCAGGAATTGTTTTGCCGATATCTCCAAAGCTCGAGCAATCCTTGGCTACAAGCCGGTTTATGGGCTCGAGCAGGGATTGCCGGAGCTCGTTGAATGGCTATCAACCCAGTCGGCGGAAGATCACTCCTCAGTGGCAACGCGCGAGTTGGCAGAACGTGGGCTCACGGCCTGAAGAATGGAAGGACGCATCACTTCCGCGCTGCATCTTGGCGGCGCGCCAGTAATTGACCAACGAGAACTCCAGCGCCTGGTCCAAATTCCCAACCGTATTCTGATGACTTCTGATTGCGTGGGAGGAGTTTGGAACTACTCGCTCGATCTGGCCGGAGCGCTTGGGCTGTTTGGCGTGCAAGTTGGCATTGCCACAATGGGCCCGCGGCCATCTCAAGATCAGAGAGCTCAAGCAGCACGAATTCCCAATCTCCAATTGTTCGAAAGCGACTACAAGCTTGAATGGATGGATTCACCTTGGGCTGACGTTGACGCGGCCGGAATATGGTTGTTGGGGGTGGCTCGGAATTTTCAGCCCGACCTTATTCATCTGAACGGCTTCTCGCATGCGGGGCTGGCTTGGGATGCTCCGGTCGTAGTAGTGGCACATTCTTGCCTCAGATCTTGGTGGAATGCTGTGAAATCGGAACCGATGCCAAAAGGATTTGCAGAATATACCGTTCGAGTGTTGGCGGCCTTGCGCTGCGCGAAACTCCTGGTTGCTCCCACTAGCGCAATGATGGACGCAATGGCTCAAAACTATCATCTTTCAGTTCCAACAAAGGTTATTTCTAATGGTTGTTTTCGCTCCGGACATCTTCCAGCTGAAAAGATTGAACTGATTTTAACGGCGGGAAGACTTTGGGACGAAGCGAAGAATATTCAGTTCCTTGAGCGTATTGCCCCTAAGCTGAAATGGCCGATCCACGCGGCAGGGGAGAATAGGCGTTCACCTGGCTGCCAGCAGGTGATGAAAAATATTCGTCTGCTGGGTCACTTAAGTAATCTTAGGTTGGCCGAATACCTTAATATGGCTGCAATCTATGTGGCTCCGGCCCTCTACGAGCCCTTCGGCTTGACTGTTTTGGAAGCCGCCCTTTCCGGATGTTCATTGGTCCTGAGCGATATTCCCAGTTTCCGGGAAAACTGGGACGGCGCTGCCCTCCTAATCTCGACGGAAGATCCTGACCAATGGTGTGCTGTCCTCAACCGGCTTAGCGAGGATCGTGAGTTTCGCAACAACCTTGCTCGCAAAGCACGGCAGCGCGCTCTGGAACTGCGACCTGAAGAGATCGGGACACGCTATTTTAACATGTATTGTGACCTCCTTACGGTATCCGCCCAACAGGAGAATGATCCCCGATGAAAATCGCCTTCTTCGGGTCAAGCATTCTTTCGGCCTATTGGAACGGCGCCGCTACTTATTATCGTGGTATCGTCCGAGCCCTTAACAGGATGGGACATTCAATCACTTTCTACGAGCCGGATGCATTTGAACGTCAGGCTCATCTAGATATGGATCCGCCACCGTGGGTTAAGGTGGTGGTTTATCCGAATGCGGAGACCGCGGCTTTGCAACAGGTAGAAGCGGCAGGGGATGCGGACTGGGTAATTAAAGCAAGCGGGGTTGGAGTATTTGACGATTTACTCGAACAGGCAGTGCTTGAGATGCGACACCCTTCGCAAATTATTTCCTTTTGGGATGTGGACGCACCGGCAACTTTGGATCGGCTGCAAAGCCAGCCAGACGAACCTTTCGTAAAGCTCATACCGCAGTTCGACATGATACTCACCTACGGCGGAGGTAAGCCAGTAGTGGAAGCTTACAAACGGTTTAACGCCCAGAATTGCTACCCGATCTACAACGGCTTCGATCCAGATACCCATTATCCCGTCAAATCGGAATCATCCTTTCTCAATGACCTCAGTTTTCTTGGAAATCGATTGCCCGACCGCGAAGCACGAGCGGATGATTTTTTCTTTAAACCGGCTTTTGCTTTACCCGAGAAACGGTTTCTTTTGGCCGGCAATGGATGGGGCGACAAACCGAAGCCTAGTAACGTCATCTATCTCGGCCATCTATACTGTTCCGCCCATAACTCTTTTAATCGCAGTTCGCTCGCCGTTTTAAATGTTAACCGCGATAGCATGGCAAAGTACGGGTTTTCACCCGCGACTCGAATTTTTGAAGCGGCCGGTGCCGGCGCGTGTTTGATCAGTGATTACTGGACGGGAATAGAACAGTTCTTCGAACCGGACAAAGAAATCCTTCTGGCAAACAACGGGAATGAAGTTGTGGAAACTTTGCGCTCTTTGACACCGGCGCGTGCCCGGTCGATTGGTCAAGCCGCCTACCAACGAGCTATGCGGGATCATACTTACTCGGAAAGAGCAAAAACGCTGGGATCCATACTAAAGTCAACCTTTGGAAAATGAAAATCGTTGTTCTTGGACTTTCGATTACCTCCACTTGGGGAAATGGCCACGCGACAACTTATCGTTCTCTGATTCGGGCGCTGGCGGCCCGAAAGCACGAAATTCTGTTCTTGGAACGTGACGTCGAGTGGTACGCAACCCAGCGGGATATGGCGGAGCCTTCGTTCTGTCGATTGGGTCTTTACAGCACATTGGCAGATCTTAAATGTCGGTTTGAAGCCGATGTTCAGTCAGCTGATCTGGTCATTATCGGCTCCTACGTTGCCGAGGGAGTCGCCGTCGCAGACTGGGTCACCCAAAACGCGCAGGGATTAACCGCATTTTACGACATAGATACACCCGTCACTCTGGCCAAGCTGGAGAAGGGAGACCACGAATATCTCTCGCCCGATCTTATACCGCGCTTTGACATTTACCTCTCCTTCACGGGAGGACCACTCCTTGACCGGCTGGCATCCCAGTTTGGCGCACGGCGGGTTCGGCCTCTCTACTGTTCGGCCGATCCAGACATCTACTATCCTCAAACTGTCAAAAAGCTTTGGGATCTGGGTTACATCGGGACTTACAGCGCCGATCGGCATCAGCAACTTGAACGCCTGCTGTTGGCGACGGCTCAGAAGTACCCTTCCGGCCGATTCATTGTGGCAGGTTCTCAGTACCCGTCAGATCTGCAGTGGCCACCGAATCTAGTCCACATCTTACACCTTCCTTTCATCCGCCACCGAACATTTTACAACCAGCAACGATTCACCTTGAATCTCACCAGGGGACCGATGGTGAAAGCAGGGTTTTCGCCCAGCGTACGCCTTTTCGAAGCCGCCGCGTGCGGAACCGCAATGATCAGCGATCTCTGGGCAGGCGTAGAGAACTTCTTTGAACCGGGCAAAGAGATTCTTCTGGCTACATCGGCAAGCGATATCTTGGATCTCATCGGTTCGACGTCTGACGATCGAAGCGCCCAGATAGGCAAAGCGGCACGGGATCGCTTCTTTAAAGAGCACACGCCGAACCATCGGGCGGCGCAGCTTGAGGCTTACGTCGCCGAGTTTGTCTCTCCCATCCCAAGCGGAAAGCCCGGCGGGAAGTGAATCATGTCAAGCCGTTGCAGGGCGAGAGCACCATGCCCTAAGTTGGAAAGCATCGCTCAGTACGACTGAACATAGGCTGGAAGCCTGATGCTACATTAACGCCGTCGCGTCGTCACTCCAGGTGCACGGCGAACCTCCCAAGATTCTCTTACAGAGCCACGACTCCACCACTCCTCCCCCAACCTATCTCGGTTCCACACCCTGAATGAAATCTTCGGTCTTGCGGTGGGCCTCCTCGTCGGTGAACTGGCGTGGAGGAGTTTTCATGAAATAACTGGAAGCGCTTGTCAAAGCTCCACCTATTCCGCGATCCAAGGCTAACTTTGCGCAGCGTACCGCGTCGATCACCACACCGGCGGAATTAGGTGAGTCCCAGACTTCAAGCTTGAGTTCACAGTTGAGCGGTTGACCGCCGAAGGTGGTCCCTTCCATTCGGATGTAGCAGATTTTGCGATCTTGCAACCAAGGAACAAAGTCGCTTGGTCCAACGTGCACATTCTTATCCTGCAATCGGTCTTCGTCCAATTGGCTCATTACCGCCTCGGTCTTGGAGATCTTTTTCGAGTCCAGTCGCTCACGTTCGAGCATATTGAGAAAATCAGTGTTGCCACCGAAATTTAGTTGATAAGTGCGGTCCAGGCGGACTCCGCGCTCCCGAAAAAGATTTGTCAAAACCCGATGGACGATTGTTGCCCCGACCTGGCTCTTAATATCATCACCGATCAAGGGCAATCCTTTTGCTTCAAACCGCTTTCGCCAATCCTTATCCGAGGCGATAAACACGGGGATACAGTTGACGAATGCGCAACCTGCTTCAAGAGCCTGTTCTGCGTACCACCTGGTGGCTATTTCGGATCCGACAGGCAGGTAGGAAACCAAGACCTCCGTCCCGGTCTGCTTCAGAACTTCAGCCACATTCACAGGCTCTTCGGGCGCCACTTCGATAGTTCGGGTGAGATACTTGCCTATCCCATCATGCGTTGGACCGCGGAACACCTTCGCATCGGTCATTGGCGGGGTCGCAAAACGTTGCGTGTTGTTGGGGTCCGCAAAGATTGCTTCCGCTAAAGGTCTACCCACTTTGGTTCGATTGACATCGAACCCCGCACTGAATTCTATGTCCTTCACGTGATAGGGGCCGAGCACGGTGTGCATCAAACCCGGCATCCGTTCAGTTGTTTTCGCATCCTTGTAAAATTCAACCCCTTGAACGAGCGATGAAGCACAATTGCCCACGCCTATGATTGCAACTCTGACTTTTCCGTGAAGCATAGTTTTAAATTCTGTTTAATTATCTGGAATCGGTCGTCGCAATCGCTCTTTATGCGAATTCGCGTTAGACCCACAAAAATGGGGGACAGGCCATGCCCTGTGCAAATTGCCCTCAGGCGCGGACAGAGCTATACTTAGCAGCCACTGAAAGAATTTAAGCATTCGGCTCCATGCTATTAAGGCCAAGGACTTGCGGTTGGCCATCGTGAATCGTCAAAATGCTTACGGAACTCGGACCGATATCCAGACGCCAATGGAACGCAACCGGAATTCCCAGGTAGTGCATCAGAGTGCTTTTAATAACCTCTCCATGGCTTATGATCGCCAGCGTCTCTCCGTAACTGGTCTGGGCAAGGCGTTCCAGCTCTTTCGAGGCGCGACTTTGGACTGCCAGTATGGGCTCACCCTGAGGTGGAGCGGAACGGTCTCGATATTCATTCCATGCTTTCCAATCAGGTCGCTGATCCAACTCACTAAAAGGAAGCATGGTCCAGGACCCGAAATCGATCTCATCAAAAGCCGGAGCCAAGAACAGCTCCTGGCGCAGCCGATTTGATAACGGTTCCGCAGTTTCCCGCGCGCGCTCAAGAGGTCCCGTATAGATCGCGCTGATGGAAAACACGGCCAGCCGATCGGCGAGACGTTCTGCTTCCAGCTTGCCCTGAGCGTTCAGGTGTAAACCCGGAGCCCGGCCGGTTAACACTTTGCCCAAAAGATCATGCGCAGCGTGGCGGATGAGGAGAAACTTTGTCATTGTCAGTCGGGCATAAGTTGGAGCACTGATCGCGGGGCGTACCGCTCTACCATCCGTGCGCAGAATTCGGCAAAATCGGAGAGAACCAATGGCGGACTGGTGTGATGCGCCGCTAAGCCGCAATGTTCGGGGGTGAAGCAAAAGGTTAGAGTGACATCAAAGTCTGCCAATGCCTCCATCTGCCGGTCAAACCACGCTTCCGCGTTCGGCCGAAAGCTATCAGCCCAACTCAGTCCTGTGCGCAGATGGCGCACCCTGAGTTGGCGTAACCAGCGAACAGCATCCTCCAACCGGTGATCTTCGAAGTGGAACCACTGACAGATGCCTACCTCCGGCGTATAGTTTGGAAAACAGCGCAAAGCCCGCTTTGGACTGCCGTCCTCGCGCAACAAGCCCATGTAGAAGTGGCGGTAATAGGAAGAGCCTTCCGCCTCTCGATGGCGAGTCGTGGCAGGCCACGTTCGTGGCAGGTCATAAAGGCTGTACCAGTGAATGCGAGGTGCTTCACCCGCCAGGAGTTCTACCGTGCGTTGGAGCCCGAATTCCTGCACCTCCTCGGCTCCAAAGGAAGAAACACCTACTTCGCTGACCCACACCGGCAATTGCGTCACCCTTCTAATTTCCTCCAGCTTCGCTGGCCACTCCTGAAGTTGCCAATGATTCCAATCCAGTGGGAAGCCGTGAACAGCAACCGCATCCAGCACCGCGATCACCCCTTGCCTGGTCAGCCGCTCAATGAACCCAGGATCGATCGGTGAAATTCCACCCAGTACCCGGGTAAGAGTCGGATTCACCTCAGCCACGGCTATTGCAGCAGCTTTCACCATGGTGGCAAACATTACCCAGTCGGGATCCAGCTCGAAATCCCAGTGGGATTTGTTGTTGGGCTCATTCCAGAACATTACGGCTTCGACAGGCATAAATCAGAGAAGATTGACCTTGGGTAATTCAAGAGGAGGACCATCGCGCCGGTGGCAGACATACACTTCACTTTCGGGATGGGCGACGATTTCGAAGCCGGCGCTTCGAAGCATCGCTTCCGCACAAGCCCGATTGGGAATCCACCAGTTAGTGGGATCTCCCGAGTAACTTTCCTCAATGAAATACATCGCTGGAAAATTTGCGTGCGCAAATATACCTGTTTCGCCGAACGGATAATCCGCGCCAACCGGTGAAACTTCGTCGCTGCCCCGCTGCATCGATTGAAAGACCAGGAGATCACGCGCAACATGTTCGTGAACGAGGTCGAGAGCCAGCAAAGGATGGCGGAGGTGATAGAGCACTCCCAAGAATAAAACCAAATCGAATTTTTCCTTTAGTCGCTGGATTTCATAGATCGAGAGCTGCCGCAGTTCTATATCCAGATCCAGGACTTTGCTCGCAAGTCGGGCCTGAGCGAGATAGCGTGGATCACTATCGACAGCAAGTACCCGCTCGGCGCCACGCCGCTTCATTTCAAACGCATAAAATCCAGCGTTGCAACCGAGATCGAGAACAGTGCGACCAGAGAGATCTTTCGGCAACGAATCAGCGAAACCTTCCCATTTGCAGCGCGGATAGTTTCCAAGAAAATGATTCGGAGCCGTGGGAATCCCAGCAAGATCAAGATTGTGAAACCAGTCGCCCAAGGCATCGATTTGTTCGCGCAAAAGCGAATCTGAATTCCCATTCTTCATACGCTCAGAAAACCATCCTCTTCGATGTGCACCGGCAGCTCAGAGTCGGAGAGTTCATCTCTGATGGATCAACCGCTACCCGTACGCCCGCCTCTGCTAATGATGTGGATGTCCTGGAACGAAGGCATTGCTGAAAGAACTTCGGCCAAGGTAAGTGCTTCGGATGTAAGTAAATTCTAGAAGGCTTACCGTGACGAAGAATGATCCCTCAGGCCGTTGTATAACTCGGTTGCTCGATCAGCAATTCGCGTGAGCAAAGAAGGAGAGAAAGACGATCCGCTTTCCCAACCAGTGTAGGTCTTGTTCTTGGATTGAACCGGCATTTGAGGTAACAAGCGGGCGGTGAGCTTTATCAGATTTGCCGTTACATTCGGCAGCAGGGCTTGTGCAATTGCAGCCAGCCGTGCTGCGAAAGTGATCGTAAGCTCCGGCCGTCTTTTGCGAACCGCATCCAGAATCTGATAAGCAGCGCGATCGGCGTCCATTGAGACAAGCGGGTTGCTCGCTCCCAAGGAAAACCAGGCAAACTCCTTCCGATGTTGTCCTTTAAAGAAGGCATTCTTGTGAGATCCTGTCCTTAGCAATCCTGGCGACACCGTCGTGACGGAGATATTTTTTGAGGAAAGTTCGGCCCGCAGGGCATCCGACAAACCGACTAACGCAAATTTGCTCACGCAATAAGGAGCTAAATGTGGAACTGCCACTTTCCCTCCGAAAGAGGCAATATTGACGATTCGGGCGAACCGGCTCTTTGACAAGAAAGGTAAAGAGGCAAACGTAACGTTGAATGGCGCCCAAAAATGGATGTCCAATGCATTCTGAAAATCTCCACGCTTCATGGCTTCGAGAGGACCAACGACGATCTCTCCCGCATTGTTGATTAGAAGATCAATCCCTCCCAGAACAGCGGCGACCTCGTCAATCGTGGAGCGAACATCCGATTCATTTTTCACGTCGCACACCCACGTGGTTACTGTGGAAGCATACTTGTCGAGATCGATTTTCGCGCGGAGGAGCTCCTGCTGATCTCTTGCGAGAATCGCGAGCTTCGCATTTTCTCTTGCTAACCGTCTGGCCAGGGCAAGCCCTAATCCTCGCGATCCTCCTGTTATCACAACGACTTTGCCGGCAAAGGAGTCTTGCCGAACCATCATTCGGGCGACCACAAATGACGATAAAGCCAACGCTAATCCAAATGGTTTGTTCAAACTCATGCTCAGGGGTTGTCTTGAGTGCTTTTGCAAGCACTCAGATCGGCATTTGACCTCCGGTAGCTCCGTAAACTTCGCCCGTGACATAGCTGGCTTGATCGCTGGCCAGGAAGACGAAGATAGGGGCGATCTCGGCAGGCTGAGCCGCCCTTCCGAACACGGTCTGAGAGCCGAACTTTTTCACCTTCTCTTTGGGCATAGTGGATGGAATAAGGGGCGTCCAGACGGGACCTGGAGCTACGGCGTTCACCCGCACGCCATGCTTGATCGCGAGGCTCGCGAGCGACCGGGTGAAGCTGACGATTGCCGCTTTGGTCGAGGCGTAAGCGATAAGATTCGAACTGGGGTCGAATGACTGGATTGATCCAGTGTTAATAATCGATCCGCCCGCTTTCATTTGCGGGAGGAGCGCCTTGCAGAGGCGAAACATGGCGAAGACATTGATGCGATACGTTTCCTCGAACTCATCGTCAGAAATATCCTCGAAGTTCTCGTAGGTCCGCTGAAAGGCGGCATTGTTCACGAGGATGTCGACAGTACCCAGTGCAGCAATCGCTTTTTGGGCCACGGCTCTGCACTGGGATGGATCGCCAATGTCGCCGGGGATCAAAATCGCTTTGCATCCAGCTTTGGTTACGAGTCGTTCGGTCTCCCTTGCGTCCTTCTCTTCGGATAAATAAGAAATGGCCACATCCGCACCCTCACGCGCAAAGGCAAGAGCAACCGCGCGACCAATACCGCTGTCTGCTCCCGTAATGAGAGCGTGGCGTCCCTTTAGCCGTCCTGTTCCTTCATAGCTCGACTCTCCGTGATCCGCTTGAGGGCTCATTTCCTCTTCGTTTCCGGGAGGAGCTTGTTCCTTGTCCGAGTAAGGCGGCTGCGGGTAAAGTTTCCTTGGATCTTTGGTGCTCATGTCCAATCCGTTCGCTCGCAATGGAACAACTGGCCGTTTCCTGAGCTTTATTATCGCCTCGGTGAGGTCCTGGACTAAATTCGCCCGCAAATTGCCATTCGGCTCCCTCTGTCCATTGCAAGCAACAGCGGTTTCGGGTTCGCGCAGGATAATTAGGTAAGCTGTTGATTCCCTATCTTTCCTTCTAAAGATGACATAGCCGCTTTTGGTACATCCGACCAACTGTAATGGAACGAATGACAGTCAGCAATTTTGGGGCAGAAAATGAGCACAGAGAAACAACGCGCAGCAGCTAAAAAGAATATCAAGAAGGCCGCCACGGCAGCGAAATCTAAAAAGACCATCTCCCATTTGCCGGCAAAAACCCGAACAGCGTTAGGCAAGAAAGGTGCAGAGGCCGCCAAAAAGGCGGGTTGAAAGAATTCGACGCTAGGATCGGGGGCGTCGCACGCACCGACCCACGTGATGGCTCACTCGCCGCGAAAGCCTCTTGTAGCATAGCATAGCGTAGTCTGATAGCCTTGCCCCGAAGTCGAAGGGCTACACGACTCGACCGGGGCGTCGGCGTAACTGTTACCCAAATCCTTTCGACCTTCGAATCCCGAAATCTGAAACCCATGAGCGCTAAGACAATGGAGGTTAATGCGGAGAAACCCCCCGGGCGCAGGTAGGGCGAAGCTCCGCCTGAGCCAGGGCTTCCCGCGTCGCACTCGCCTGGAACGTCAGTCCTTCGAGTCACCACAATCCGCGCAGCCATTTAGCTTGACGCAGAAAATAGCACAAGAACTCTGGGGGATGATATTCGTGGGCGAGGCCAAGCGGGAAGCCCCGGTTCGGACGGAGCCTCACCCTACCTGACGTTAAGCTCTGAGTTAAAACTCTGCTAAGCTTGCAAATTTTAATAAATCACCCTGCGACTGCCCGGAGAAATCTTCTTCTGCCGGGCAGTCGCAGTTTACTACACTTTTCGGTACCTGGTAGAATTATGCTTTCGAGGTAGCAGCCACATTGACCTGGCTTTCAGCGATCGAAGTCAGTTTCTTGTTGGCTTCTCCTTCCTCATTTAACGTCTGCTGTAAGATCTCGGCGGTCTGATGTTCTCCCAGCCGTTGAGCCAAGCTGCGGGCAGTCCCATAACCAGCCATTTCATAATGCTCAACACGCTGAGCAGCTCCAATCAGACCAGCATCCCGAACATCGGGATCTCCTTCAGCTTTCACTAAAGTTTCGCCTTCCTTAATGAGGCCCTTCATGGCTTCACATGTCTCTCCCGCAGATTTTTCACCGATCTGGTTGAAAATGCTTTCCAGCCGGGAAACATGTCCGCGCGTTTCCTCCAGGTGGTGTTCAAAAGCTGATGCTAGCTCTTGTGAGGCAGCCGCCTCCGCCATTTTTGGCAAAGCGTTCAGGAGTTGCGTCTCAGCACTGTACAAGTCGCGCAATTCCTCGATAAACAGATCTCGCAAAGAGTTCAATTTTAATGCAGTAAATCTCATAGCCGATATGTTCGCTTCTGAAGGTGAAAGAGGTTTTCTAGACCTTAGAGTCCGCCCTCCGTTTTCATCCTGGCCGGCATTAGAAATTGGCGATGTTTCCAAATTTTCATTGGTTCATGCGGTATTTTGTCACATGAGCAGAATGTCGTTCTGAACTCTGCCGTGACCTCAGCCGCCATTTCTTTGGTTACTGTATTCGACATCCTTTTGGTCAGTCGAAAGACGTGCTCAAGCGAACGGCCATAACTGGCAGCGGCTCAATGCGTCCGCGACGGTTCGCAAGTGCGAGATAAATGGCATGAAGTCATCAATAGAAGATAAAGCGAATAGAGCCGAGAAGAACGATCGCCCCGACGATGAGGAACCTCAACTTGTTCCGCCTGACCTCGACCTTGGCGTTGACATCGAGGAGGGAGAGGAAGCAAAGAAAGAAGGAACAGGGATGCCACCGGCGATGCCTCCCAAGGTTTGAACGGAAGCCGTCATTACTAATCAGTCCGCTAGAGGAGCCACCCTAAATTTTATTTCGTCGCCCAGACGAACGCCGGTGCTCTTGGCACATGTCATATGAACTTGGCGGTTCCCGAGCAGGTATCCGCCCGGAGGCTGATGGAGGATCAAGGTATGCGGCTCCACAATCTCAACCCTGCAAGAGGCGGCAGCAGCGCCTTCCGGATCCACCTCAACAATGGCGGTAATGCTTACGAGTTCGAGTACCAAATCATCCGAGACTTTATAGGGAGGAAGCGGATCAATCGAATTGACCAACATTATGATCTCTGCCACGTCATGAGAAATATCAAAAGGGGCTAAACATTACCAGCACTGAACTAGAAAGCGATATCGTTCCGACCATTCGGAGCAACGTTGCGCGCCTCGGCGAACAAAGGTGGTCCCTCCAAAAAAGGAGGATAGCCCCCTGCGGCGAACATTTACGGTCTCTTTGCTACGGCAAGGAGAACCCGGTTGGTCATCAGGACAGTTGTATCAGTGCCTGGTGATCGGTTGCCTCCCAAGTCCAACCACCGGCAGGCTCCCCAAGGCGAAGATTGAGGGCTGCCTATCTTCGGGGAAAAGCGAACAACACTTTATGAATGCACAGCATCTTACGAACTACATGAAGGATCATTTCGCCGGTTCAGTGGCCGCCATAGAGTTGCTCAACCACCTAATATCGTCTAACCGGGGGAAGACCGATGAACAATTTTTCGCCCGTTTGCGGGATGAGATTGTTGAAGATCAAGAAGCACTGCGCGGATTGTTGCACGATTTAGATGCCGACGGCGGTGCGATACGCAATACGACAGCCTTCTTGGGCGAGAAGCTCGCGCGAATCAAATTGTTGCTGGAAAATCCCTCGGGCGGTCAACTGGCACGACTGGAAAAACTTGAGGCGCTAGCTTTGGGAATTGAAGGGAAGCGAACCCTCTGGGGTGCACTACTTGCCGTCGCAGAAGAAATACCAGCTTTGCGTAAAGTGGATTTCGCCAGACTAAGCCAACGCGCTGACGATCAGCGCAAGCGAGTCGAAGTTCGCCGAGTCGAGGCCGCGCGAGAAGCGTTTGGGCCTGCAAAATCTGATGACTAAGTGCTAGGACTTCCGCGCAGCTTTCTGCCGTGTTCAGTGTCCAACTAGTTTCTGCTGATCTGTGGGGTATCGATCCCCCTGTAACTTAATTTTCGAGAGGGCGTGATTAAGGTCGCGCCATTCTTCGGGAGTGAATTCCAGGTCTACCGATCTCAGATTCTCTTCCAGACGCTCCAGCTTGGTTGTGCCCGGAATGGGAACGATCCAAGGTCTTTGAGAAAGCACCCAGGCGAGGGCAACCTGGGAAACGGTTGCTCCTTTCCGTTGACCAAATTCATTGAGCTGATCCACCAGAACCCGGTTTGCTTTCATTGCCTCTGCGGTGAAGCGGGGTAAGGTGGCGCGATTGTCGTTATGACTGTCGAACTTCGTGTCTTCGTTCAAAGCGCCGGCCAGGTAACCTCTGCCGAGTGGGCTGTACGGAACAAAACCGATGCCGAGTTCTTCGAGGGTCGGCAGGATCTCCTCTTCCGGCTGCCTCCACATCAGGGAATATTCGCTTTGAACAGCAGTAAGAGGCTGAACGGCATGGGCGCGGCGGATCGTTTGTGCGCCTACTTCACAAAGACCGAAGTGCTTCACCTTACCCTGCCGAATTAAATCTTTCACGGCACCCGCTACGTCCTCGATTGGCACACTGGGGTCAAGGCGGTGCTGGTAGAAGAGGTCGATGCTTTCGGATTTGAGCCGTTTGAGAGATTCTTCGGCCACTTGGCGGATATGCTCCGGTCGGCTGTTTAGACCCACCGACTTTCCGTTCTCAATGTCGGAACCGAACTTTGTGGCAACGATCACCTCCTTGCGGACAGGAAAAAGCGCTTCGCCCACAAGTTCTTCGTTAATGAATGGGCCATAGACTTCTGCAGTATCGAAAAAAGTAACGCCAAGCTCCACTGCTTTGCGGATCAGCGCTATCATTGCATTCCTGTCGGGGGCGGGACCGCGATGGTAACTCATGCCCATGCAGCCGAGCCCAATAGCCGAAACTTCCAAGTCGCTGTTTCCAAGTTTGCGCTTCTGCATTTTTGTATGCCTGTCTTTCAGTTCTGATTTGTTGTTTGTTTTATTCACGATCCCTCTGCCGCGACGCGCTCGGCTAAGCGAGCGGCCTGGCGGCGCAGTAGCTCAGGTCCACGGGTCATCCGTTGCTCCTGAGTTAGCTCCGGTTCCACGTCGGAGAGCGCCACGATTTCATCAAAGCAGTTACCCAGGTCGACACGAGCCGCTTCTTGAACCCGGCCGCAGAACGCGATGACCGGTCGGCCGAGCCGCCGCGCCATGGCGGCGACGCCGGCCGGAGCTTTACCCTCCAACGTTTGCCCGTCTAGACTGCCCTCTCCGGTGAGCACCAAATCCGCACGCGCCACGGCTGCCTCCAGCCCAAGCCGACTGGCCACCAGGTCAAATCCAGGGAGCAGCTCCGCCCCGCAAAAAGTCATTAGCCCGAAGCCTAGCCCGCCAGCGGCACCCGCGCCAGGGACGTCACGGCGATCCATGCCGAAAGTTCGTGCCGCCACATCGGCCAGCCGTGTCAGACCAAGCTCCAGTTGCCTGGCTTGCGCCTCGTCGCGCAAGCCTTTCTGAGGACCATAAACACGGGTCGCGCCACGGGGCCCGAGCAATGGGTTCTTTACGTCGCTGGCCACGTTGATTGGGACAGGAGGCAACCGATGAGGGGGAAACTCGATACTCACGAGTTCCGGCAAATGCTGAGGCGTCGGCTCCAGCTCGCAATGTTCGGCATCGAGAAAACGAAATCCCAACGCGGCCGCCAATCCGATGCCGCCGTCGTTGGTTGCGCTGCCGCCGATCCCAACGATGACCCGCTCCGCACCGCCTTTCCGTAGTGCGTGAGCGAGCAGTTGACCGGTCCCAAAGGTATTTCCACGCAGCAAATCGCGATCACCTCCTTGAACCAGGCCGAAGCCGGAGGCGCTGCTCATCTCCAAGACTGCCAACCGCTCACCTCCAGCGTTTTCAACCAGAGCGTAGCGGCCTTCCACGATTCGCCCGATGGGATCGCGAACGGCGAGTGTGATCCATCGGCCTGCCAAAGCGTCGTGAATTGCTTCAGCTGTTCCCTCGCCGCCATCAGCCACCGGAAGACATTCGATCTTCAGGGGTATATCCACTGGCCAACCCTCCCGCCAGCCCTCGGCCAATGCCGTGGCGGCTTGGGCGGCCGTGAGGCTGCCCTTAAACTTGTCAGGAGCAATCAGTACATGCATAAAAAGAAAAGGGGGAAAGATTTGGAATGTAAGGGGAAACCGGCAGCGCAGGCGTTTAGG
>Ga0210390_10001810_pt1 | contig 19740 bp, 11 predicted proteins | sample IncBWH11OmetaG_FD_161050 | JGI IMG/M metagenome (GOLD analysis project Ga0210390, IMG submission 161050) | Forest soil microbial communities from Barre Woods Harvard Forest LTER site, Petersham, Massachusetts, United States - Inc-BW-H-11-O ... | reverse complement strand
GCAGGATGCGGTCGTGTGGGCGAATTGCGAAACTACACTTGCGAAGCACGGGCTCGCCACGGTCCTGATAACGGAATGTTAAGTCCTGGGCTTCCACCAAATTGAAGCCGTCAGTCTTCGGCTCTCTCAGGGGCTCTCCGGCGGAGCGGAGCAAGGGGATGCCGACGGGCTCACGTCGTGTGGCGGCATGAAACAAAGGAGCGACCTGCTTCCACGAAATGGCCGCGTCTTCGAGCTGCCAAAAGCTGGTCGCAACCCGCTTAAACGCACGAAAAGCGATTAGAATTCCGCCGATGGCGATGGCCAGTTGTTCCGGGGAGTTGGCGCCGTGCGCGAATGCCGGCGCAAGACCCAGCAGGGCCACAATGAGCCATCCGCGAGGTGCAAGCGCGATCAGGCGCAGTTCGGATTGGTCCACATTTTTCGAGACCTGAAGATAACGTTCAAGCTCTTCATCCTCGCCATCGTGCCAGTGGGCGTGCGATTCCTGAGCCATGCGCGTACGATGGCCGATCATGCGCTCGATCAAGTCGTGAGTCATGTGCAAGCGGGCGGCGGTCCAGGTTTTGCGCCGCACATAAAAGTCATAGCCGAAATAGGACATCAGCAAGATCCATGCCCCAAGAAGGACGCACAATAAACTCCCCGCGCTGCCCCAGCTCAGCACGAAGAGCGCGGCCAGCAGCTCGATGACAGAAATCAGGGCAGAGAAGCCTCCGCTCAGCGCCATCGCTTCGACCGCTTCCGATTCCAGAACCCGGCTGAGAAACTGGCCCACACCCTGCATGCGGATTTCTTCCGGAGTGAGCCGAAGTGCCCCATAAAGAAGACGGCGCTTCAGTAAAGCCGCAACGCCAATGGAAACCACGCCCTGCAACCAGGTGCTGAGCAAGCGAAAGGGAACAATCGTGAGCAGAAGCAAAGCCCACGCCAGCAGCCAGCCGCTATCGAAGGTGCCTTCGAGCGCTCCCTTTCCGATCAGCCACCAAGAGAGAATCCAGAGCGCATATTCTCCTACGTACGCCCCAATCAAACCAGCGAACCGGGAAGGAATCTTCGCCTGGCGCACCTGGCGAGCGAAACTCGTTCCGGGAGGGATACGCAGCTTCCAAAAAGAAGTCACCGATTTATTCCGCAGGCGCTCGCGGATCAGTGCGGCGCGGGCGCGTTCCCGGCGCTGCCGTGGGATTCCAGCGAGCTCGATCAGTGGTTGGACTTCGCGCGAAACTGGTTCCTCAAGAGACGCAACAAGTCTTGACCGAACCCAGTTTGGAGAAACCTTCCGGGTGCTCAGGTCAGGCGCGAGTACAGATACGGATTTCCCGCCGCCGAGCAGGGCTAGAAATTCCGCTTCGCCGTTGCCCCGAATCTGCAGGAGAGCCGGACCGACCTGCCGCAACATCTCATCCACCGCGTCATAGGTCACATCGACGTACTCGGCTTCCAGGCCATACCACTGGGCATTGTCCTGAATCCACTTCTCGAGGACTTCCTTCGGCAAAGACGCATTTCCAGAGTCGTGGGGGATTTGTGCTGGCCGAGCATCTAAACCGCTAGCGCGAGCAACAGCCTCAATCGCTCTTGCCAGCAGTGGTGCAGACCACGTAAGGGCGGGAGATTCGGCGCTCATGCGCCAACCTTTTCTGTCCGCCGCAATTGACCATCGCGCAAGTGAAGGTGCTGCCAGTTGTTATTGGACCAGAGTCCCTCGCGCACCTCTTCCTCGGCGAGCAGCAATTTGCGGTAGGTCGAGTCGGGTTGTCTGACAAGGTCTTCAGGACTGCCGTCCTCGACGATGCGTCCAGTTTCTACGACCAGCACGCGCGGGAAGGACAGAGTTTCGCCGACATCATGAGTAACGCAGAGCAAGGTTGCATCGCGCCAGTGTTTGCGAACGCGAACCATGAGATCTCTGCGTTGCTGGCGATCGAGGCCGCGAAACGGCTCGTCCAGAATGGCAAGCCGGATGCCTCGTCTGTGCATGGCGCGCCCGAGCCGTACGCGCTGTCCTTCGCCGCCTGAGACCAGGCTGCCATTTTCCCCCAATTCCGTTTGCAGACCGGCTGGCAGCTTTTTCAAAAGGCCATGCAACTCTGCGGATTCCAGAAGCTCCGGTTCGGGAACGGTTCCAGGGCCCGCGCCGAAAATAAGATTCTCAAACAGAGTAAGATTCCACAGCTGCACCGCTGGATCTACCCAGGCGGTTTGCGAACGAAGTTGGTTCAGGACATCTCCGTTGAGCGGAAACCCATTCACCAGGACGCGGCCGCAGGCCGGTCGATACCAGCCTAGCAACAGGCCGAGCAAACTGGACTTGCCCGCTCCGGATGGGCCCACCACAGCCACATGACTGCCCGCCGCCAGTTCGAGATTGATCTCTTCCAGCACCATGTGACCGGCGACGCGAACACTGACGTTTTCTAACACCACACTTACTGCTGAGGCGGTTTCTTCCTGGGCCGTGATCATCGCCGCGGAAGCGGCCGCCGGCCGATCTTCCTCACTCTCCATGTCCTGCGGCGCGCTTAGAGGTTCCAGCAACCGGAGCGTCCGGTTGCGAAGCGTTGGATATTGCCATGCGACTTCCGCGATGTCTTGACCAATGAATGGGAGATTGAGTGCCCAATACGCGAGAAGCAGAACGCTGGCATAATTTCCACTGCGAGAAATGTGATCGATCAGAATCCAGGCGGCCAGTCCGAAACCCGAAAAGAACTGTAATGCTTCCATCCAGACAACCAGTCGTTCGACGGAAAATGCGGCCCGTGCCCATTCGCCCAACTGCACTTCGTGTCGCCGGCGAAAGGCATGATCGGCACCATGCGCCCGCAATGGCACCAATCCCAGGAATGCATCCAGGAAATAGCAGCTGAGGGCGCCATCATGATTCCGCACGCGCATGTCGCGCTCGGCGAGCGCTGGCTGCATGGCCAGGTTGAGCCCAACCGACACCAGCACCAACACCATGACCAGCGGGGCGGCACCCGCGTCAAGCCAGATCACGCCCGCGCCCGTGAGGAAGAGCTCAAACGTCGAGCGCAAGAGCTGCCCGCCCAGTTCTGGAAGCAGCCGGATGTGGTGAATTTGATGGTATCGCTCTGCCATATCGGACTTGAGCCGGCTGTGAAAGTAGCGATCGCCCAAACGCGGAATCTTTTTTTGGAATGCGATTCGTAAGCGTGCTTCCAACTTCCGTCCAATCCGGAGCAGCCCCGAGGCCATGGGGAACTCCACCGTGAGCATTCCCGCGACAAATAGAACCGCAGCGCAGATCATCGCCATGCGCTGCACCGGTGCTCCGAGTTTGTGGGCAAGGTCCACCAAACCACGAAAGAGCAAAGCCTCGATCATGACCCCTATACTGGCAACCAGGAGCGCAGTGGTCATGCATGCCGGCGTCAGCACGCCGTCCACCTTGAGCATTCGAAATAACTCGACGTACGGCTCCGTTTGCGGTTGCTGGAGTGCGGCAGCGATTTCGGGAGAGACCCCTGGAGTGGATTCCTCTCGCGCCGGTACGGTCGCAACCCTCGGCGCTGCTTCCTGACGACGCCGGCTGGCATGCACCAGCACCGCTCCCCGGAAATAAATTTGCTCGCTTCCATCCTCAGCCGACGGCGCTTCCTCGACCGACCAGAAATGCGGCGGGATCGCCGGTTTCACACGATCAGTGGCCAGCGAATCTTCGAACAGCCTTTCGACAAGGTTGCTCGCTTCGCGGCCACGCCTGAGACTGCGCGAGAGTACCAGTGCCTCGACAGTCCGAACGGAGGCTTCCAGAGCAGCCAAGGGCCGCCATCCTTTGTCAGCCGCCGCTCTTTCGGTCAGACGCAATGCTTGGCCGTTTGAGCATCCCAAGTCGGAGAGCTTCCGGGAAAGCGGCTTGAGGAATTTTTCCGATGTCGCCCACTCCCTCCAGACATCAAGAGGAGCGAGCTGGGAGTGCACGTGCAAAGTTGACAGCAAACGCTCGCGGCTGAGCCAGCGCCTCCCGGCGGCTGGGTCCATCGCTTGAACCAGTGGCCCATGCTTTCGCCATACCAGAATAAAATGCGTCATCCCTGTCGGCAGCTCAACGATAGCGATTGCCGGCAAGGCCTTGGTCTCTTCGAGCAGAAGATAGTCCGGGGGAACCATGATCTGCTCTGCCTCAAGTCCAAGTTGCACCGCGATCTCCTCCATCGTGTCGATCGAGGTGCCGTCCACATCGGTTTGGCACGCTTCACGCAATCGCCCATAGCTCACCGGAATCCCGAAGCCTTCGAGCAGGCACTTCAGAGCTGCCGGTCCGCAATCCGTGGCGGAGGTCTGGACAACTTCGGGAACCAGCCAGCGGCGGTGGTTGAGTTTCATGGCTGCTCCACGTGCTGAATTGCGGCTACTTCTTTAGAGCCACCCAAATCTCTGCCAACCACGCGCAGGACAAGCGATGCGGGAGAAATGCGTTCGACCTCGACTTGCACGGTGCCGGGCAGGCCATGTTGCATGGGAATGCTACTGGCAGAATGGGGATTCACCGCGAGTTCAACGCGAATTCGTCCATCGCGCACTTCGCTGCCAACATGAGTGACCGTGGCGCTGATGCTGCCGTATTCGGTCCAGGGGAATCCGTCCAGCCGCAAACGAGCGGGTTGCCCTGACTGAATGCGGCCCAGGGCCTCGGCGGGTGGGAAGCTCGCCACAATCCGCAGGTCCCCCGTCGGTACGACTGCCGCGAGTTTCTCGCCCTCTCGCACCACACTGCCCACGCGGACATTGGCGACTTCGCCGAGTCTGCCGTTGATCGGGGCACGGATGAGCCGACGGTCAACTTCATCTTCCAGGCGCTTGATCGAAGCCTGGGTCGTCGCCTCGCCGCCGCGCAGGCGGTTGATTTCGCTCTTGAGTCCTTCGAGATGCGCCTGCCGATCTTCTGCATCCGTAAGCCGCTGTTGTTCCAGCTTGTTCACAGCGAGCTGCAGGCTGTCGGCTGCGGCACGCCTCTCGGCGGCATTTGCCTGCGCTCGTTCGAAGTCTGCTTTCGCGAGCACGCCGCTGGTGTACATCTGGCTGAGACGCTGCGCTTCCGACTCGGCAAGATGCGCCGCGGCATCTGCTTCCCGGAAATGGGCCCCAGCTTCATCCAGCGCCACTGCGGCAGTCTGCTGCTCCTGGGCGGAGGCGCGCTGTTCGGCAGCGATCTGATCTTCGAGCGATTGAATTTGCGGCCCCAGCGCCCCCAGCTTCGTGCGTTCCTCCGTGAGTTGCAGCTTCTGCATATCGGCGTCGAGTTCGATCAGCACTTCGCCTGTCTTTACTTCGCGATCTAATGCCAGCGTGCTCGTTACCACGCGGCCACTGTATTGCGACTCGACCGGATGCGCCGCACGATCCACTTCCAGATCGGCAGTCTCGCTGACCGCATAAACCGTCACTCGGGCTCGGAAGAACCATGTCACCCACAGACCCAGCAGAACTGCCGCGATCAGCAATCCCCATGCGCCGCGCTTAAATGTTTCGGACTCCAGGAAACGCTCTGAACGAAAAAAGGGACTCGGCATAAATTGATCTCCGGTCACCGCTGACTGCCAGAAACGATATCGCCACATCCTGGCGGTTACCACCGCCGAGATTTCAGGCGCAATATCTTAGCGCTGAAATGGCTCCGCGGGAACTGGATCGTGCAAATCGATTTCTGCTCTCCGTTTATAACTTGAAAAGCCGCCTTGCAGGGCGGCTTCTCTCAGACTTGCTCCGGTTGTCCTTCAATTACTGGACGCGCTGTCCCGCCTTCACGTTGGTCTTGGTTTTCATGGCCATCCTCCTTTCCTCTTTGATTCTTGGTAGTTCGCTTCAGTCTCCGGCGCGGGCTTTAATGAGCTGTTTGGTAACGGCCGCATCACATCGGTCACGCTATGTGCATTCCGGCTTTCACGTTGGTCTTGGTTTTCATGGCTGCGTTCCTTTCCTCTTTGATTCGCTAGCTTCGCTGCGGTCCCCTCGGTGCTTGAATGAGTTGTTTGGTGACGTTAGTGGATAACGTACCCGGCCTTTACGTTCGTCTTGGTTTTCATGGCGTTCTCCTTATCGCTTTTGAGTAATGCAAACTACAGACCAAGCCTTAGCCACCTGAAACCGGGTTCTTTGAGCTTCGGAAGTGGTTGAAAAGAAACGATGTGAATCTTGCCGGCCCGAATGGGAGCCCGCCGTCGCGAACTCCCGCTAACCCAATGGTTAATGGCGGCCCGCCCAACGGTTAGCGACGGGGCCGGCAAGCGGACGCCGGCATGCCGAATTGACTCATTCCCCGGCTACACTTAGCATCTAGCGCCAAGACCCAAGAGCCCCGGTTGACGTTCATCTGCACGGAGCCAGCATGATCGGCCCGAGCAATCGACAAACGTCTCCTCAGCGTGCGAGCGTGCATTTTCAATGTTTTATGCTGCCTCAGTGTGCCAACGTTGCCTCATTCTGCTGAAATTTTGAGCCGGCAGGTACAACTTCGGATACAGCCGGACGCCGCTGAGGGGCGACCGCAATGCAGTACACCCTGAGGTGGAGATCGTTCGCCAGGCCATCGCGGTCCCGGATCGGCCGTCAACTTGTCGGGGACCTCCCAATAAATTTTCTTGACTCTCTGTCGTCTTTTGCCCGCCGTTTCCGATCTTCTAGATAGAGGGGCAGGCCGGTTCTAGAGCTTCTGCGGCTTATGAAGATTCAAGCCAATTGAGGTTTCGACGGACAGCGGAAGGAAGCACTAATGGGTCACACCAAAGATTGGATCGAAGGCAAAATCGGGGAAGTGCAAGACAAACTGGAGAAGCAAGCTGTAGTCAATGCGCAGGTAGCGGTCAAGCAGGCGAAGCTACAGATACAAATCCTTGCGCAACAACAGAAAATCATCCTCGATGAGGAGGCGCAAAAGGCACTGGCGTTCCTTTTCAATCAGCAGTGCCAGCGAAACATCCCATATAAATTCATCCAGAAGGCGCTGACGGGGAGGCTGCCATCCCTGGTTATCAAACCGACCGCAGGGTTTCTGCCTAATGCATCGCGCCTAAATACTGACCGAATCTTACGGCGCGTTGGAACTCGCAGGCGCTGGGCCTCGCCCTGGCTACGAAGCAACACGTCGCAGGTTCTAAACGTGAATTAATCGAGAGCTAGCTGGCTGCGGTGTTGCAGGGCCAGCAGACAGGCTGAGGAGGATCACCGTGTCGCTACTCAACGTGGATCACGCACGAACGTCGCGGTCAAGCATGCCCAGCGACCCAGCAAGGATCGTCGCCGGCGAAGATCCGACAGCGGAAACGCAGACCCTGCATTCGAATCAGGAGCCGGTCGCGCAGGTCAAAAGCGCGGCCACTCTTCCCACCAACATTGGCCCATATCGAATTCTTCGCCTGCTCGGCGAGGGCGGGATGGGCGTGGTCTATGAGGCGGAACAGAGCCAGCCGCGGCGCCTGGTTGCGCTGAAAATGATCAAAGCCGCGTGGGCGAGCCCGGAAACGCTTCGCCGCTTCGAGGCGGAGTCGCAAGCCCTGGCTCGTCTGCAGCACCCCGGCATCGCGCAAATCTACGAGGCCGGCAGCACCGACACCGGCTTTGGCGCGCAGCCGTACTTCGCCATGGAACTTATCCATGGCAAGCCGCTGGTGGAGTACGCCAATCAGAAAAGGCTATCCACACGCCAGCGGCTCGAGCTGATGATTCAGGTGTGCGACGCGGTGCATCACGCGCACCAGCGCGGGATCATTCACCGCGATCTCAAGCCCGGCAACATCCTGGTGGACGAGGCTGGCCAGCCGAAGATTCTCGACTTCGGTCTGGCGCGCGCGACGGACTCCGACGCGAAGGTCACGCGCCAAACCGACGTCGGCCAGTTGCTTGGCACGCTGGCCTATATGAGCCCGGAGCAAGTGCTGGCGGACCCGCTGGCGGTCGATACGCGCAGCGATGTCTACGCGCTGGGCGTGATGCTTTACGAGCTGCTTGCCGGCAAACTTCCCTACCTGTTACCCAATCTGCTTCACGAGGCCGTGCGGACGATTCGGCAGACCGACGCGGCGCCGCTGAGCTCGATCAACCGCACCTATCGCGGCGATATAGAAACCATTGTCGCCAAAGCGCTGGAGAAAGACAAAGCGCGCCGCTATGTCTCGGCGGCCGAGCTTGCCGCCGACATCCGGCGCCATCTCAACGACGAGCCCATCGTAGCGCGGCCGGCGAGTGCGGTTTATCAGCTCCAGAAGTTCGCGCACCGTCACAAGGCCCTGGTTGCGGGTGTCGCGGCGGTCTTTGCGATACTGGTGGCTGGCACCGTGGTCAGCACGTGGCAGGCAGTCAAGGCGCGCCGTGCGCAGAAGGAAGCCGAGAAGCAGTCCGCTATCGCCCAGGCCGTGAGCGACTTTTTGCAGAAGGACCTGCTCGCCCAGGCCAGTTCCTTCAACCAATCGAGGCCAGACCCGGACATGAAGGTCCGCAGCGCGCTTGACCGCGCTGCGCAGAACATCGCAGGCAAGTTCAAGGATCAGCCTGAAGTCGAAGCGGCAATCCGCAGCACCATCGGAGAAGCCTACAGCGACCTGGGCCTCTATGCCGACTCGCGAAAGCAATTGGAGAAAGCTCTCGAATTAAGCCGCGGGTCTCTCGGTCCGGATAATTTGAAGACCCTTCAGATCATGGTGAGTCTGGGATGGCTCGCTCAGGAACAAGGCCACATCGAAGAGGCCGAGAAGCTTGAAAGGCAGGCGCTTGATGCCGGCAGGCAGGCTCTGGGCGCCACGAATCCGACGACCCTCATGGCTTTGAGACGCCTCGGTGGGGTCTATCTTCAAGAAAGCAAGTATCCGCAGGCGGAGGCCACACTCAGCGAGGCCCTCCAGAGTCTCAAGCGCGTCAACGGGTCCGACAATCGGGACATCCTGTCCGCAACCAACAACCTGGGGGCTGTCTATAAGCAGGAGGGAAAATTTGCGCAGGCCGAGGCGATGTACCGGCAAAGTTGGAATATCTCCAAAAAGCTTTTCGGGGCCGATTCCCCGCAAACGCTTCCGAGCATGGGAAACCTGGGCATTCTCCTGAATCATGTTGGCAAGAAATCGGAAGCCGAGGATATCGACCGGCAAACCCTCGATATCGCCCGGCGCGGTCTCGGACCGGAGCATCCGTACACCCTCATGGCCATGGATATCCTGGCCATTACGTGTGCGGAACAGGGCAAATATGCCGAAGCTGAGTCTCTGAACAATCAGGAGTTCGAAATCAAGCGCCGTGTTCTCGGACCGGACCACCCCGAGACGCTCCGCGCTCTTGGAAACCTGGGCGAAGACTATGCTTTGGCGGGGAATTATCCGCGGGCCGAAGAGTTTCTCAGCCAGGCGGTCGAGGCAGAAAAACGAGCCGTCGGCTTTCGAAGCGACCTGACGTTAGATCACATGAATACTCTGGCCGATGCCTACGCCAAAGATCGCCAGCCTGCGAAGGCCGAACAACTCGACTTCCAAGTTTTCACGAATCGCCGCGAACTCCTGGGTGCCGGCAATCCTGACACGCTTCAATCACTCAACGCGCTGGTCCGCGATTACAGGGCCGAAGGGAAGCTCGCGCAGGCCGATGAACTGCTCCAGCAGGCGCACGCCCCGCAACCGGAAAAGCCGGCTCAGGCAGCGCAATAGTGGCTGACGATCAGAAATGAGGAGAACCTGCTCCAGGTTGGCTTGACGCGCTCCTGCTGGGGATGACGTGCTTTCGGTGCGCTTCATGCGACTTTTCCTTTCTGAGCGGCAGGTTCATTCGGGGCTCTCATTGATTTCACCAGGTCAGCCGCCGACGCTGCCTCAAGCGATAGTCCATAGCCGACTTCCCGGACAATACGCTCTTTCAACGGTTGCATGAAATATACGCGCGTATCGCGGCGGGTCACTTCGAACTCTCAGAGACGACAATTCCCACGGCGTTGGTAACTTGCGCTCATGTTCGCGGCGGCAACGTGACGGCTGCCGAGTCCCAACGGCACGTCCACTTGTGCGGCCACGGCATCGAGATAGCGGCACGCGGAAACGACAATTGCCTGCCACTTACCACGAACCCGCCGTCCAACTGCGCCAATTCCTTCATAGTTCCGCCTAAATTTAGATTCGCGATGTGCCGCGAAGACTCCGGATGCCCCAGCAAACGGATCCAAAATCAACGGTCTGTCTGACCGTTGACCTACATAAGTTCCCGTTGGCCGACCAATGGGAGTTAACCCGTGACGCGTGACGACCCGCCTCACGTCGCTTTACTTCCGCACTGCCTGCGTCCTCCAGCCCGCGAGCGCTGTTTGGCACTGATCAATTCGTTTAGCTTGCCGAGTATAGAGCGATCTCTTACTCTGAATTTCTCCACCATCCCACATGCACGAGCTCTTAAGCCGCCGGCGCTTTCTAAAACAGGCAGCTATTGCAGGTGGTGGCGCCTTGCTCGGTACCGTCAGCCTGAACCAGATCTCTCCCAGGATCTGGCGCGAACCTTTGGTCTTTGCGCGCAACCGCAGCTATTGGGCAAGAACTCAGCTGCCAGAGAATCCGCCGTTAACGGCGAACATCGCCGCAGACTCCGCGACACCAGAATTCTCATTGTCAAAATTCGTGCAGGGCGAGCTCCTGCAGCCCGCCCTGCACGATTTCAGTTGATCCACGCCACCTGCTCCAGCGCACGGATGTACTCGATGACCGCCTCGCTCCAACCATCGATGTGCATCCACTTGCCGTAGCCGACGCCGTTCTTGTAGCTGGCCACGTTGATCAGGTAACCCTTGCCCCTAGGCGCCGGTACCTTGTCGTGCGCCTGCTCATCGGTGATCACGATCAGCCGGTCGCACTTCTCGTTACCGTTTAGCTTCTCAACCGCATTCCCAAGCTGGGTGCTGTTATGGCGCTGGGAAACGTCAATGGCATCGCGCAAGGCGAAACCACGACGCGCCGGCACCTCAACCAAATTGTCAGAGAAGCTGTAGACTGCAACCTTCTCCGCGATCTCGCGCAGTAGCACGGCCAACCCGTAAGCAGCGTCAGTGCGCTGCATCTCGGAACGGCGAGACAGCGGCGCAGTCATCGAGCCGGAGACATCCACCAGTACGATGGTCTTCCCCGGCAGCTTCTCGGTTTCCGCCACGCACTTCAGCATCGCCTGCTCAAGTGCTTCCTCCCACTGTGGTGCGTAACGAGCCGCAGCCAGGAAGCGGAATGGCAGAACCCGCGTCGTGCTCATCGAACCAAGCGCGGAGAGCACGAGCGACTCGTCCACTCCGGCCTCGCGCATGTTGCGCAGGTTGCGAATCAGCGCGAGTGCGCCCAACTTCTGCTCATGCAGCAGGCGCTCCCAGGCCTCGCGCTTGTCAGCGCCAGAGCTGAGGGCAACTTCCCACGTGTCTGGCGTCGTCAGGCTCCCCGAGACCAGCTTCTTCCACACATCGGCCTGCGCCTGGTCGCGCGGCCTGGCGTGGCAGAGGAAGAGCACGTCCCGGAGCTTGATCGGCGCGCCTCGGTCGTACTTGGCGAGCTGATACTCATCAAACTTCGGGAACGCCGCCGCCAGCCCCTTCTTGACCTGACCGGAAAGCGGCACACGCCCGTCCTTCCAGTAAATGGCGACGAACTCCGCGAGCTCGTCGGCCCGCTGAATGATGCGTGCCAGCGTCTCCGACACAAGGGCGCGATGCGTCTTGTGGCGAGCCATCTCGCGGACCAACAGAAGCGGCGTATGGCGCAGCTTCATGCGCTCGCGTGCTTCGATTGCCAGCGCTGCCACCTTCTCGGCCGCGATCTTGGGAACGAGTTCGGCAATGCGGCCGGCGATCTCGACTCCGTCCTCATAAAACTGGCTCTCCCAAAGCAGGCACGCCAGCACCGAGCGGCGTAGCTGCAGCTCCGGAGAAATGTTTCGCGCGGGAGCGCCCTCGTGCGTGCGCGCTCCAAAGTTAAGGTTCAGTAGATTCAGTCGGGCCATTCGTGGCCTCCTTTCAACGTGCAGCTTTTACCGATTGGCTACTCGCTGGAACTGCTCGCAAGGGGAACTTGGCCATTGTGCCAAGGTCCGACTTGGTTGAAAATTCGCCGGGGAATAAGTCGACGACGGTATTTGTTCCGATGCTCTCCCACTGAGCTACACGGCCCGAAGCCATGACAGGAATCGAACCTGCGACTTTCGGAGTCCGAAGGAACCCTCGTCTTCACCACCGGCGAAGCTTATGCAAGGATCCCGTGACTTGCCGCCACTCGATCCGGGCTTTCTTCTTGCCTCTCGAACGACTTCAACTCCAAGGCAAGAAGCAGGCCTTGAAATTCAGCCATCGTTTCCGCGGACCCCGAGGCTTCCACAAATTCCCGCGCTGCGGCCTCGGTAGACTCCGGGAAAAACCTGCGATACAGCTCTCCCTTTTGGCGATCGCTCGCTTTTCCAAGGTAAAGCTTGTAATCAATTCTTCCCGGACGCAGAAGGGCTGGGTCCAGCTTTTCGACATGGTTCGTCGTCATCACAAACAGAACCCCAGTTGGCGCAGCAAAACCATCCAGCACATTCAACAACCCAGATAGCGTCACGCCATTCTGGTTCGGCGCAACCTCTTTTGTGCTAGGCGTCGCGCCAGCATTATGCCCAGTGCTCAGATTCGATTCGATCCGCGATTGACTGCCCTTCGTGCAATCAATGTCCTCAAACAGCAAAACTGAATTCGCCGGGACGTTGTTGACTGCACTCATCAAACTGCGGTCGTTGAAATCCGCCAGATTGATGATGTAGATCGATAAGCCGAAGTGCGCAGCCAGTGCGGAGACCAGAGAGGTTTTCCCTGTTCCCGGCGGCCCGTAAAGCAAATAGCCCCGATGGTAAGGAACTCCCAAGCGCTCGTACCGTTGCTTCGATCTCCGGAATTGCATCATGTCACGAAGCATGTGTTCTTTTTCTCCCGGTTCCAAAACCACGGATTCGAGCAAACGTGGCGAATACCCTTCCACGTAATCCCAAGCGTCGTTGTACGTATACAAATACGACTGCACGCCTTGTCTCTTGAGATGGCACTTCACAACGTCGTCCACGAACTGTTGGAGGAAGAACCGTTTTCTACCCAACGTTCGGAAGGTGAGGGACTCGACTCGTCTGCCACTCCGTTCGTGCGTGTTTTCGGTGCGCGAGAACCAGACCTCAAAGGGTCTGCCGCCGTACCAGAACCAATGTTTTCCTGGCGCTGGAATCATGGCGATCCGCTCATTGCGAAGCGTCGTGTCCAGATCAAGCCGCCGAATTCGTTTGAGAAACTTCTGCTCCAGAAACCATTCCTTCACCCATACGAACGCGGCGTCATCATCCTTCACGGTGATCATCATGGTGGTCTGACCGACGATCCAATACCAGAGGCTTTCTGGTACAGCCCGCAACCATACACTCACGCCGCCGATGATCATCAGCAGAAGCCCGCCGGAAGCGAACTCGTTCCGGCCGCTCAACACGCCTTTTAGAATTTGAAACATACTCATTTTTCTAACCGGCACCAGGCCGGAGTTAATTGTTGAACAGTGGGCTGCGCACAATTCCTTTGGCCGGGGAATCAGCGACCACGGAACATTTAGGCGCTTTGCCAATTTAGCTACGCGGGCATAATTCCCGCGGCAGGATTCGAACCTGCATCTCCCGCTCCTCAGGCGAAGTAACCGTAGTCTTCACCACCGGCCAAACCCAACGTTTCAAGAACTCGCCGGGGAACCAACGAGAAGAGCCGACTCGGGGCACGATTTTTCCAGGTACCTTGTGCTTCGGGACTACGCCCCCGTCCCTGGAACTCTGGTCCCCGGCAGGACCGCCGCCCTGCGCGTCGTGATTGGCGCGGAGTATCTCTCCTCTTCACCACCGGCGAAACTAATTACCGATACTTCAATCTACGGGCATTCGCCCGGTTGAGCAGCGCGGGCACGACTGGCCCGCGCTGAGCCAACCTACAGCCAGGGAACATGGATCACGGTTGAGGGCTCGAACCCCGGCTTTATAACAGGCACGCCACGAAGTTGCCGTGAACTTCACCACTGGCTGAATGTTTTCCACGCGAGAGACTTCATCCCGCGGTTAGGTAACTCACGGGTCAGGGAACATGCGGTTACGGCAGGGCTTGCGCCCACGAGGAGTCGAACCTCCAGCCCGAAGGCTGTTTCACCAAAGAAGTAGCCATAGCCAATCACCACTGACCGTGTGAGTTATAACTGGGGGAATGAACGGCAGCGGTATTGTCGATTCACAGTCGAAGGAACCGCAGCCTGCGCCACCCAGTGATTTTGTTGTGCGGAAGAGGGCTTAAGGTCGGTTAGCGCGACCGAAATGACGCCCTATAGCAACTCAGCCGCATTATGGGCCGATGTTGCCCGCTTAGCGTTTTGTTTGAGACATCTGTCAATTTGGGCGTCCTTTCGTAAGAAGATAGTCGAAGATGCCATGACTTGAAATATTTTGCAAGAGAAAAAACAAGCTGTCGAATAAATTGTTCCATCATCCGAATCATGATGGAGTTACCACTTACTAAGTGCAGTAATCATAAGACATGGTTGCGCGGGCAGGTTTGCACCTGCGTCTAGCACGTTATGAGCCTCTCGTATTGTCCTACGCTACTACCGCGCCACAAAAACATGGTCCGGGTGGCAGGAGTTGAACCTGCGTGGACATGTGCCCAAGACATGTGGGTGGCCGCTACCCTACACCCGGATATGAAGAGAGGGCTTTGCAGCCCTCTCCTGTCTACCCCTTCACGCAGACCACCTGGCGCAACGTGTGTACCACGTCCACCAGATCGCGCTGCGCTTCTATCACTGCATCAATGGACTTGTACGCCATCGGTGTTTCGTCGATGACATCCGCGTCCTTACGACACTCGACGCCCGCCGTCGCCTTGGCGTGGTCGTCCAGCGAAAAGCGGCGCTTCGCTTCCGAACGCGACATGGCACGTCCGGCTCCATGACTACAGCTCATGAAGCTTTCCGGATTGCCCTTGCCGCGCACGATGTACGAACGCGCTCCCATGCTGCCGGGAATAATTCCCATGTCGCCTTCACGCGCACGCACTGCTCCCTTGCGCGTGATGAGCACGTTCTCGCCGTAGTGGTGCTCCCAGGTCACGTAGTTGTGATGGCAGCTCACGACCTGCACATTGGCTTCGAACGCCGGGACTTCTCCCGAGCCCTTGACTGCCGCGATCATGTTCTGCATCATCAAGTCGCGGTTGGCCAGCGCGTAGTCCTGCGCCCAGTGCACCGCGTGGACGTAGTCCTCGAAGTGCTCTGTCCCTTGCGGCAGGTACGCGAGGTCCTGGTCCGGCAGGTTGATCATCCACTGACGCATATCGTTCTTCGCCAGCTCAATGAAAAAGGTGCCGAAACGATTGCCTACGCCACGCGATCCCGAGTGCAACAGGAACCAGACATTCTCGCTCTCATCAAGGCAGACCTCGATGAAGTGGTTCCCGGTGCCGAGTGTTCCCAGGTGATTCACGCGCTGCTTGTGATCCAGCTTGGGATACTTATCGACGATCGCCTTGTACGCCGGCTCCATCTTCGCCCACACCTCCGCGTGGTGCGACGGGGCATCCGACCACGCACCGCGGTCGTTCGCGCGTCCGTTGTCAGTGCGCCCATGCGGCACTGCCTTCTCAATCGCCGTTCGGATGCCGTGCAGATTGTCCGGCAGCTGATTGGCGTGCAAAGAAGTCTGCACCGCCATCATGCCGCAGCCAATGTCCACGCCGACTGCTGCCGGAATGATGGCGCCACGAGTTGGAATTACGCTTCCAACGGTCGCGCCGATGCCCCAATGCACGTCCGGCATCGCCGCCACCCACTTATAGATGAACGGCAACTGCGCGACGTTCAAAAGCTGCTGGAGTGCAGCGTCCTCCAGCGCGACGCCTCTGGTCCAGGCCTTGATGGGAACGCCGTTGTCCGGCTTCATCACGTTGTAAGTTGCGTCTGTCATCGTCTTTCCTTTCTTGCAGAACACCCGCCTTTGCGAATCTGGTGGCTCGGCACGGAATTGAACCGTATCCACTGGCTTTTCAGACCAGCACTCTGCCGTCGAGTTCCCGAGCCAAACTTGGTGGACGGTGCGAGACTCGAACTCGCATTTCACGGTTGCAGGCCGTGGGTAATCCCCTTATACGAACCGCCCTCATTGGGGTGACCGGTCGGAGTCGAACCGACTAAAACGTGTTCCACAGACACGCCCCGCACCGTTTGGGTTCGGCCACACATGGAGCTGGTCGAGTGAATCGAACACTCGTCGGAGAGGTACAAGCTCTCTGCACTTCCACTGTGCTAGACCAGCAAACTTTGGAGCTGGCACGCAGCCTCGAACTGCGGTCGGGCGCTTACCGTGCGCCTGCTCTTCCCGTTGAGCTATACCAGCGGAGCTGGCGCGGCGATTCGAACGCCGATCACGGACTTACGAGGCCCGCGCTCTTCCCACTGAGCTACACCAGCGCAAAAACTCTGGAGGTGGCGGGGAGAATTGCACTCCCGATGATCTGCTTTGCAGGCAGATGCCTTGCTGTCTTGGCTACGCCACCTCATACATTTGGAGCGGAAGGCGGGACTCGAACCCGCGCTCTCGACGTTGGCAACGTCGCGTCTTGGCCACTAGACGACTTCCGCCCTCACAAAATCTTGGAGCGAGCAGCGAGAGTTGAACTCGCGTCATCGGGTTGGAGGCCCGAGGCACCAGCCGCTATACCATGCTCGCTCTTCAACTGGCAGGGGTGACAGGATTCGAACCTGCTTGAACTCGTTTTGGAGACGAGCGCCCTTCCCGTCGGGTCATCACCCCTATGGCGGTCGCAACGGGAGTTGAACCCGCCCCTCCTGATAGACAGTCAGGCATCCTGCCGCTAGACTCTGCGACCACGTTCTAAACTTGGCTGCGAAGGCACGATTCGAACGTGCATGAACCGGGTCAGAGCCGGTTATCCTAGCTAATTGGGTGACCTCGCAACTTTGAGGAGGGAACCTCCTGATACGGTTTGTTTTCCGGACAAGAGAACTAACCGTAGCCTTCACCACTCCTCGAAACTCTCTTTACTGCTCGTCAATGAGCTTCCTCCTTGCTGACTTTTCAAACTGGCTGCCGGGGAGCGATTCGAACGCCCGTATCCGGATTCAAAATCCAGGGTCCTGCCACTAGACGACCCGTCATCATGCTCTCAGAGCGATTGCTTTCATGCACCGCACACACAACACCGCCGATTCATCGACGTTATGGCCCAGTCTCGTACGATCTGTACGCGCACAATCCACCAAGTCGCGGTGATCTCCGCCGCGTTCGCAGTAGAGTTCCGAAGCTAGTTCGATCTCAAAGCCTTCGAGTTCAATCACTTGTGTGCTCATAGTTTGGTAGCAGCGAGGAGAATCGAACTCCCATCTCAGCCTTGAAAGGGCCGCATCCTGGCCGTTAGACGACGCCGCCTCCTATCTGCGCATTCGAGAAATGCACGGCAAAAAGCAAAAGCCCCCGATTTATATCGGAGGCCCAGAAAAACTACGCGCTATGGATCGCCCCCGTTACATGAACGTACCTTCCCCCGCTCCCTGCCACGTAAACGTGGCCGGTGTCGGGAAGCAATCGGTATGGGGTTTGCGCATCATTGCGTGTATCTCACTTTTCACTCTCACATGGTTTTAGAAATTCGTCAATACCAAAGTGGTGGTGGCAGGCAGTGCGCCTGCTACGGATTACTCGGCAGGAACTTCATGACGAACAACATGAAATCGGGGTCTCGGTGGTCTTCGAGTTTTCCGGACCTAATTACAGCGAAAGTCTTGCCCTCGCGCACGATGACCGCATCGCCTTTCAGCGCTGCACAAGCGGATATGTCGCTATTGTCGGATTTCCACCGCCACAGTTCTTTTGCCGTATCAGTGTCAAACGCAACCAAGTCATTGCCCCGGGTAACATAGCCGATCGTGTTGTTGTCTCCCAGCAGCATTGTGGATGTCAACTTCGTCCTGCTCACCTTCACCGGAAATCTGTACTTTACGGTTCGGTCTTCGGTGACGCGGTATTGGAAGTACCCAACGTCTTCATATGCCAGCGTCGGCCAGTGCATACGAGCATGTCTGACCGCCAGGAAGTTTCCCGTCCCGGTTTCTCCGACAATGAGATCTCCGGTTGGTTCCGCAACCTCGAAGACCAGGCTTGATGCATCGCCCTCCGCCCCATGTTCCTCGACAGTGTAAAACTTTGTGCCCTGCTCATCTGTCAGATCCCATATCATCAGCCGTTGTACTGCACTGAGGTGAATCCGCTCCAGAGGGATGATCGCGCCGGGCTTGCACTTCCCGCCATCTGCTATAAGCGAAAGCTCGGAATACGCCATTGTGGTGACATTGGGCGAGACAATCGCATTCGTCATGACATCGCTGTAGTATGCCGGCAGGTTCCTCGAGCTTTCCGTTTCAGGCGAGCACACGGCGTTGCCATTCCGCAATTCCATATTGCGCACGATTTCCCGCGAAGGAGGCAGGGCGAAGTTCACCTTCTCGGCACCATCGCGGCCATTGAGCACAACTACACGTGCTCCTGCGGAATCGGGGTTTTCTTCGACCAGCAGAACGTCACCGGTAAGCGCCACATTTACGTTTCGGCCTGGAAACCCCGGCACTGCCGCGCGCCAGCGTTCCTTCCCGCTCGCGGTAATGCTGATGAGCACGCGATTCTGCTTGTCGCCCACGTAGGCCAGCACACCGCTGTAAAAGTCCCCGCAAAGGATATGCGGCACTTCTTCGGTTCCGACGGGCCATTGCCAAGCCTGCAACCCATCCTCCCGAATGGCTCGAATATGAGAGCTTTGGCGGCCTCGATCTTCATAGAAATACGCAGCCGACTCCTCTTTCTTCTCATCCGATCCATCATCTATTCGGCCGAACCATGATCCACTCGCCCATATTGCCCGGACGAATTCACCATCCATTGGCTGGAGGATCCAACGTGACTCTGCGGGCATCGGCGGCTCCCTGTCGTGTATCCGAATCTCTTTTGTTTCTGCCCCAGATTCGTGCCGCAGAGTGACATTACCCACCGTGCGCGCCAACAGGATGGCATGGCCACCCTCGACGCTTAATTCCGCCATCGTCGGGTCCGAAACGGTCCAGCCCTCATTGGACGGCAACTCGTTCCCACCTGCGTCTAGCAGTTGAAATCGCTGTGACACTCCGAGTGGCAAAAGTACTTCGGATGGCTCGATAAAGGTATCGGATTTCTGTGCCCTGATACTTGTGCCCGGAACCTGAGCCGGTCGCGCCTTGGCACTTATGTCTGCAGATTTCAACTGTTGCTGCTCACGCGCCTGTCTTGCTACATCGCCTAGGCTCGGTTCCTTTGAAGAAGACTCCTGTGCGAAACCATAACCTGCACACAGCAACGCTAGGGCACAGTAACACCATAGGGCAAAGCGCATAGTTCTACCTTCTTTTTGACGGCCTTTTTAACGTAGCACCCTGCCACCCCGATCCCCAGTTACCGAAGTGTGTTCACGACTGTCGTACTCGACATCTTGTCATGATCGTGGTGGCACTTGATTGCTTACTGAAAATAACGCCGAAACTGCCGCTCGCCGGATTCTTGTCAGTCGAGGGGCAACGTGGAAATCACAGACCGAATCCGCTCAGCGTGTGGCGACTTAGGAATTGGTGGGCGGGCCGGGAGTCAAACCCGGATTTGCAGCTTCGGACGCTGCCGTGTTGTTCAGTTACA
>Ga0210390_10001808_pt1 | contig 19764 bp, 18 predicted proteins | sample IncBWH11OmetaG_FD_161050 | JGI IMG/M metagenome (GOLD analysis project Ga0210390, IMG submission 161050) | Forest soil microbial communities from Barre Woods Harvard Forest LTER site, Petersham, Massachusetts, United States - Inc-BW-H-11-O ... | reverse complement strand
CAGGGGGCTCCGGAATACGGCCCCGCCGGGGCCGCAGACAAGATGGTCGGCCCGCCGCCGGCCGCCGCGCCGCCGGCTGCCCCGAAGCCGGTGGGCCCGCCGCCGCCGGCTGCCCCGCCGCCGCGGGACACACCCTCTTCCAACAGCGGCAAATGATCGGACTGCGGCGGTGGGTGCTGCAGGCGAGCGACGGATGGGGCAGCCCGCGGCTCCGGCAGCCGAGCGCTCCCTCGACTGGCTCAACCTGTTTGTCGGCAACATTCAGACCGGCTTCGGGCCGTTTATCGCCGTCTATTTGACGACGCGCGGCTGGACCGAAACCTCGATCGGCCTCGCGCTGAGCCTCGGCACCGCCGCCGCGATGGCGAGCCAGGTGCCGGGCGGGGCGCTGGTCGACGCGATCCGCCGCAAGGCCTGGGTCGTCCTCCTCAGCATTCTCGCGTTTAGTGTCAGCGCGCTCTTGTTCGCGATTCAGCCGGTGCCGCTCGCGGTTTACGTCGCAGAGGTCCTGCACAGCTTTTCGAGCTGCACGCTGGGCCCGGCCATCGCCGCGATCAGCCTTGCCGTCGCGGGGCCGGCTGTGCTCGGGCTGCGGTTCGGCCGCAACGCCCGCTTTGCCGCGATCGGCAACGGGGTCGGCGCGCTGCTGATGGGCGCGTGCGGCTATTACGTCTCCGAGCGCGCGGTGTTTTTTCTGACCGCGGCGCTGACCTTGCCGGCGTTCGTGCCGCTGCTGCCGCTGACGCGCCTCAACTATTCGACCTCGCGCGCGCCCCCCGGAGCCTCGGAGACGACGCGCGAAGGCCCGATCCGCGTGCTCGCCGATCGCCGCCTTCTGACGTTCGCCGGGTGTGCGATGCTGTTCACGCTCGGCAACGCCGCGATGCTGCCGCTGATCGGCAACACCCTGACGAAAACCCTCGGCACCGAGGCGAGCCTCGTCATCGCCGCCTGCATCGTCGTGCCGCAACTGGTGGTGGCGCTGCTCTCTCCGGCGGTGGGCCGGCTCGCCGAGACCAACGGCCGGCGTCTCGTCCTGTTGGCGGGCTTGCTGACCCTGCCGGTGCGCGGCGTCGTGTTTGCCGCAGCGGCCTCGCCGGTCCCGATCGTGCTCGTGCAGGCGCTCGACGGCATCGCCGGGGCCTGCCTCGGCGTCCTCGTGCCGCTGGTCACGAGCGACATCGCCGGGCGCTCGGGCCACTATAATCTGGCGCTCGGCTTTGTCGGCTTTGCGATCGGGATCGGCGCCACCTTGAGCACCGCGCTCGCCGGCTGGATCGGCGACCGCTACGGCCAGCCGCTCGCCTTTGCCAGCCTCGCCGCCTTCGGCCTGATAGCTGCCCTGCTGGCCGGCGGCGCCATGCCCGAGACAAAGCCCCCCTGAGCCCGCCGCCGCGCGGCAATCCTGCCGCGGCGTTCAGGCGAAGAGCGGCGGTATGCCCGCGGCCCCTCGGCTCAGAAATAGGCTACGCGCCAGGGCGAAGCAGCTCGGGCCGGTGGCGCCGCACGGTGCGGCGGCCGCGCTTGTAGACGGCGAGCGGCGGGCGGATCTGGGCGATCGCCTGCTCCGGGCTCTCGGCGTCGATGACGACGATGTCGGCCGGGTTGCCGACCATGATCCCATAGTCGTCGAGGTTCAGCAGCCGCGCCGAGCGCTCGGTCAGCATCGCAAAACATTCGCGCAGCTGCTCGGGGCGACCGGCCTGAAGCACGTTCGCGTGCAGGTTCGCCATGCGGATCAGCGAGCAGTCGCCAAACGGCGTGACCGGGTTCAGCACGTTGTTGGTAGACAACGAGCAGTTGACCCCATGCTCGACCAGGAAGTTGGCGTCGGCGACCCCGCGGCGGATGTTGTGGTCCTGGTCGCGGCCCATGACAAAGAGGTCGGTCAGCGGCAACACCGTGACCGCGACCCCGGCGTCGGCCATGCGGCGCGCGACCGCCGCGAGCCGCTCGGGCGGCATCGTCGACAGCTTCGCCATGTGGCCGACGGTAACCCGGCCGCCGCGCCGATATTGCTCGGCGAGGTCGCAGACGAGAGGCACGTCCAATTCGTCCGGCCCGTCGCCGACATCGAGATGGAGGTCGATATCGGCGTCGTACTCGCGCGCCAGATCAAAGACGCGCCGGATCTGGCCCTGATGGTCGGGGTCATAGCGCGGCGCACCGCCGATCGCCTTGGCCCCGCGCTTCAGCCCCTCGACCAGCAGCTCCTCGACCCCGGGGTAGTTGGTCAGCCCGTCCTGCGGAAAGACGCAGATCTCAATGTCGACCGCCCATTTGTAGTCGGCGGCCAGCGACTGCACGGCATCGAAAAAGCGCATGCCGATGGCCGGGTCGACCTCGACCTGGGTGCGTATCCGGGTTGTGCCGTTGACGATGCAGTCTTCGAGGGTTTCGGCGGCGCGGCGCCGCGTGTCCTCGACGGTCAGCTCCTTCTTGATCTCGGCGACCCGCTTCATCGGGTTGATGCGGCGGCCGGGCTCGGCAGGGAGGCGGTCGATCAGCCGCGACTTGTCGAGGTGAATGTGGGTCTCGATCAGCCCGGCGCAGGCGAGCCGCCCGCCCGCGTCATAGCTCTCGCGAGCCTCGCCGAGGCCCTGGCCGAGCGCCGCGATCCGGCCGTCGGCGACCCCGATGTCGACGGGCGGCGCACCCGGCCGGTCGGCGAGGCGCGCGTTGCGGACGATCAGATCCATGGCCAAAAAAGCCGCTCAACCGGCCGCGGTCAGCCGAGCCCATAGAGCCGGGCGGCGTTGTCGTGCGTCAGCTTGCGGCGCATCTCGGGCGCGAGGCCGCTCATCTGGCGTTCGATCGCCTCGCGCGAATGCGGCCACACGCTGTCGGGATGCGGGTAGTCGGACGCCCACAGCAGATGCCCGTCGCCGAAGAACGGGATCAGCGCCATCGCCGCATAATCTTCCTGAAACGTCGCCCAGATCTGGCGCTTGAACAATTCGCTGGGCTTGGTTTCGAGGGCCGCGCCGCCCTTGTCGGCCCAGAATTCCTTGGCTTCCCACAGCCGCCAATGGCGATAGTCGAGCTCCTGCACGAGCCAGGGCAGCCAGCCGGTCCCGGCCTCGGCCATGACCATCTTGAGCTTTGGGTGGCGCTCGAGGATGCCCCAGGCGAACAGGTCGACAAACGGTTCGAGAAAATTGTTGAGAAACCCCTTGGTGTTCTCAAAAACGACCGCGGCCTTGCCGGCCGCGCGGCTCTTGGGGTCCGGCAGGAACACCGTGATGTGCCAGCTAAGGATGATCCCGGTGTCCTCGAGCGCCGCCCACAGCTTCTCCCAGGCCGGGTCGTCGAGCTTGGGGCTGATGTTGGCGATCATCAGCGTGACCTGGCGGACCCCACCCTTTGCGGCCAGCCTCAATAATTCCGCGGTCGCGGCCGCCGGGGTTTCGGGCAGCATCGGGACACCGATCAGCCGGTCGGGCGCCGCCTTGCAGAAGTCCATGAGCCAATCGTTGTAGACCCTGTAGCAGGCGACGCGCAGCGCCGGGTCGTCGGTCGAGATCTGAAAGATCGGGCCAAAGATGACCTGCGTCTCGACCCCGTCGCGGTCCATGTCGGCAAGCCGCAATTCGGCGACCGCCGGGCGGCGCGCGCTCTGGTCGTAGATGCCGCCGCGGTCAAAAGCGTTGTAGAGCGGCTTTGGTCGCGCCAGCTGCTCGTTCGACGGCTGCTTGCCGACCCAGCTGCCCCACGGCTTGCCGTCGCACACCCACACCGCCTGCCCGTCGCGCTCCTCGACTTGCGGCGCGCGGTCGCGCAATGCCGCAGGCAGCCGCGTCATCCACAGATCGGCCGGCAACTGCCCCAGATCCATGTGGTCGTCGCAGGAGATCAATTGGTTGGCCATTCGTTGCTCCTCAGTTACGCCGAAGCTATGGAGACGCACATCCAACTGTCCGGCCATCCCGGCGAAGGCCGGGACCCACCCTAGTCACTGTTCGATTTTCGAAACGAAGCTCGGTTTGTCGAAGCCAAATCCCCGAGGGAAGACCGTGGACCCCGGCCTTCGCCGGGGTGGCCGGATAGATGTTGTCCAAGGCCACGTCATGTGGCGGCAAGCGAGATGCCGAGCGCCGCAAGGTCAGGTGCCACGCGCTCGCTCAGCACGCCGACCCGGCGCAGGTTGCGCACGAGCCCGGCATGCAGGTCGCGGCGGAAGAACTTGCGGAACGCGGTCTCGTCGCCGCCAGCGGCGCGCTCGCGGCGCAATTGCCGGATTTCCTCGATCTCGCCGCGGCTGAACCCGGTTTCCTCGTAAGCGGCGAGCGGGAAGACGCCGCGCAACGTCCGGTTCAACGCCCACACCGCGAAATCCTCCATCTCGCGGCGCTCGGCAGCACTCGCTTCGGCGACGACCGCCGGCAGCGACAGCATGCCAAAGCCCATATGGCGCGCCTCGTCCTGCAGGATGCGGCGGCAGACTTGCCGCAGCACCGCGTCTTTCGAGGATTCGGCGAGCATCCGGAACAGCGACACGGCAAAGGTCTCGGCGACGAGCTGCAGCCCGATCGTCTTCAGATACCAAGCGCCGGTGCCGAGCAGCGCGTCGAAGATCTCCTGGACATTGTTGGCGAGCGGGTAGTTCCGGCCTTCGAGACGCAATGCCATATAGCGTTGCAGGACCTCGTTGTGGCGGCCCTCGTCGACGACCTGCGTCGCCTGAAAGAGCTTTGCGTCCTGGCCCTCGACATTCTCGACCAGCTGGCTGCACACCAGCATGGCGCCATGCTCGCCGGCCATCAGGGTCGACAAGCGCCAGCGCGCGACCGCGCGGTTGACCTCGACCTGCTGCCGCGGCGACAGCCGATCCCAGAACCGGGTGCCGTGAATGTCGACCAGGTCGTCGGCGATCAGACCGCCGTCGCCCCTGTCCCCGGCGTCGCCGTCAAGCGGCTGCGCCCAGTCGATGTCGGTCGCGGCGTTCCACTGGTCGCGCTTCGCCTGCTCGTAGAGGTGCCGCATGTCTTCGTGCTCGCCGTCGTAATCGTGGCGGAAATAGGCGACGTTGCGGATGTCGACCCGGTGCCCGCGTTCCATCAGCTCGCTCCCGATAACCTCGGCAGGATACGGTGTTCGGCGGCTTGCCGAAAGCGGTTCCGAGGGCCCGACCGGTTTTTGGCCGCCGTCCGCCATGCCCAAGCCTGCTCTCAGCCGCGGCCGCGGTAGGCCGCGACACCGGGGTCGGGGAGCCACAACCCGGCTGGAGGCTCCGCCGTCTGGTAGAACACGTCGATCGGGATGCCGCCGCGCGGGTACCAGTAGCCGGCAATGCGCAGCCAGAGCGGGTTCAGCGCCTCGACAAGGCGCCGCGCGATCGTCAGCGTGCAGTCCTCGTGAAACGCGGCGTGGTTGCGAAACGAGCCGAGATAGAGCTTTAGCGATTTGCTTTCGAGGATTGCCGCGTCGGGCGCGTAGTCGACGACGAAATGGGCGAAGTCGGGCTGGCCGGTCACCGGGCACAGCGAGGTGAATTCGGGGCAGGTGAACCGCACGAGATATACGAGCCCCGGATGCGGGTTCGGCACGGTCTCGAGCACCGCCTCGTCGGGAGACTGCGGCGAGCGCGTCGGCCGGCCGAGCTGGGTTAGCGCCGGACCCTCGGTCATTCGCCGGGCTCGGGCCGCGCGCGCGCCTGCCGCTCGGCAAAAGCGCCGGCGAAATCGGCCAGCCTCGCGTTTTCGATGGCACAGCGCATGTCGGCCATCAGGTCGGCATAATAACGCAGATTGTGCGCGGTCAGCAGCATCGCGCCCAAAATCTCGCCGCTCTTGCACAGATGGTTGAGATAGGCGCGGCTGTAGCCGGCGCAAGCCGGGCAGCCGCATTCGCGGTCGAGCGGCGTCGGGTCGTCGGCGTGGCGGGCATTGCGCAGGTTCAATGTGCCGCCGCGGGTGAAGGCCTGCGCTGTGCGGCCCGAGCGCGTCGGCAGCACGCAGTCGAACATGTCGATGCCGCGCATCACGGCACCGACGAGGTCGGCGGGCTTGCCGACCCCCATCAGGTAGCGCGGCCGCTGCGCCGGCAAGCCCGGCGCGGTCGCGTCGAGGACCGCGAAGGTGGTCGCTTGGCCTTCGCCGATCGCAAGCCCGCCGACCGCATAGCCGTCAAAGCCGATCTCGACGAGGCGTGCTGCCGAACGCAGCCGCAGGTCGGGATGAACGCCGCCCTGGACGATGCCGAAAATGCCGTGCCCCGGCCGCTCGACAAAGGCCCGGCGCGAGCGCAACGCCCAGCGCGTCGTCAATTCCATCGAGGCTTCGACCGCGTCGGGCGGCGACGGATAGGGGGTGCATTCGTCGAGCGCCATCGTCACGTCGGCGCCGAGCAAATGTTGGATTTCGACCGAGCATTCGGGGGTGAGCAGATGGGCGCTGCCGTCGAGATGCGAGCGAAACGCGACACCGTCCTCGCCAATCTCCCGCAATTTGGCCAATGACATGACCTGAAACCCGCCGGAATCGGTCAGGATCGCGTGGGGCCAGTTCATAAAGCGGTGCAACCCGCCGAGGGCCGCAATCCGCTCGGCGCCCGGCCGCAGCATCAGGTGGTAGGTGTTGGCGAGCACGAGCCGCGCCCCGGTCGCGGCGACCCCCTCGGAGGTGATCGCCTTGACCGTCGCGGCGGTGCCGACCGGCATGAACACCGGCGTCTCGACGACCCCGTGCGCGGTCGCAAGCCGGCCGCGCCGCGCGGCACCATCGCGCGCCAAAATTTCAAAGCCGATCGTCACCCAGCGGCACCCTCGCCCGTCGCATCCCACCGCGCCCCACCGGGGGCATCTAAGCAGCTAAGTAGGACGAGTTGAGCACAGCGAAACCCATCACCCGTGAGACGCATGGCCAGCGATGCCAAACGACCACACGCGACTTCGCCGACCCCCGGCTTCTAGTGGATGCGTCTGACGTTTAGCACCCATCCCCTGATCTCTTCGTCATTCCGCGAAGCGGGAACCCAGAGATGCTGTGGGGCGAGCGGCGCGGGCGTGGCGTCATCGTCGCTTCACGTAAATCGACGGGGGGTGCCCCATGCCGCAGGTGAACGACCCCGGCCTGCGCCGCGGCGGGCTCTTAGCCGATGCCTCGCCGCTCTCGATCAGGATAGCACGCTGATCGCGGTGATCGAGATGAGCCAGCCGAGCTGGCTGGTGACTGCATCGTGCCCGGCATCGCGGGCGCCACCCGGTCAAGAAGCTTGAACCAGACGAGGCGGCGCCCGCCGCGGCTGCTGCACCGCTGCTCCTGGCCGTTGACGTGCAATTTGACCATTGCTCTTGCCTCCCGAGAACCGTCGTTTTTTTAATTTGAGCCCTGGGAAAGCGCCAAATGCAATCGCCAGCGCCGCCCAGTCCGCCCGGCGGAGGTCGGGCGAGGCAGCCCCGCTGCTTGAGCGAACAAAGAGGGGCAGCTACGGTGCGGCATTCCGGCATCCGGCAAGGAAAACCGCGCATGACGACCGATCGTTTCGGCAACCCGCACGCCCACACTTTGCCCTACGCGCGCGGCCGGATTCTGGCCACGACCGAGGACGACTTCCGCAAGTTGCAGCGCGCCTGGGCGGTCATGCGCGAGCGCGGGCATGACAACCTGTTCATCTTCACCGGGCTCGAGCACGCGCTGCCGATGACCGGCGACGAGCTTGCCCTTGCCGACGACGAGATCGCGCCGGCGTTCTGCTTCGAGCGCTTGCGCGAGCTGGCGCTCGACCATTTTGGCGGAGCGCCCGACCGGCACGACGTGGCGGTGTTCAACCGCATGACCGGCGCCACCTTGGCGACGCATCTGAGCCTCGTAAAACCCGGCGACGTCGTGATCGGGGTGTCGTCGAGCTACAGCCATCCCTCAGTCGTGCGCGCGGCAAACCATGTCGGCGCCCGATTTGTCGACACCGCCGGGCTGGCGATGTTCGAACGTGCGATTGCCGCCGAGCCCAAGGTTGCGCTCGTCGACCTGACCCGCCTTGCCGTGACCTATGACCTGATGCCCGAGGGCGAGATTAGCCGGATCGTGCGGCTCGCCCACGACAAGGGGGCGCCGGTCTATGTTGACGACGCCGGCGGCGCGCGGGTCGGCCCGGCCGCCTTCGGCCAGCCGCGCATGCTCGGGCTTGGGGTCGACCTCGGCGCCACCGGGCTCGACAAATACGGCACGATCGGCCCGCGCCTCGGGTTGCTGGCCGGCCGCTCCGACCTTGTCGCCAAGATCCGCGCGACCGGGTTCGAGTTTGGGCTCGAGGCGCGCCAGATGCTCTATCCGGCGGTCGTCCGCACGCTCGAGCAATACCACCCGGCGCGGGTGCGGTCGCTGATCGAGACCACCAAAGAGATCGCGCGCGAATTGCGCCCGTTTTTCGGGAACCGCCTGCGCGAGACCCCGACCACGGTGCAGATCCCGGCCGACGACCTGCTCGAAATCGCAATGGACCGCGCAGGTGTTGAGGAGGCGCCGATCGTCCCCTACGAAGCCGCGGCGGCTGTCGCGATGCTGCTGCTGCGCCACCACGGCATGGTGATGGTGCATTTTGTCGGCGTGCCGCCGGGGACCGCCGACTTGCTGATCAAGTTCGTGCCGCCGGAAACCTTGGCGCGTTTTGGCGGCGCCCACCGGTATGCGCAGGCGATCGACGACGCGGTCTCGCGCCTCGGCGCGCTCTTGCGCGAGCCGCAGTCGATCCGCACGCTGCTGCTCGGCGAATAGTGTAGTGATCGAGAAATTCGAGCGATTTGGTTACGGCAACCCTTCTCTCACCATACAGGCCCACGGGTCCGGCCCTTGGCCGGCCCGAGGACAGGCTCCGGCCGGTGCCCATGCCCGAAATCGGTCCCTGTTCGCTGCCAGGGGCAGGCTTCGTCGGTGATGCAAATGCTGAAGATATGCAGAACGTCTCGATCAGGACACTAATAGGCAGTTGACGTTCGATCCCTCTGTTCCGGTCGGATCGACCGCGAGCCGGCGGGCGTTGCATCGCGAAAACCACAGCAAGACCTTGGCGCGTCCCGGCCCCGTTGCGTGTTTATGGGTCGCACGCGTCGAGCAGCGCGGCCTTGCCGCAGAACGGCTGGATCGCCACCATCGAGCAGAGGGGAGGAACATTCAGATCCCGACCGACACCGCACCCCCATATAGCCCGGGCATGAGCCGTCGAGCGGTGTTCGAGCATGGCTTCCGATAAGCGCCAGCTGCCGGCCCAATCGGGTTCGGCGGAAGTCGATGCGTTTCTGCGCGACCTGAAACAGGCGCCGGCGCGCGCCGGCGGCGGCACCGGTCGGCTGATCTTCGCGCTCGACGCCACCGCCAGCCGCGAGCCGACCTGGGACCGCGCCTGCCGTATCCAGGGCGAGATGTTCGAGGCGACGGCGGCGCTCGGCGGGCTCGAAATCCAGCTCGTCTTTTATCGCGGCTTTGCCGAATGCAAAGCCGGCCGCTGGGTGACGAACGCCGCCGAGCTACACCGCGTCATGCGCCGGGTCCATTGCGTCGGCGGCGAGACCCAGATCGAGCGCGTCTTGAGCCATGCGATTCGCGAGACCGGCAAGCGCCGGGTCAATGCCATGGTTTTTGTCGGCGACGCGATGGAGGAAAAGGTCGACCGCCTGTGCCGCTTGGCGGGCGAGCTCGGGCTGCTCGGCGTCCCGATCTTTCTGTTTCACGAAGGCCGCGACCCGATCGCGGCGGCCGCGTTCAAGCAGATGGCGGCCCTGTCGCGCGGCGCCTATCTGAGCTTCGACCTTGCCAGCGCCGGCCGGCTTAAGGAGTTGCTCGCCGCTGTCGCGGTCTACGCCGCAGGCGGGTATCGCGCGCTTGCCGCATATGGCGAGAGCAAGGGCGGCGACGTGCTGCGCTTGACCTCGCAGCTCAAAGGCTGAAAGGGGGTAGCGGCAATGCCGTTCCTGCTCGGCGGTGTCGTCCTTCTCGGCGGGCTGCTGCTGCTGGTCTACCTTTTTGTCAATGTCGACCCGGTGCGGCTTGCCCGCAACCTCAAATGGATTGGGATCGGCATCGCCGCGGTGGCGGTCGTGGCGCTGCTGCTGTTCCCGCCGGCGCGCGAGATCGCCGCGCTGATGTTCCCGCTGGCGATGTCGATGCCGCTGCTGGCGAGGTTCCGCAACCTGCTCGACCGCTGGCGCGCGCCGCGCGGCGGCCAAAGCTCGACGGTCGCGACCGACTTTCTGCGGATGACCCTCGACCACGACACCGGGACGATGACCGGCACGGTGCTGCGCGGCCGGTTTGCCGGGCTACGGATCGAGGAGATGGGGATCGGCGACCTGGTCGCCTTGCTGCGCGAATGCCGCGCCGCGGACGAAGAAGGGGCGCGGCTTGTCGAGGCCTATCTTGACCGGCTCCATCCCGACTGGCGCGAGGAGCTGGCGGGCGGCGGCAAGGCAGATGGGGCCAGCAAGAGGGCGCGGCCGGCAAGCGACATGACCACCGACGAGGCCTACGCGATCCTCGGCCTCGCACCCGGCGCGACACCCGACGAGATCCGCGACGCGCATCGCCGGCTGATGGTCAAGCTGCACCCCGACCACGGCGGCTCCGACTATCTCGCGAGCCAGATCAACCGCGCCCGCGACATCCTGCTGGACCGGCGAGGAGCGTAGCTCGCAACCGGCAGCCTGGCCCGACCGGGCCACGGCGGACTTCTATCCCCGCGGCGCCAGGAAAACCGCCGCCGGGATGGCGGGTCAGCAGCCGTAACGGCGCTGGCGGTCCTGGTAGGAGCGGATCGCGCGCAGAAAATCGATCTTGCGGAAAACCGGCCACAACACGTCGGTGAAATAGAACTCGCTGTGCACGCTCTGCCACAACAAAAAGCCCGACAGGCGAATCTCGCCCGACGTGCGAATGATCAAATCGGGGTCGGGCAGGCCGGCCGTGTAGAGGTGGCGGGCGATCGCCTCGGGGGTGACCTCGCTGATGGCTTCGGCCAATGTCATCTCGTCCGCCGCCATCGAGGCCAGCAGCGAGCGCACGGCGTCGGCGATCTCCTGCCGGCCGCCGTAGGCGACCGCGATGTTCAGCTCGAGCGCGTCATAGCGCGCGGTGGCCCGCTCGGCCGCCCGGATCGCGTCGAGCACCGGCGGCGGCAGCATTGTGAGGCAGCCGATCGCGCGCACCCGGACCCGGCGACGGTGGATCGCCGGATCTTCGGCAAGTGCCGTCAGCTTGGCCGCGACCGAGGCCAGGATGCCCGATACCTCGGCCGGCGGGCGGCGGAAATTCTCGGTTGAGAAAACCCACAAGGTCACGGTCGGTATCGCAAGCTCGGCGCACCATTCGAGCATCTCGTCGAGCTTGTCGGCGCCCAAATCGTAGACCGCGCGCGGCTCGACGATCCCGAGCGAGCGGCCATGGCGGCGGTTGCCGTCGAGGATCACGCCGACGTGGCGCGGCCGCGGCCGGCTTCGCACGTAGCGCGCGAGCCGGCGGGCATAGAGATAGTAGAGGAGCCGGAACATCGGCCTTGGCAGAGCGTCCCCCGAGCGCCCGTCCCAGGACAACGGCCGGTTGCGGGTGCTGCCGGTGAGTTTGCTCAAATTACGGCAAGCTTATGACGAACTGATTAACGCGGGGCGCCCGCTGCTCGGGATCGCACGCCGGGGAGGTGTTGCGGCCGTCGGGTCCTGAGCCGGTCGAGTCCTGAGCCGGCCGAGCCGGCGCGCTCGCGCCGGGCTCGGCGGGTCGCGGCGCCCGATCGGGTCGTGCTTGCAAGACCCGCCGCCGCCGCGCGACCCGGCTTGCGGCTTAGCGGACCAGCCGCAACGTTATCGCGCCGATGCCGGCGGCGACGTTGAGGCCGGTGTTGCCCTCGATGCTGACTGGCTGCAGTGAAATCGTGCGGTTCGAACCGCCGACCAGCACATTGGCTCCGGCCCCGACCCCGACCGTGGCGCTGCCGGTGGCGCCGACGTAGCTGCCGGAGAGCGCGCCCGGCCCGATGTTGGGGCCTGGCGCGAACACCGCCCAGACCAGCACGCCGCCATTCGTATAGCCGATGTCGACCCCGAATTTCGAGATCGAGCCGGCGTAGTGCTCGGGGCGGCCGGGTCCCGGCGTGAGGGTGCAATGCAGCGCCTTTGACGAGCCGAACACAAAACCCCAGCCGCCAGCCACGTTGCAGCTCAAGGTCCCGATCCGCACGCCCGATTGCGCCTGCGCCGGCGTCCCGTGCAGGGCCAAGCCGGCGGCCAGGCCCAACGCACCGACAACCACCCCAACTTTTTTGAACATTTCCTTCACCCCCAATTCGCGGGATAATCCCCGCCGGCGCATCTTGCCCGCTTACGGCCGGGTTGGCTATGGGCGCGCGCTTCCGTCACGGTTCCGTTGAGCTGCCCGTTAGAGTTGCCCGCAGGGTGCCGCTGCCGGGCGGTGGCCGGTTGCAAATGCGGCGCCGCCCCATCCCGAGAGAGGGTCGCGCCGGTCGGCGTTACTTTTGGCCGGCGAGCCGGCTCCGCTATGTTATATCGTATATCCGATGTCGTGCCGCCCTCTGTCTCCACGAGCCGCCATGGTGCTCGGCGCACTCGCATGCCCGCGGCACGGCGCCGCCGCGGTTTTGAGTTCGACGGCGCCGGCGGGCCTCCACCGGCCGGGGGTTCGCGCTGACCGGCGCCCTCGGTTCGCTGCAATCTTCGCGGCACTGGTCGTCGGAGCAACCGCGGGCGCGACCGCTGCGGCCGCCCCCATCAAGGCCGCCTCCATCAAGATCGTCGCCGCCGAAAATTTTTACGGCGACATCGCCCGGCAGATCGGCGGCGACCGAGTCGCGGTTGCCAGCATCCTGAGCAACCCGGACCAGGACCCGCACGAGTTCGAGGCGAGCCCGTCGACGGCGCGGGCACTCGCGGACGCCGCGATCGTCATCGAGAACGGCGCCGGCTACGACCCGTGGGCCGACCGGCTGTTGTCGGCATCGGCGCCGCAGTCGCGCGAGGTCATCTCGGTCGCCGCCCTCATTCACAAGAATACCGGCGACAATCCGCACATCTGGTACGATGCCGGCGCCGTGGCGGCGCTCGCCCGCGGGCTCGCCGACACGCTCGGCCGGCTCGACCCCGCGCACCAAGCGGATTACCAGCACCGCCTCGCGAACTTCGAAACATCGCTCGCGCCGCTTTCCGAACAGATCGCCGCGTTGCGGCGGAAATATGCGGGGACGCCGGTCGCCGCGACCGAGCCCGTCTTTGGGTACATGGCCGATGCCTTGAGCCTCCGCATGCACGGGCGCGGCTTTCAGATCGCGGTCATGAACGACACCGAGCCGAGTGCTGCCGACATCTCGGCGTTTGAGAACGACATCAGGTCCAAAACAGTCAAGGTGCTCATTTACAACAGCCAGACCAGCGACGCGTTGACCCGCCGCATGCGCGCGCTCGCGCAGCAGGCGGGCGTGCCGGTGGTCGGGGTGACCGAGACCGAACCCCAGCGGAAGGATTACCAAGCGTGGATGCGCTCGCAGCTCGATGCGGTGGACCGGGCGCTTGCCCGTCCCCGCCGCTAGCGGATTACGCGGTCGAGCTCGACCTGGCGACGATCGCGCGTGGCGGGCATATCGTCCTCGACGAGGTCAGTGCGGCGATTCGGCCCGGCGAGTTTGTCGGCGTATTGGGCCCGAACGGCGCCGGCAAGTCGACCCTGTTGCGGGCGCTCCTCGGCCTGTTGCGGCCGGTCTCGGGGCGGGTGCGGGTGTTCGGCGACGCGCCGCGGCGCGGCAGCCGCGCCGCCGGCTATCTGCCGCAGCAGCGCGCACCGGTCGCCGACCTGCCGATGCGCGGCCGCGATTTTGTCGCGAGCGCATGGCGCGGCGAACGCTGGGGGCTGCCGTTTGTCGGGCGCCGCGGCCGGCACCAGGTGGACCGCGCGATTGCCCGGGTCGACGCCCAAGCGCTCGCCGGCCGGCTGCTGGCGCGGCTCTCGGGCGGAGAGCTGCAGCGGCTGCTGCTGGCGCAGGCGCTGCTCGGCGAGCCCAGGCTGTTGCTGCTGGACGAGCCGTTGCTCAGCCTCGACCCGCGTTTTCAGCAGGCTGTCGTCTCTGTGGTCGCGCGGATCGGGCGCGCGGAGGGGGTCACGGTCCTGTTCACCGCGCATGATTTGAACCCGCTGCTCGGGGTCATGGATCGCGTGCTCTATCTCGGAAATCGCCGGGCCGCGATCGGGACGGTCGACGAAGTTGTCACCCCCGAGGTGCTGTCGCAGCTCTACGACATGCCGATCGAGGTCTTGCGGACAAAAGACCGGATCGTCGTCGTCGCGGGTCACGGCCCAGTCGAAGGCGAGGCCCACCGTCACGATGTTTGAATACGATTTTATGCGCACCGCCTTTTTGGCGGGGGGCGTCGTCGCGGTGGTGGCCGGCGCGGTCGGATTTTTTCTGGTGTTGCGCAACCTGACATTTGCCGGCCATGCGCTCTCGCATGTCGGCTTTGCCGGGGCCACCGGCGCGGTGTTGGTCGGCGTCGACGCGCTGTGGGGGCTGCTCGCCTTTACCGTCGCGGCGGCGCTCGCCATGGGGCTGCTCGGCGAGCGCCTGCGCAACCGCGACGTGGCCGTCGGCATCGTCTTGTCGCTGGCGCTGGGGCTCGGCGTGCTGTTTCTGTACCTCTACACGACGAGCGCCGCCGAGGCGACCGCGATCCTGTTCGGGAATCTGCTCGGTGTCAGCCTCGCGACCCTGTGGAGCCTGTGCGGGCTCAGCCTCGCCACCCTCGCGGCGCTCGGCGCGCTGTCGCGGCCACTGCTGTTCGCGACCGTGGCGCCCGAGCTTGCCGAGGCCAAGGGCGTATCGCTGCGCCTCGTCTCGATGCTGTTTCTGGCGATCGTCGCGGTGGCCGTCGCCGAGGCGGCCCAGGTCGTCGGCGTCCTCCTGGTGTTCGCGCTGATGGTCGGGCCGGCGGCGGCGGCGCAGCGCCTGTCGCCGCGTCTTGGCCGGGGTGTGGCGCTCGCGGTCCTGCTGGCGCTCGGCGAAACCTGGGGCGGCATCGCGCTCGCTTATGCCAGCGACTGGCCGACCACCTTTTGGATCGTGATGTTGAGCTCACTCGTCTATTTCGCCAGCTTTTTACCTTCGTCAATTTCGCAGGCTTTAAAGGTGGGGGGCGTTGCACAGGCGCGCGCCGGCGACGCGCCCTGACGGGTCAGGTCGAGCGCGGCATGGCGGACGATGCCCGCGGCCCGGTCCGCCCGAAGCCGAGGTCGCGCAGATGCAATTCCGCCTGCCGCGGCTCGGGGCCCAGCAGCGCGCCGACGATCATCAGCGCCGCGGCGACCACGACCAGCACGATCGGCGCGAAGACGTAGGGCATGACGTGGCCGAGCCACAACAGGTAGATGCCGGAGAACGACGGGATCACCACCGCGAGGCTGTAGCCCATGCCGTAGCCGCTGGCGCGGACATGGGTCGGAAAGCGCTCGCAGATATAGACGGTCGCGATGCCCCAGGGCGCCAATGCCATGACGTTGAAGGCTCCGCCGAGGACGGCGGTGACCGCCGGGGCGGCGCCGCCGAGCCCCACGGCGATCGTCGCGTAATAGAGAAGGGTGCCCCCGACCAGCGCGAGCAAGCTGCCGATGACGATGGCGCGGCGGCGGCCGATCATCTGGCTCAACAGCCCGTAGCCAAGAAACGCGAAGAACAACACGATGCTCGAAATCAAAAACGCATTCGACGTCATCTGGCTCGGCACATGCAGGTCGTGAATCATGATCCTCGGCAAAACGTTCGAGGGCTGCCCGATCAGCCAAAACCCGCTCATCATCAAAAAGACCTGGCCGAGGGTGCGCAGATGCCAGCCTGAGGTCACTTCCTTGAGCGGTGCGGCGCTCTTTTCGCTCGCCTGCCACAGCGCCGATTCCGGCACCAACCGGTAGTAGACCAGGAAAGCAAACGCGATAGCACCGCCGAGCAGGAACGGGATCCGCCACCCCCACGCCAAATACTGCTCCTTGGTGGTCAGGCTCAGCATGATCGTCGTGACCAATGTCGTCAGGGCGAAGCCGATCGGATAGGCGCCCTGGATCAGCCCGCCGACAAAGCCGCGGCGTTCCTTTGGCACCATCTCCAGTGCCAGCGTATTGTTCGAGGTGTATTCGCCGCCCATGAACACGCCGCCGACAAAGCGGATCGCGATCAGCAGCACCAGCGACGCGATGCCGATCGCGGCGTAGCCGGGTAACAAGGCGATCAACGCGGTCAGCACGCCAAAACCGGCGATGCTGACCATCGTGGTGAGCCGGCGGCCGATCTTGTCCGCCCAATGGCCAAAGATCACAGCACCGCACGGGCGGCCGAGCAGGGTGGCGGCGATCGTGAAATAGTAGATCGTCGTCGTCGCCGTCGAGCTCAAATCCCTTGGCTCGAAATAGCCGATCACTGGCGCCAAGACCAGGACCGGCAGGTAGATGTCAAAGAAATCGACCCCGAAGCCGATGAACCCGGCGAGGATGACGCGGCGCGCCGCCGGCGACAGCGGCTCCTTTGCGAAAAGCCCCGATTCCACGCCCGCCTCCGCTCTACCGGATCTGGGTCCGGTCTGCATTGCATTCGGCGGTTTGCATTCGACGGCCCGCCGTGGGCGAAACCATCGCCTGCGCACGGCACCGCCGGCAAATCGGCGAACACACAAACGGGCGTTTGGTTGCGCCAGCGGCAACAGGCGGGACGTGCCGGCCTCCGGGCCGGCTCGGCCCGACCCCGGCGGCGTGCTGTTCGCGACCGGAACAGGGGCGCCCAGCCCGGAGAAGCCAACCCTAACGACGCGCGGGCGCGCGTTTCAGTAAGTGACGGGTTTTTGCCCGGGCGCGCGGCGCCAGGTCGAGGTGGGGCGAAGGGCCTGGCCTGTCGGGAGCGGATAGCTGCCGAGGCTAACCGTGCTTGGGATCGTCTTTTGCCGGTGGGTCGCGGTCGAGCGCCTCCTGCAGCCGCTTTGGGTCGACGCGGACCTCGACCCCGGCACGCTCCTGCTGGAGCACCATCGGCGAGCGCGAGTCGCGATTGCCCCAACCCCGGTTCAGCGCCTCGGACAACTCGGCCAACGCCAGGTTGGCGACGCGCATCGGCACGTTGAAGTCGCGGCCGAGCTGGGTGGCGAGCGACATGTCCTTGTGCGCGAGGCGCAGCGCGAACGCGGCCGGCTCGTAGGTGCCGGGCAGGAACTGGTCGATCAGCCCGTCGAACGTCCGCCGCCGGCCGCTCGCGCCGTCACGCACGGCTTCCCAAAGCGCGAGCGGCTCGACCCCCGCCTTGACCCCGACCGTGAACATCTCGGCAAGGGCGGTCTGGATGCAGTAGCCCACACCGTTGTGCACGAGCTTGGCGACCGAGCCCGCGCCGATCGGGCCGACATAGCGGGCCTTGTCGCCCATCGCGTCGAGAACGGTCTTGTAGCGGTTGAAAATCTGCTCGTCGCCGCCGACCCACAGCGCGAGCTTGCCGGTGCGGGCGCCGCGCGGGCCGCCGCTGACCGGCGCGTCGAGCATGTAGACGTCGCGCTCGGCAAAGGCGGCGTTGATCCTGCGCACAACCGTCGGCGAGTTGGTCGAGAGGTCGAAATAAGCCTTGCCGCGGCTCATGCCGGCCAACAGCCCGTTGTCGCCGAGCGCCACCGCCTCAACCTCGGGCGGCCCGGGAAGCGAGGTGAAGACGACCTCGGACGCCTCGGCGACGGCGCGCGGCGTGTCCGCCCAGCGGGCGCCGGCGGCGAGATAGGGCTCCGCGGCGGCGCGGCGGAGATCGTGGACGACGAGCTCGTGGCCGGCTTTTTGCAGGTTCGCGGCCATGCCCGAGCCCATCATCCCGAGACCGATAAATCCGACCTTCATGTTGCCCTCCCCGGACTCTGCCGCGCGCGCCTGTCGGTACTATTTCTCGAACACGTCCTTAGCGACGAGGGCCGCGGTCATCGCCGCGGGCCAGCCGGCGTAAAAGGCGAGATGGGTGATCACTTCGCTCAATTCGTTCTTAGTCAGGCCGTTGTCGAGCGCGCGCTGGAGGTGACCGACGAGCTGCTTTTCGCGACCGAGCGCGATCAAGGTCGCGCAGGTGATCAGGCTGCGATCGCGCTTGGAGAGGCCGGGCCGCTCCCAGACTTCGCCGAACAGCACGCGCTCGCTGAGCTCGATCAGCCCCGGGACGATGTTGCGGACCTGGTCGCGAGCCGAGGAGGGTTGCGATTGCGCCATGGTTTTCTCCTTTTGCGGGATCGGGGTTTCCTTCCGCGCCGAGCCTACCATGCGGCCGCGGCGACGGGCCAGAATTACGCGCGCCCCCTGCGGTCACCATGGCGGTGGGGCGCGCCGATGCCCGGAAGTGGACCGGGGGCCGGGTCGGCGAACGATCGCAGGCCCGGCCTTTTGGCGCACCCCGCCTCGCCGGCGGCGCTGCGTTAATGCTGAGCCGGTTCCTGCTGCGCGTGCTCGGCCGCCAGCTCGCGATAATGCTCGCGCTGCTTTTCGCGCCACGCTGTGCGCTCAGCATTGTCGATCATGCCGTCGTGATTGGTGTCGATCTGGTCGAAGCGGGCGCGGAACAGCTGGTCGCGCTGCGCTGCCGGCATTGCCGCGAGCCCGTCGTAATACGCCTTGCGGCGTTCGAGGTCGGCGCGGTCGGCCGCGGTCAGACCGGGCGACGCGAGTTCCCGCGCCAGCCGGGACTGGCTCTGCGCGATGCCGCGCATTCGGAAGTCGCGGTATTCGTCAAACGTGATCAGCTCCGGTGCTACCGGCGGCGTCGCGGCGGGAGCTCCGGCGGCCGGAGCAGCGGCCGGGCCAGCGGACAGGGTGCCGGCGGATGCGGCCGCCGCAAGCGTCGGCTGGGGGCTCTCCGCCGGGGTCGTGCGTTGCGCCGTCGCCGGCAGATGCCAAAGTGCCGCGCCGAGCAGGGCGGCCGCGGCGGCGGCGAGGGTCCATCGTCTCATCGTGCTCTCCGGTTCATGTTCATGGCACGTTCCATAAGAACAAAAGGCGAATATGCACTTGACTGAGCAGGCCGGATCGGGCGAGAGTGCCGACCGACAGGCCGGCGCTCACTCAAACTCCGAAGGCATTTCCGATTCCGTTAAGTTCGCCGAAGATTTCTCCCGCCATTCGATCGGCATCCCCGTTAGTCATAACGTTGGGCGGCCAAAAAACAGCGGATTCTTTGACTGGACTAATCTGTACGAGTTTCTGGACGCCAAGCGGGCCCAGATTGAAGCGATCAACCAATTCAGGCATCGAGGAACAACTGAAAGCGTGGATATACAGCTGACCAACGACAAATGTCGTCATTTGCGTGTTGGACCGTGCCACCGCTCCGTCTGGCGAATACGAGACATATTTTTCCCCGATCGCCAGCGATAGATGGATCCAATAACCTACCCAATTGCCACGGTGATAGTCACCAATCCAGATTTTCCAGTTTTTTAATGGTCGCCGGACCATCCAAAAGAGATGTCGGTCAACGTCTGGAACGCCGATACGCTCTGGTCTGTAGAATTCGGCTACCATAATGTGCATAGTCGCCCAAGTAGCAATTATTTCTTGTTCATCTTTACTCAGAGCCTTTGGTTGTCCCGAGAGCAACGGCATAATGATAGGCTTTGTCCGTTCTTCCAGCCTCGCCATCCATCCACCATTGCATCCTCGGCAAAGGCTTATACCTTTGCTTCCGGTGAGATCAACATCTTGTAAGGGAGGGGTGTGTGGGCTGCGGCGATGCCGAGCAGAGAACGGAAGGCGGCATGCCGGGTACGACGGCGGTTGAAGC
>Ga0210390_10001807_pt1 | contig 19765 bp, 12 predicted proteins | sample IncBWH11OmetaG_FD_161050 | JGI IMG/M metagenome (GOLD analysis project Ga0210390, IMG submission 161050) | Forest soil microbial communities from Barre Woods Harvard Forest LTER site, Petersham, Massachusetts, United States - Inc-BW-H-11-O ... | reverse complement strand
TGATCGCGCCCTTGCCCTCTTTGATCCTTCGCCAGCAGGTGTGCCGATGGCGAGGTAGCGCCGGAAGCGGTCACCCGACATCGCCTGATAGCTGCGCGTCGACGGCCTTGGCGTGGCCGGCCGAGCGTGTAGTAGCCTTCTACAACCAGCGTGGAACGGCGGAGCAATGGATCAAAGAGGGCAAGGGCGCGATCAAATGGACACGGCTGTCATGCCGTTCCTTCGCCGCCAATGCCGTCCGCCCTCAGCTCCATGTGCTCGCTTACAACCTCGGCAACTTTATGCGAACGCTGGCGCTGCCCAAGACGGCGCAGCCGTGGTCGCTGACCAGCCTGCGCGAGAAGCTGATCAAGATCGGCGCCAAGGTCGTCAGCCACGGCCGCTACGTCACCTTCCAATTGGCCGAGATCTCGGTAGCGCGGCAGATGTTTGCGGAAATCTTGTCGCTGATTGGCCGATTGCGCGCCCCGCCCGCGCCAGCGTGAGTGGGGGGACGTCATGTGTGATGAACGACGCCGGCAGAGGAGCGCCCTGATGCGGGCAGAGCGACGAGTTCCGGTGCCGCGGCGCAGTCACCCGGCTGTTTCGACCGCCCCCTGCGGACGCGGCGCGCGTTTGCCGTTGCCGAAGACGCCCGATCGGGCCATCCTGCGCCCCACAACCACCGGGAATCCGGGGAATATCGGAGAAGACGATCGGCCGCGACGGCCCGGTGCGTGCATGCGTCGATCACCGATGGTGCCAGGCGGCGCTTAGCTTAACTGTCAATGGAATACCCTCGACAAATCGACCACCACCAGCGCCCGCTCGGGATGTCGCCGGCCAGACGCAGGTTCGCCGCCGGCCCCCGATAACAGGTCCTGACCGGATCAGGCCGGTCCTGGTCACCCACCGCCGTGTCCGTCTGGAGCAGGACCATGCCAGCAAGCGACAGATCACCAAAGCAGCCCACGCCTGCGCCGATCGGGGGGCCGGCGGCGGCGCCGGTCGACATCTCCTCGACCATGCCGCGCACGATGCGCGACGAGCTCACCGGGGACTTCCTGGGCCGCGGCTACGACCAGCGCATGCGCGCGGAGAACACCAACCTCAACATCTACGACTCGCCGTCGCGGGGCGGCGCCCGCCTGCAGTCCACTCCCATGGATCTGGCTCCCTTCCCCTACTCCGGCGTGTACAACCCCCAAGAAGGAGGGTTGACCGACCCCACTGTCTACAACTCCACGTGGGCCGATGTTGGCCACGAAAGCACGGGGGCCTGCTCCGGCTGCTTCGGCGCCCTCTGGACGACCTACCACCTCAACACGATCTACCTCGCCCGCAACAATGACACTCTGTTCATCGCTGGAACAACGGGAAACGCGTTCGCCGAGGGCACTCTCTACCACAATTTGCTCTACGTGCTGCCGCCCGACGGTTCGTGCGCGAGCGCGAGTTGCGCGTCGTACCAGGTCGAGTTGCCGAACCAGTATCCCTCCGACGCCTATATGTCGGAGATCGTCCGCGCGGTCTCGGTGACGTCACTCGCGGCCGGCTACGTGGGCACCTTGCCTTATCTCGCCGTCGGGCTGAGCGACGGCGGCGTGCAGATCTACAACTTGTGGAACGGAACGCCGCAACTCACCTCGACCTTCGGCGGCATGGCCACCGGGGACGGGTCGCAAACCCCGCCGACGGCGCTCGCCTGGGACCCGTCCGGATCCGGCCTGCTGGCCGTCGGCGTCATCAGCTGGGCCGACGAGGGGTTCTTCGTGCAGGTCGACGGGAACGGGATCGTGCAGCCGAACTGGCTGGCCTGGGCGCATCAAGGCACAGATACGCTAATACCATCGCCCCTGTCGGCGGCGTTCGGGCAGCGCCAGGACGGCTCGCCGGTCGTCGCGTTCGGCATGAGCGACGGGACACTCCAGCTCGTCGACCCGAGGGCCACCGGGCCGCAGACGAACGCGCTGGCTGTATCCAGCGCCGGTCCCGGCGCGATTGTCGCGGTGAACCCGATACCCAGGTTCGACGGCACGGCCGGCGGCGCGGATTACGCGGTATCGTATCAGCAGGGGTTCAACGTCCTTGCCGGGACCGGAGGTCTGCTGCGGTGGGACGGGACCTCCAGCGGGCTGACCGCCCAGCCGGTGAGCGCCGGCTCGCCGAATACGGTGTCGCCGGACTGGGACTCGTTCCGCGAATGGTATCCGGGCATCAAGGAAGGACGGTTCCAGGTCATCAACACCTCCGGGGAGCCCGTCACGGTGGCTTTGCAGGCGTCGTCCAGCCCCGGGTACGGCTGCTGGTACGCACCGAGCTGGGCTGACGCCCCGGCGTTCCCCCCGGGGGGGATCACGGTGGCCGCCGGCCAGAGCTCGGCGATCTACACGATGGGGGCATTCACCGCCGGAGCTCAGGGTGGGTGCGCCGCGACGGACCCGACCGGCGCCTGGCTTGGCTACCTGGCGATCACCCCGGTCAGCCATCCGGCTGACACCCTCCTCGTCGGCCTCCAGCTCAACCAGAACATGACCGTGGACGTGAACAATCAGGCTGGTAGCTCGTCGACCACGGTGTCGATCACGAACGCGCACAACCAGCTGGCCGCGTTCGGGCTGTGGACCGTCACGGTCGGCACGCCTCCGGCGCCCACCCCGCAGCCGTCGCCGGCGGTGTGCGGCTCCCGGGTGACGCCGGCGGGCTGGCCGGGTCCGGCGGTGTACCGCTTCGACGTGACCGGCGCGACCTACCAGCTGCCGGCGCCGTACCAGTTCGGCAACCAGGTCATGGTGCCGCCGCTGCTGGTGCAGGGCTCCGTCGACGGGAACAGCTGGACCAGCCTCGGGGTGCTGGTGCCGGCAACCCAGCCGACCGTGACGGCCGGTTCCCCCGGTTCCCCCGCCCAGCTGACGCTGGCTGCGCCATTCGTCCCCGGTGCAGAAGGGATCGGGCCGGCCACGTTCTGGTGGGAAAACCCGCCAGGACAACCTGCCTACCAGGCGATCCGGGTCGGCCTCGGACCTGCCGGGGTTCCCTCCCAGGTGACGCTGTCGGATCTGCTGCCCCCGACCGACGGAACCAACCTGAGCGGCGTGCAGATCGCGGCGACCAGCAGTGACAGGGTGGCCCGGCCGGTCGACAGCGGCGTCGACCAGGCTCCGCTATCGGTGCAGGTGTTGGACGCCGAAGGCAACACCTTGCCGGGCAATGACCACAGTTACAAGCGGATCTACTACCGCGACGCCTCCGGCAACCTGGTCACTAACCTGTTCCTCACCGGCGCCGACCCGGCCGGCTTCATCGGGGTCAGTCCCTACGCGGGCGCGTATCCCAACGACGGGTCGGTGACCAAGGGCCAGCCCGCGGTGGCCGGCACCTATCACTACGTGTCGACCACGAGCACCACCGACCAGATGATCACCGGCTATGTCGGCGGTGCGCTCAACGGCGGGCAGCCGGCCCCGAGCCAGCCGATCGAGGTGCAGGCCTCGGCGATCGCCCCGGTGGCCAGCGCGACCTCGGCCTCGGAGGGCATCTCGCTGGCCGGGTGCGCGGACTTCACAGGCTCCAGCCTGTGCCGGCTGTTCCCGATCAGCGCGGGCCAACCCGCGCTGTTCCTGGACACCACCGACGGCGTGCAGATCGGGATACTGACCGCGGCCCAGGCGACGACCAGCCTGGCCAGCTTGCCGCTGCAGCAATCCGCCGGGGCGCCGGAGCACCTGCTGGCCTCGGCGCCGCTGACCGTGTCCGACGCTACCGCGAAACTTGCCGACACCTCGGCGTTCCTGTCCGGCGACCACGTGGACACCTGGCTGGTGGCGCACGGCGTGCTGGTCCCGGTCGTCAACATTCCGGCAAACAGCTGAGGTGAGCCACGTGCAAAGCGGTCTATCGGTGGTGTCCGGGGCGATCGGCCTCGGCGGCGGGTTGTCCGGCTCGGTGGACGAACGCACCGGGCTGTTCTCGGTATCGGTGCCGGTGGCGGCGGTGGCCGGGCCAGGCTCGGCCGGGGTCACTTGGTCGCTGGTATGGGATCAGGCCCGGGCGGCCGGCGGGCTGGACCGGTCGGGGTTCGGGCCCGGCTGGTCGCTGGGTACCTCGTTCATCGACCCGGCCACGCCGGCCACGGTATACCCGGCCAACGGCGGCGCCTACGTCGCCGGCGGCTCATACCCGTCCGGGCTGCGGGACTACCCGCTGCAGGACCTGGCCTACACGCGGGCGTCCGGAACGCTGCCGGCCCGGGCTGGGCTGCCCGCCACCGGGTACGCGTTCGTGCTGTCCTACGACGACGGCCGGACCGACTACTTCGACGGCCACGGCAACCTCATCACCCGGACCGACCGGTTCGGTAACTGCACCGTGCTGACGTGGCAGCCTCTGGGCGGCGGGCGGTGGGCGCCCAGCTCGATCGTGGACGGCTACGGGCAGGCCACCACGTTCAGCTACACCCCGTCGTCTGTGGTGGTGTCGGCTCCGCCGCGGTCGGACGGCGTCGTGGCTCGCACCACGATTACGCTGGACGCGACGCGACGCGTGACGTCGGTGACCGACCCGGCCGGCGCCGCGGCGCACTTCGCCTACTCGCCGGTGTTTGGGTCCCCGGTGGAGCTGCTGACCTCGGTCACCTCCGCGTCGCAGGCGCGAACGTTGATCACCTATCAGTCGATCGGGTACCAGCCCGGGCTGACGGCGGTGCAGGCGGTCGTCACGGTCGACGCCTCGGACACGGTGCTCGGCCCGGCGCGGCTGTTCTCCATGGACCCGGCGCAGAACATCGCGCGGCACAACTACACCGGCTACCCGCTCTACAACGGCGGGTCCTCGGACAGGCTGTTCGAGTCCGGGGATCCGAACTACTTTTACACCACCTCGATGACCAGGTGCGTGATCCGGCAGCTGCCGGCGCCGGCCACCTGCCCGGGCTCGCCGATCTCCACCGTGTCGACTTTCGACTCACAGCACCGGTTGGTCGCCCGGACGGTGCTCGCCGGACCCGTCGCGGCGCAGCACCAGACCGCGACCTACCCGCCGGTGCGCGCGGTCAACGTGCCGGGGAACTACGCGCGCCCGGCGACCACGACGCTGACCTACTCGGCCACGTCGGGCGTGGCCGGCATCGCCGCCGCCACCGGCAGCCGCACCGTGACGACCAGCCGCACCTACGACGACCACGGCCGCGTGACCCAGTCGACCGATGAGACAGGCACCACCACGGCGACCACCTACGGCGACAAGTATGGGCTGATCACCAGCGTGACGATCACCGGGGCGGACGGCTCCTGCAGCCAGACCACCCACGTGCTGTCGGCGGATAAAAAGACGATCAGCAGCGCCACGACGGCGTACGCCGCAACGGGCCAGCCGCTGACCGCCCGGTCCACGACCAGCTACAGCTACGACGCCTACGGCCAGCCGGCGCAGCGCACCATGACCTGGGCACCCGGCGCCAAGCCGGCCGGCGGCAGCGACGGCCCCGACACGGTGACCACGATGTTCGCGACCTCGGTCGACCCCGCCGCCTGCACGCGCACCATCACCACCACCACCGCGGCCGGCACCCCCGTCGCGGCGAGCACCACCACCGTGCTGGACCTCGTGACCGGGCGGCCGGTCCGCACCATCGACCCGCTCGGCCGGATCATCAGCTACACCTACGACGCCGCGGGCCGCCAGACGGGCAGGACCACCCCGGACGGATTGACCACGAGGACCTCGTACGCGGCGGCGACGGGTGCGACGCCGGCCACGCGCACGGTCTCCACTCCGGACGGCCGGGTTGTCCAGACCACCTATGACGCGCTTAGCCGCATCGCGCGGGTCACCGATAACGTCAGCGACCAAGCATTCACCGGCTCGCCGACCGCACGGACGCTGTCGGCGTATTCCTACAGCCTGGACGGGCCGACGATCACCGCGACCGACCAGCAGGGCCGTACGATCACCACCGCGCTCGACGTCCTCGGCCGCCAGGTGCAGCAGGTCGGCCCGACCGGCATCACGCACGCGACCGGCTACGACGACGCGCCCCACACCACGACGCAGACAGCCGCCGGCGCCGGCTCAGCCAGCCCCGACGCGACCCGCACCACCAGCTATGACAACGGCAACCGGCCGGTCTCCGTCCAACGTCAATACAGCGACGGCACCGCCGACCCGACCCAGACGACGGGCTACGACGGGCTGGGACGAGTCACCTCGCAGACGTCGGACGACCTCACCTTGCATTACACCTACCTCGCCGCCGGCGGCACATCCACCGCGCAAACCGCGACCCCGCAAGACACCCTGGCGTTCCCCGGGGATCCGCTCGATCTGTCGGGCACCGTCGCGCTCGGCGGCCAGCAGACCACCAGCGCACGGAAAAAATCGGAGCAGCCCGCGAGCCAGGGGACGCGGTTGACCTACGACGCGGCCGGACGGATGGCCACCTCCACCGACCCGAACGGTCGCGCGACCCGCTACACCTACCACTCCGACGGCACGGTCGCGACCCGCACTACCCCGTCCGGTACCGTGGTGACGGACTCCTACGATCCCGGCACCGGCCGGCTGACGAGCGTGACGGCGCAATCTTCCGGGGGCGCCGCGGTGACCCGCACCTACGGCTACGTCCCGGCCGGGCAGCCCGGCGCAGGCCGCGTGCGGACGATCAGCGACGGGACGAGCACCGTGACGTTGGGCTACGACGCCGACGGCCACGTGGTGTCCCGGTCTTACTCCGACGGCACGGCGACGTCCGCGAAGTACACCGACACCGGGCTGCTCTCGACGACTACCGACGTGACCGGCGCGGTCACCAGCTACAGCTACGACGCCGCTGGCCGGATGACGACCGCGACCCAGACGCGCGGCACCACACCGCTAGTGTCGGTGACCTACACCTACGACGCGATGTCACGCGTCAAGACCACGACCCGCGCCAACGGCGTCACGACGACGAACACCTGGACCGCCCGCAACCAGCTCAGCAGTCAGCGCACCACGTCCGGCTCGGGTTCCCTGATCGAGGAGCACGACTACACCTACGATAGCCACGGCAACGTGGCGACCCGCACCGACACCGATGCGGCGGTGTCCAGCACTCCCGCCACGGCCGGCACGTGGACGACCGCCTACTGCTACGACGCCTACAACCGGCTGATCAGCTCGGCAACCTACGTCGGCTCCAGAGCGTCGGGACTGGCGTGGACATCCACGACCTACACCGTCAACGTGGCCGGCGACGTCGTTGGCACCACGACCACCACCCGGCTCCCAGTCGGCAGGCCGCCGCCGTTGTCCTCGCGCACCACCAACACGATCGACGCGGCCGGCCAGCTCACCGCCCAGACGACCAACGGCACGACGGGTAAGCAAGCCTTCGACGATGACGGGCGGGTCACGCAATCGCTGAACGGTTCGGCCATGACCTACGACGCCTTCGACCGAATGGTCACCGCCACCCGCGGGGAGACGACCGCGACCTACACGTACTGGCCGGATGGGACCCGCCGATCAACGACGACCGCAAGCGCGGCCGGCGGCACGAGCACCTCGACGTTCCACTATGGCTGCGACGGCACGCTGGTCAACGACACGACGGCCGACGCCACGACCGGCGCCTCGGCGACGACCGCGTCGTACCTGATCACCGCCGGCCGGGAGGCGCGGACGCTGCAGCCGGGCACCACGACGGTCGGCACCGTTCCCAACGGGGCGTCGGCACCGGTCGTCACCGGGACTGGCACCGGGTACCTGCTGCGCGACCGCCACTCCTCAGTGACCGCGCTGGTCGACGCCAACGGAACGGTGACGAACGCCTACCAGTACGGCGACTACGGAACGCCAGCCCTGCTCGACGGGCAGCTTCGGACCCAGCCGGCACCCAACTCCGCGCGGGGCGGGCGGGCCAACCCGTTCCAGTATACCGGAGCGGCGCCGGCCAGCTCGATGACCGACGCGACCACCGGCCTGCTACTGCTACCGGCCCGCAGCTACGACCCAGCCCAAGGTCGGTTCACCAGCCGCGACACCGCCAACGTGTTCAACCACTACCAGGGCTTCTCTACCAACCCGATCGTGCTCGTCGACCTCACCGGCCACTTCTCCCTCGAAGACCTCCTCATCGACATCGGCACCGCGATCGTGTTCGCGATCGCCGCGGTCGCGACCGGAGGGGCGGCGCTGGCTGCCGAGGCCGGCATCGTGGCTATCGTGGCTGCCGCGGGCAGCGCCATCGCGAGCGCGACGGGAGCCGTCGCCTCGGCCGTCAAGGCGGCCGACGACATCGACGACGCCGTCAGCGGCAAGCACTTCCTGTCCAAGGACCAGCGCTCCGCGCTTGGGACGGCGCAACTGGCGGCCGGCGCCGTCGCCACAGTGGCCGGGCTTGTCGCCGTTGGCGCGTCGGCAGCGGGAGCCATCGCCGAAGGCGCCACGCAAGACGCCGCGGACTTCCTCCGCGACCCGGACGACGAGACCGACGTGACCAACGCGCCCAGCAAGCGCAACGCCCTCGTCTACGGAGAGCAGGATGACACCATGCTGTATCCCGGAGAGAAGATCGCCCAGGACCCGTTGCTGAGCAACGTGGAAGACTCCGCCGTCACCCCGTCCTACGCCTCCAACGACGCCCGGTCCAGCATCGACAGCATACTGGACGGCGTCTCCGGCCGCGCCGCGGAACCGCGGCCGGTGACACCGTCGGTAAGCCGCTCGATACCGATCCAGCGCAACGTCCTACGAACGTGGCTCGGCAGTCGCGACCTGAACGCGACCGATTCGGCGGTCATCACCACCGACCGCGGGCTGACCGCCGCCCTCAACACCAACGAAGCGGCCCGTCAGTCCCTCTTCGGCTCCCTCGGCGCCGACGTCGCGCGCTCGACCGGCACCTCCCCCACCCTCACCGCGATGAACGGCAACTGGGACGCCGAGGCCGCCAGCAACGCCATGCTCAACCGCGGCGAATCAGACTCAATCGACGCCATGCTCAACCGCGACGACAACTACACCTTTATGCAATTCCCCCCCCAGTAGCTGACGGGTCGCGGTCTCCGGGACTGCGCGCCGTAACCGGAATCACTGTGTTGGCACGCCGGCGATCGCGCGCCTCTTCAAGCTCGGCTTGGGCGCGTGCGCGGGCCTCGACAATCAGCGTCCGCACCTCGTCGTAGCTGTCGCCACCATCATTGTAAGTCATCAGGTCGAAATCGGACTTAGAGGCTGACCGAAAATGAATTGAGTGATTTCAGTCTGTTGTGTCACGATGGTTGTGCTCATCAATCAACGAGGCACAACGTGTGGACCAAAATCACTCGAGCGAAGTATGAGCGTGCGGGGCAACGTTACGCAAGCGACCTGACCGATGCCGAGTGGGCCGTGATCGAACTCCACCTGCCGGCCCCCAAGCCTCTGGGACGGCCGCGCCGCACCGATTTGCGCGCGGTTGTCGACGCCATTTTGTAGATGGCGCGGACCGGCTGTCAGTGGCGCCTGCTGCCGAAGGACTTTCCGCCGTTCACCACCGTGCAAGGCTATTTCTACGATTGGCGGGACAGTGGTTTGTTCGAGCGGATCAATTTCGAACTGTTGCTGGAAGTACGCGAAGCTGCCGGTCGCGAGGCGAGCCCGTCGGCTGGGGTGATCGACAGTCAATCGGTCAAGACCACCGAGAGCGGCGGGCCGCGCGGTTACGATGCCGCCAAGAAAGTGAAGGGTCGCAAACGGCATATCGTGACCGATACCACCGGCTTGATGGTCGGAGCCGCGGTCCACCCGGCCGATGTGCAAGATCGTGACGGCGCACCGCTGGTTGTCGAAGCGATCCATGATTTGTTCCCCTGGCTGCGCCACCTCTTCGCCGACAGCGCCTATGCCGGCGACAAGCTTCTCAAGGCGCTCGCCAAATTCGGCAAGTGGAGCATCGAGATCGTGAGGCGCATGGTCGATACCGTCGGCTTTGAAGTCCTGCCGCGCCGCTGGGTCGTCGAACGCACGCTTGCTTGGCTCAATCGCAACCGCCGCCTTGCCAAGGACTTCGAAGCCACCATCGCCAGCGCCCAAGCTTGGGTCTATGTCGCTTCCGTGCAGCTGCTGATTAGGCGAATTGCCAACGCCTAACTCAACCTATCCGATTCAGATTCGGACACTTAGTTGTCGATGACGAGACCGATGTCGCAGAGCCGTTCAAGCAGTTTCGTCGCGAGGCGCGCCAGGGCACCTATGTCCTGCATTTCGCCTATTCGGGTGAGGAAGCACTCGACAAGCTTGCCGCGGGCATCGAGCCGCAACTGATCGTGATCCTGTCGGACATAAACATGCCGGCCATGGACGGGCTGGAGTTGCTGCGCGAGATAAGGCACGGCGGCCCGATCTGCCCGTCATGATGGTGACCGCCTATGGCGACGATGAGCGGCGGCGCCTGGCGGGCGAGTATGGCGCCGCCGAGTTCATCACCAAGCCGGTCGATTTCAATTTCCTGAAGACCCAGCTTCGCGATCTGTCCGATGCCGCGGACTGACTAACCCCAGCGCTGCCTCGAATGGCCGCTGCCAAACTATCCCTGGCTCCCACGTCGGCTTCGGGGCAACAACACCCGTAGTCGTCGATCAACACGAAGGTCTCTTAAGGGTCGAAGGCGGTCCTTCGGGGCGCGCTAAGCTCGCCGCCGGACCCATAGGCTGCGGCCCGCTTCCTGATTAATGCAACATCGGGCAGACCGCCCCGTCCGCCGTGGCGGCGTCGCCGCATGGGCCCCAACGGATTCGTAGCCGCCCAATTTCCAATGGTCGGATGGTGTTTATTCGATAAATCCGATGACTCACCAAATTTTGTGTCCTCCCCCCGGCGAGATGGTTAAGCGTATGGGGAATAAGGCTTTAACCAGATTACAGGCTGACCAAGCGTTTAGGGAATGCCGCCCTCTCCGGTGCCCGCTGGTGGCCGAACGCTCTCGCATAGCGGCGCTCGACGGTCGACGTCGACCGTGATGTCCGTATCGGCCTTTGCTCTCGGATAGCCTTAGGCCACCCCCGCATCGGCGCCCGGAAGGCAAAAGACAACCCTAATGAGACGCCTTTTCTGTCTCATGCCGCTGCCCCGGCCGGGTATACCCCAACGATGTCTCCGTGGAGCTTGGCCTGGCAGCTTTGTTAATGGATGCCTAATGGCAAGCGCCAGGCAGAGGAATTTTCCGATACAGCTAATATTCTTGACCACCCTATTTTCTGCTGTAGCATTTATTCCCATATGGCTATCACGTTCGACACCGAAAAGAACGCGAGGAACATTGCCGAGCGCGGACTCTCGTTCGGGCGGGTGGCCGAACTCGATTGGGACACCGCGTTGGTCGTGGAGGATACCCGCCGCGATTACGGAGAGACCCGGTTGCTGGTGATGGCGCTCCTCGACGGCCGCCTGCATGCGGCGGTGGTGACGCCTCGCGGCGAGGATTTGAGGGTCATCAGCTTCCGCAGGGCAAATGGCCGAGAGGTAAGATTGTATGGCGAAAAAGGCGAATGACCGGGCCTCGCGCCCGGATGACGACAATCCTGAGTGGACGAAGGACGACTTCGCCGGGGCGCGGCCAGCGACAGAAGTGCTTCCTGAATTTATCGGTAAAAAGGCGACTGAGGAGCTGATGCGCCGCAGCCGTGGCAGGCCGCCGAAAGGGGATAAGAAGGTCAACCAGACGCTGCGGCTCGACCCCGATGTGCTGGAGGCGTTCCGGCAGGAGGGAAGCGGCTGGCAGGCGCGCATCAACGACATCTTGCGGGAAAATATGCCTCGGCGCGAGAAGTGAGTAGGGCGCCGCTACGAGCAGCTGCGTCGCGAGCCCGACCATCGCAACGATCACGCCCCGCGCCGCCGTGATCAGCGTGACGCCCGTCCATTTAAAGTCGGCGGCGTCTTTCGACGAGTGGAGCGTGTTACTGCCCGCGCGGCAAGAACAACGGCGGTGATCTACAGAAGGCTTGCGAACTGGCTATGAAAAGCGGCGACCGCCTGGCGCGGACGAAGCCTGCAGTGCCGCCTCTGCGGCCATGACACCTGAACCGGGGCATGAAGCCCTGTCGGGGTCGGAACCCTCTTTTGACACACTGCGTTAGCTGACCTGAGATTGTCGCGCGGTTGTGTTGACAGTCTTCAGTCTCCCTGTCACTCGGCCGGGGTCTTTCACACCGCCCCGGCCCTTTTTTTGCGCGAACTCGATCGCCTAACGGCCGCAACCGTGGCGCTCCGTCGACGGGATAGGTGGCCTGACCCGAGGACCGGATGCGGACCTTGCTGTCCCAGAGGCCTCCTTTTTGCCGGGCATAGATCTGCGAGCAGGATCGTTTCGCCGTATTGCTCGCATAGAATTGAGGACCTTGCGCACTGCACCCTGACCTGACGAGGAGGAACGGAATGGCCCGCCGCAATCCGCCCCGCAAAGTCACGTATTTCGAACCAGTCGCGCCGAGGCTCGCGCGCAACACCATCATCGAGTCGACGTTCGAGGTCGGCCGCCGCTTCCGCTGCACGATGCGGATCGATTGCAGCCAGCTCGCCCCCGGCGCGGTGATCCGGCCAGCACCCGCTCAGGCGGCTCCTTTTATCTTTTTAGCGGCGGCATTTTCGTCAGCGCGTCGCGAGACGGCCGCACCCCAGGGACCGCTGAGCAATCGGCGGCCTTCGCGCGTGCCGACAATTCATGCCGTCTGGGTCGAAAAGTGCGGCTCGTTCTGTCGCGCTTCAGATCTTTCGGTCTGCCAGCCTTGCGCCGGATAAGGGTCCCAGCGGAGGGCAATCCCCGGCGCCGTGGCGGAGAGGCCGACTTGCAGTCAGGCTTCGCGGAGAACCCGGGCGATCTCGCCAACGGGAACCCCATAGACCTCGGCGACCTGGCTGAGCGTCATACCGTATTTTACCAAGGTGCGGATGCGCGCAAGTTGGGACTGCGGAATCTGGCGCGGGATCGAGCGCCGAGCTACTCGGCAGCTGCCGATCGCGATTTGCGGCCACGCCGCGTCGCGGCCGGCGCGATTACTTCAGGAGCTGGCGTCGACCCAACGGCTTCCCGCGGTCTTCCGAGGCCGCTCTGCTTTGCCATCGTCGAACGCTGCTCTGAATAGGCCGGTGCAGTCAGCGGATGGTCCACCGCGAGTTTCCAGCGGCCGCGATACACCGCCGGTTCCAGCCCATGAGCGTCCCGGAGATGCCGGCGTAACATCTGGGCGCGAAACCCGCATTCGAGGCATACGACATGGTCGCGCTGCACGGATCGCCGGATCGGGACCGCCGGTTCCAGCGCGCCCGGCACAGGCGCGCTCTGGCCGAGGCCACTGAGCGTCCGATGCACCGTTGCGATCAGACCCCCGATCTGATCGACACCGATACTGTTTTGCCCGACATAACTCCGAACAATCTCCGCGACCAGACTAGGATCGACTTTCTGGGCGCTGCTGTCGTCGGCCATATCTTTTTCCCTCACGTCATTAATTGAGGTCTATATAGTCGCCCCAGTCTCGATTGCAATTTATCCCGCGCCAAATATTCGGAAGATCCAAAGTAAAACAATTATGCTTGTTGGGATTGCCCCTCAAAAACGAGGGAGGCCATGTGAAAACTCACTCCGGCGCTGGCCAACCGCAAGTTTTACTCTGATATGTCGGCGATCTCGTAACGATGAACATGAGATGACATAAGACTATCCTAATATTTATTCATCTGGCCCGACGTTCGAGTTTTCGCACAGTCTGGAGGGTTTTTGAGAGAGGCAACGCAAGCGGGAGATTCCGCAAGAAAAACGGCTTAACTTTCTCTTAAAACTCATTCTGACCTTGTACGCGAGATCAGCGGCATGCCGCGTCCCTGGATACCGTTCGGCATGAATAGCGGAGCTTGGAGAAGCGGGGCCAAATCTACCGCACAGATTCGTTGACCGTAGGGACGCCTGAGGCTCACCGCTTTCCTTGCTGATCAGCGAGATGTTGTTACCGCCGATCAGGCCGCAACGTACAAGGGACGTACAGCCAAAACTCACTCAATCGCGTGCGCGATATGAGCTAGCAGTGGGCCGCTGGCTCGCCGCCAGCATCGATCCAGTCGAGGCATGCACCATGCGGATCGGTCCAAGCCACCGGAATGCCGTTCACGCAGAGCATGAAACTGCCTTTCGGTCCCTCAGGGCCGGCGCGCAAGGCGATGTCAGGGAACACTCGCGGCGTTTCGTTCGCGATCCAATATCGCAGAGCAATCCAACCGATCGCGCGAACTCTTCCGGGGGAAGATCAAAGATACATCAGGCAGCACCGCCGTATGGAAGATGACCCGTGTCACGTCCTTCGGCGCCTCTCGGGCGAGCGCTGCGAGGTCTGCACGCAGGTCGCCTTTGACCAGCCGGGGCCGCTGCTCCGAGGCAATCTTGATCGCCGCGCGCAGCCTTGCCAGTCGATCCACCTGCTCCGGCCACACCAGCGCTTCCAGCCAGCCCACTTCGCCGGGATCGGAGAGGTCGACGGGCTAAAGATCGAGCCCGGCCCTCCAGACGACGCGGGGTAGTCTTGCCGGGACCGGTGTCGCGGCATTGACCGTGCAGGGGAAAGATGGGCGGCGTCAGACCCTGAGCCTCGGGGCTCAGAATAGCTCCGCCATAATCGTAGGCGTAGAAGTCGGGGAGCGGGCAGAGACCGGCAGACGCGCCGATTTTGAGCAGGGCAGAGGCCCGGGAAGCCCGGCCAGCACCGGCAATAAGGCTGCGCATCGCCCGGGCTCATTTGTCTGGGTCGAACGCGCCAGCATAGCAGCTCGCAAGGCGTCCAGGTTCTCCAACACGCCGTGTCGAAACTGGTCCCAGCCGGCGGGCGTCCCGAAGAGGTGGCGAGCGGCGGAGAGAAACAGGTTCGGCTGCCGCTTCTCGCGCGGCAATGTTAGCAGAAACCCGATCACCTCTGGATCGGAGGCCACCCCACGCGAGAGCTGATTGTAAAGGGGCGACCGATCACGGCCTTCGTCCTTGGCAAATCGGAGATATGCGGTCGACACCCTTGCGCTGTCTTGCTGTTACATGCGCCGTGGCCGTGCGGCGCTCAGGCAAGGAATATGGCTCAACAGAGCCATATTCGTTGCCATCGGCCCGATTGCGACGGCGCGGGGTGATTAAATCCTTCCTTAACCTTGCCCCGGTTACCGGATTATCCGTCTTTGCGAAAATTATCAGGCCACCGACAGTTCGGCGCTGAGCACCGTGCCTCTGGTCTCGGGGCCGAGCAGAACCGCCGCGAAGGCGCTGATGCAGCCCAACGCGGTGCCGACCAGCATCGGGATCGCAAATCCCAAATGCCAGTTGATGGCGAAATAGGTGATGACCGGTGCGACCAAGCCACCAAAAATCGCGCCCTGGTGATAGACGAAGCCGCTCGCCGTCGCGCGGACCTCGGTCGGAAATCGTTCGGAGAGATAGGCTGGGTGGAGAACGTGCATGCCACCGGCGCCGAACGCGCCCTGCAATGTGAAAAACACCACGATCATCGTGTAATTGTGGGTCAGCAGATAGAGCGGCGCGATCGGGATCGTCAGCAGGACTGGCATCATGATTGCCCAGCGGCGGCCGATGCGGTCCGCCAGCCAGCCCCAGAGCGAACCCGATAAAAAGAACACCAGGCTCTGCAGCATGACCGGCAGTGCGACAAGGCCGGGGCTGAGGTGCAGATCCTTTTGCAGGTAGGTAGGGAACAGACCGCCGATCGAATAGCCGACGACAAAGGCGCTGGCCATCCACCAGCACGCGGTGAGCGTGTTGTAGAGCAGCCCGCGCCTGAAGATCTTGAGCAGCGGCACCTTGACCTCGCGCTGCTGTAGGCGCTGCAGCCTTCGGTTCTCAACCCAGACCGGCGGCTCTTGCACAAACTTTCGCACATAGACGATCGAGAGGGCCGGCAGGACACCAATCATCAACAGGCCGCGCCAGCCGATCGATGTATAGAGCAAGCCATAGGCGGCGCTCGACAGCAGGGCGCCGAGGCCCCATGAAGCCTGCAACACGCCGGCCATGAAGCCGCGTGAGCGGATCGGCCAGGATTCCATTGCCAGCGACGCGCCGCAGGGCCATTCCGCTCCCATGCCGATGCCCAGCAATGCGCGAAAAAGAAACAGGAACCAGAACGCCGGCGAAAAGGCGGCGATGAAGTTGCACACCGAGTACCAGGCGATCGAGATCATCAGCGGCTTTTTGCGCCCGATCCGATCGGCGAGCCACCCGGAGGCCGTAGCGCCTACCAGGCGCATCCACAGGGTTAGGGTAAAGACCGCAGTCACCGCTGTGAGCGGGACATGAAATTCCTGCGAGATCGGCAGCATGATCAGCAGGAAGATCGTGAAATCAAACGCGTCCAGGGTCCAGCCCAGCCACGCGGCCGACCAAGCCAGCCATTGCTCCTTGGTCGGCTCCTTCCACCATGGGATGGGTTTCAAGCCCCTGGCGACCATCGTCATCCGTCTGACCCTCCCGTTCCATATGGCCTCTTGAGCAGAGCCTTGCCGAAACTGTAGGGCACCAGTGCACGATCGCCACACACTTTTTGGTGTGGCGCACCTCTGTCGACCGCCGCTTCAGGCTAACGCGGGCATACCCTCGGTGACGGTTTCGAGTTCGCCGATGGTCTCACGGCCAAAGAGCAGCGGGATGAAGGCACCCATCGCCACCATGACCAAAATCAGCCGGTGTGCGGTTCGATCAGAAACGGCGCCAGGACACCGGCGAACAGTCGGCTAAATGACCCGCCGAAAATGTGCCCGCGGCCGCGGAGCGCGGTTGGGAACTGCTCGGACAGGTAGACCCCGGTGGCGGTGAACGCCGAGCACGGTGAAGCCGGTGATCAGCGCGCCCGCGACCATGGTGACCGTCGCGTACTGCCCCGCTTGGTGCGCGATTAACGTCAGGAACAAGCCGGGCAATGAGCCGGTGAGCGCGTAGGCGATCCGTCCAGCGCCGTCCGATGATCTCCATCAGGAACCCGGTGAACGCCTTCCAGGAATGCTCGCGAAGTACACTAGAGAACTTAGCCCGAAACTGAAGGTGACCGCCGCATCCTGATCCACCGGGCAGCAGCGCGTGGATTAGAAAAGCGACGGTGCCGGCGTGGACGCCGCTCAGAATCCCGACTGTGGTCCAGCGGGAGCGGCGGGCTCCTGATGGCGCGTTGAGGGTCGCAACCGCGCTTGCTTGCGCGCCACCTGCACCCGCGCCACGATGGTGCGATAGGGCCCGATGGCTTGCCGAGAAGGATCGGCAGCCAAAAACGCGTCGACTTAGGAGGAGAGGGCACCATGCTGTTCGCCTTCCACGGCCGCGCCACCCGGAACTTTCTGAGCCTCCTAGTCCTGATGCAGTTCATCCTGTTTGTCGACCGCGTCAACCTCGCCGCGGCGGCGACGGTGATGCAGAAGGACCTTGGTCTCAGCAATATCGCGCTCGGGATTGCTTTTTCGGCCTTCAACTATGCCTATGCCCCGTTTCAGCTGGTCGGGGGCTGGTTTGCGGACCGCTTCGGCGCGCGGCGCACCTTGACGGTCTGCGGAGTGGCGTGGTCGATCACGACCATCGTGACCGGGGCGGTGAGCGGGCTGGTTTCGCTGTTTGCCGTGCGCTTTGCGCTCGGCATGGGCGAGGGTGCGACCTTGCCGGCAGCCACTCGGGCACTCTCCAATTGGACCTCGCTGGCGTCGCGGGGAACGGCGATCGGGATCACCCACGCCGCCGGCCGCGTCGGCGCGGGTGCGGCGGCGCCGATCGTTGCGTTTCTGATCATCTGGTTCTCCTGGCGTTTTTCGTTCGTCGCGCTCGGCACTCTGTCAACGGTTTGGGCGATGTTGTGGTGGCGGTATTTCCACGAGGATCCGCGCCAGCATCCCGACATCACCAGCACCGAGCTGACCGCCTTATCGGCCGCCGATCCTGGAAGAAAGATCGCTTACGGCCCGGTGCCATGGCGCCGTCTCGTCCCTCGCATGGCGCCGTTGATGATTATCTACTTCTGCCAGGGCTGGACCGGCTGGCTCTATGTCACCTGGATGCCGTCCTTGTTCCAGAAAAACTACGGCCTCGATCTGAAGAAATCGTCGCTGTTTTTCGGGGCGATGCTTATCTGTGCGATGATCGCCGAGTTGATCGGCGGCGTCCTCACCGACTATCTTCTGCATCGTACTCGCAGCGTACAGATCGCGCGCTCGCTGCAGATCGCCGTCAGTTGGACCCTCGTTGTAATGGCGCTAGTGCCGGCGATATTGGTCCACGATCTCTTTGTCGGGCTCGCCGGCTTCACGCTCGCGTTGTTCTTCCTCGGTATGGCGGGTTCGCCGCTATGGGCCGCGACGATGGACATCGCGCCGGCTTACGCCGGCAGCGCCAGCGCGCTGATGAATGCCGCGGGTGCTGTCGCCGGGATCTTGTCGCCGGTCGCGTTCGCCTGGATCCTGACGCGGACCGGCAGCTGGACCCTGCCGTTCGCCGTCTCCGTCGGTCTCTTGCTGTTCGCCATTGTCATGACCTACTGGATCCGGCCGGATCGCCCGATCGAGACCATTCCCAGCCTCGGCCGCTTGGCGGTGGCAGGGGAATAAAACTCACAAGGCGAATGCGCGGGATGCACGGCTTTGAGCGGACGCTTGCACCGCTTCCGTGACTCTGACCTTGAGGTATTTTCCAGTCGACGACCGTCAGCGCGGCACGAGACGCGAGGATAGTCGAAAAGCATCGGGGTGTTTTACAATTTGCACGCCGTGTTGATTTCGCGCGCGACGGCATGGCCGCGACCAGGTCGCATGTGATGCGTATGGGTAGCGCGGCTTTATGCACCTACACCGCTCAAGCGGTGCGCGCCTATACGATCAGCGACCGCGGCACTTGGCTGAGCCTTTGGCAACAAGGGCGATTTCGCCGTGCTGGTTGTCATTTTTCAAAGTCGGCTTCAGCGGTTGCCCTTGAAGTATAACAGTTTACCCTGTCACAGTCCGCTGCAATTCTGTGCGCGCAGGGTGACATTTCAACCTTGCGCCGACATGCTCTGCCCTATCGTGGAGCAAAGCCGATACAAGATGTTGATTTGCGCCCATCCTGGTGTTCGCTCGTTACTGAGCGCCCCGCAGAATCGTCGCAACGCGACCGCAACCTCAAGGGTTGAAATACCGCAGCGGCCCATCCGCGTTGGAGAAATTGCTGGTATTGAGCACTTGGATACCGGCGTTGTGGTGCCGTTAAATGGGGTCTCCGTGTTAGCGCAGCCCGCCTTAGCCGCTTCGGCTGGCGAGTCGAACCAAATCCCGAGGTGGTAGAGCTGAACCGGTCCTTCTTTTCCGAGGTTAGCGGACGTGTCGGGAAACGGGGGAGCCGTGAAAACAACCGGTGCCGGGGCGCTTCCCGGAGCGACGATGAACGTTTCAATGCTGAACCGGCCGGCGAAATCGCTGACACCATTTCCGTGAGCGTCGGTGTCGATGTCGCCCTGGTACCAGGCAAGGCCGAAGGGCGCGTTCGGAACCTGAATAACGAAGACGTCGAACTCCGCGTTGGCTGGAAGGCCGGAGACTTCCACGTGCATACTCTCGATCGAGTTCAGGGAGTTGATCGTTACGCGCCCACTTGCATCCGGCAGACAGGCCTTAGCTCCCGCCGATACGACCATGTCAAAGATTTCGCTGTCCGCCGCCTTAGAGGCTGACCGAAATGAATTGAGTGATTTCAGTCTGTTGTGTCACGATGGTTGTGCTCATCAATCAACGAGGCACAACGTGTGGACCAAATCACTCGAGCGAAGTA
>Ga0210390_10001806_pt1 | contig 19770 bp, 20 predicted proteins | sample IncBWH11OmetaG_FD_161050 | JGI IMG/M metagenome (GOLD analysis project Ga0210390, IMG submission 161050) | Forest soil microbial communities from Barre Woods Harvard Forest LTER site, Petersham, Massachusetts, United States - Inc-BW-H-11-O ... | reverse complement strand
CGTTGCCTGGTGAACATCCATGCCGATATACTTCACTGGCTTCATAAACGGCGCTCCTTTCGGTAAATCGTGATCCGAACAAGCACAACCTACCTGAAAGCGGGCGTCTTTTTATATTGCGTGTAATCGAGATTTTGCGGAAGTTACGCAGCGAAAAGGAGCCAGCCAATCCCAAGGGACTGGTGGAAACAGGCCGGCGGGTTCAACGACAAAGGCGTCGATACACTAGTTGTAAATAGCAAGTCACAGGATCGATCTCGACCAGCATCTTCCCAAAATTTGGGCGGAAGGACCCGACCAATGAGTCCTTCCGCCGCGTGTTGAGGGAACGACGTTACGGCCTAATAATAGTAGAGGTAGGCAGCTCCGGAATAACTATTGGTGACCGGGGCGCCAAATACGGCAGCGCTTCCGTTTTGCAACCCCATGTCGACATAGGCGGCCGATGACCAGCCAAACTGCCCGCCGGAGCCATTGGCCACATTCTGATACTCGGAATAGTAACCCGGTGAATCCCAGTGGCCGGGGCTTATGAAGAGGTAACCCGCCCCTCGGGATCGCCCGTTATGGTCAGGCGCACCCACCGCAACCAGGTCGCCGCCTTTACCATCGGTCGCAACCGACGCGCCGAACAGGTCGCCGGTGGCACCGTTGGAAGGAAACAGCACTCCCGGAGTGGTCAAGCCGTAATTGATCTCATATTCGTAGGCCAGACCAGTGTTGGGGTGATAGTTCATCCCACAACCATAGGGCGGAGCCAGCTGGGGACAGGTGGCATTCGGCGATCCCACCACAAGCAGATAACCCATACTGGTAGCAACCGACATCCCAAACTCGTCGCTGACGGTATTGTTTGGGTCATTGACAGTCACGGGTGTTACCGCTCCAGACCAGCCGCCCGTCGGTTCGTCGTAGAGATACGCGGAACCTGGTCCGCAACCATTACAACCACCAAATCCGATGGGTTGCGGCGCGCCCACGGCTACTAAGCCTAGTGCGCTGGGCCCGTTGCTGATGGATACGGAGAAGCCAAACTCTGAGCCAGTCGGCAGACTCGGGGTGCTGACGGTAGCGGAGGGAGTGGATGTAGTCGCCCATCCTCCCGTCGGTTTGGCGTACACATAAGCTGCGCCCGCCCCGCAAGAAGTACAGGAGCTGCCATACGGCGGTTGTGGCTCGCCGACGGCAATGTTATTGCCCTGCACCGAGATCGAGAATCCGAACTCGAAGCCCGGCTGTCCACTGCCATCCGTTAGGGCGGCATTTTCGGAGCGGTTGGCCCACCCGCCTGCGGGACGTACGAACACGTAAGCTTGGCCTTGCGCGGCGTGACTGTTCACGGTACGTTTCGGCGCACCCACCACAATCGTCTTTCCTTCGGATGAAAGGTAAGCATTGTTTTCAATTGAAACGGAAGCGCCGAACGAGTCCCCAGCCGCTCCATTCAAAGGATAGAGTGTAGAGCGTGTCCAGGTAGTGTTTGCGGCGCAGCAGTTGGCGCTTTCGAACACGTACACCACACCCGAGCTTTTTCCGTTGCCATGAATTGTTCTCGGCTGGATAGCGTATTGCGCCCCCACCACAACTACAAAGTCTTTAGGTTTCCCGTCTACCGCGACCGAGACGCCGCCATCGGTGTACGGATTGTTAAAGGTCGCGGGAAGCGTGCTCTGGTACTGGTAGACGACGGGGTCGATGGTTACCGGATAGCGGGCCTGAGCATCATCAACTTTGATCAGCAGACGCCCCCCAGCCACTTCCAGCCGGCTGGAAAGTTCTTTGCCGTCAGCATCGGTTGCGATCAGCCCGGAATACTTGAACTGACGCTCATTGTGATTATCGGACAAGATTGCGCCCTTGGCATCGTCGTCGACTTTGGCGGTCATGTTGCCAGTGAGGGCCAAGGCCACGGTCAACGGGCCGGAGCTGCTTTTCTGCGCTTGTTGGATGGTGAAACCCTGTTCCAGCCCTAGCGGCCCGTTCACATACCACTCGGCGATACCGGCGTGACGATATTCCACGCGGTTCTCACCAACTCGCGTCGCCGCCGCAGAAGTAACTTTGTTGAGGTCGCTGCCATGGCCGTAAGAATCCAGGTACAGGCGAACATGAGCGTCATCGCGGCTGATTTCGACGCCTCGAGCGGTGAAATCGGAGGAGAGGCCGCGCGATTCGGAATGGAATCCGTTAACGTTGCCTTGCAGGTGATAAGCGGGAAGGTCGTCGCCGAGCGCGCCGGAAATGTATGACCGCGTGCTAGCCGGTAGGACGTCAAGCTTGGAAAGTTCAGAATGGCTGGCGACGCCGGCGGGGGTGGAGTTGGCGGGTTGCGCCGAACTCGGGGCGATGGCAATAGCGGCCGCAAATACGGCCGCCGAAAAGAAACTGGCAGATTGCTTCTGGGTGATCTCTGCAATGGTTCTGATGACGCTTTTCATTGGAATTCTCCTTAGTTTGTGATTTGGCGGCCCGGCGGTGCTTGTTTTCGGCCTTCACTCACTAGAGCGGTTTGCAGCAGAAATCGGGGTCACAAGCAGGGATGGTTTTTCGAGGGTCCAGGGGAAGCCGATTGTCGAGATTGACGGCCTTTTTGTGGCAGGAGGAAATAGAAAGGGTTGCACCCGTTGCGAAGCTCATCGATTGCGAAGTCCGAGATAGTGTAGTCCCCGACGGACGGCCCCTTACAACACGGTTTTCGTTGTGGGGAACGTGAGAGCTTCTAAAGCAAAGTCAAATTCTGTTAACAGCCATAGCACTCAAAACACCAAGCCCGGTCACGGGCGGTTCCCAAACCGATGCAGTGCTCGGGAATCGATGGGCACGGTCGTTCCACACCCGCAACCGCCTGCAAACACGCCAAATCCAGTTCTTGACGTAAATCACATATTGCAATATAAGTATTGCGATCATTGATATGACGCTGGGCGAAAAGATCCGTTACCTGCGCGAAGTGGAAGGCTCACTGCGCGGTCTGGACCGTCCTATGACTCAACTCGAACTGGTGCGCGCCATCCGTAAACAGCTGGGCAAAACCATCAGCCAGTCCTACGTGTCGCAGATCGAAAGCGGAACTCGCCCGCACATGACGCAATCGACGCGCACTTTGCTGGCGAAGTTTTTCAAAGTTCATCCTGGATTCCTGGTCGACGATCCCGTGGGCTATCACACCGAACTGGTCTCCGACCTCCGCACCACCGAAGGCCAGCTGGATGTGTGGCTCTTGCAGGGCTCGGAGCGCTTTGCCAGCGACCCGGCCGTCAGCGAGGTCATGATCAAAGCCGCCCGCGAAAAAGATACGCGGCACTGTTTCATCTTGCTGGGCGCGATTCTCGATACGCCAGGACTTGCCGACCGGTTACTCGAAGCCTTGAAGCCGCAGGCAGCGCGGGCTGCGACCAATCGCATGAGCGGCGGGAGGTGCGCGCAATGACGTGGGCCAACTTCTATCTCATTTGCTTTGCCGTGGGCCTTGCTTTCAGCTTGCTTTCGTTTTTTGCAGGAGGCGTGCGCTGGCATTTGCATCTGCCGCACTTACCCCACGCGATGCACGGGCCCATCACGCATGTCCCCGCGGGTGGAAGTCTGGCCAACGTAAAGGGTGGGGCACGCATGCGGGGCGGCCAGGTCTCGCCCTTCAACTTTGTCAGCTTCGCCGCATTCCTGGCATGGTTCGGCGGAACCGGCTATTTGCTGACGCGCTTCTGGACGATATGGTTCGCCATGGGCCTGGGAATTGCACTGCTCAGCGGCGTGACCGGAGCCGGAATCATTTACCTGTTTCTCAGCAAGGTGCTGATGTCTGCAGAGGAGAATCTCGACCCTGCCGACTTCGAAATGGCGGGCGTGCTGGGACGGACCTCGGTTCCCATCCGCCAAGGCGGCACCGGAGAAATCATCTACTCCCAAGCGGGAACCCGCAAAACCTGCGGAGCCCGCGCGGAAGATGGTGGCTCTATCGCGAAGGGAAGCGAAGTAATTGTGACCCGCTACGAAAAAGGAATAGCGTACGTGCGCCTGTGGACCGAAATGACCGAAGAACAGCCATCGCCCGACCATTGACGATGACACGTAGGCCCGGACGCCCTCGTCCGGGCGGTCGAGCGAATCTCGACAGAAGTCGGCAGCGCAAAGGTGTACTAGGGAACGTCGGGCTTACAGCCGCGGAGGTTTCATCCGATGAACCGCAAAGTGTTTCAGGCATTTACGTGGTTGATGTGGCTGGCGTTGCCGATCACGGCCTTCCGCTTCTGGACAGCGTGGGATCGCCTGCCGCTTCGCATGGCGAGTCATTTCAACTTCAACGGGAGACCCAATGGTTGGATGCCGCGCGAGGCCGCCTTTTTCCTGGCGCTGGGCGTTACCGCCATGATGCTTGCGGTCTTCACGACGATCTCGTACGTTGCCCATAAAACGCGGGTTCCGGACACTTTCTCTTGGTTTCTCCTGGGTTTCTTCTATCTGGTGATTGGCTTCGTCTACGCCGGGAATAGCGGCGTCGTCCAGTACAACCTGGATGGACAGCCTATGGCAATAGACTTTTGGGCCGTTCTTGCTCCGGTCGCAGTGATCGCATTGTTTGCAGTCTTCCTTGGCACGAAACGCGGCGACACCTTGCCAACTGCCACCGTCGTCGCGGAAGAGTCGCACGGCTCACAACCCTGGAGCCTGCTGTTCGTCGCCCTGGCTCTCGCGCAGGTATGGGCAGTAGTCGCCATCCCAACGCCGCCGGTCCGCCTTACGTCGACGGTACTTGCCTTGCTGTTTGCCGTGATTGCCATCCACATCTGGACAGGGTTTCAGTACGTCTTCACCAATGCGGGAGTGGAGATCAGCACTCTGGGTTTGCGCTTGCGATCCATTCCGCGAGAAGAAATCAAGCAATACGCGGTGGAAAGCTGGAACCCGCTTCGCGGCTATGGGATTCGCGGCATCGGCAATCGCCGCGCTTATGTTTGGTGCAACCACGGCGTTCGTATTCAAACAACCGACGGCGAAGTTTTCCTGGGGCACAATGACCCCGAGCGCATCGTCCGCGATTTGGACGCAATAACACTGAACCAACCCTCGCGAGTTCCATAGAGACAACCGCAGGTTTCCTTCGTGGACCTTCGTGTCCTTTGTGGTTAAGGGTTTTTCTCAGCAAGAAGAGTTGGAACAAGGAGGCGGTATGTTCGGCATGGCAATTGAAGTTTGGGTAATTGTGGGGCTGATGGTTTTAGCCGTCATGCTCCTGATGAGCATGTTGGCAAAGCTCTACCGGAAGGCGGGCCCGCATGAAGCTCTGGTGGTGTACGGCTTCCGCGGCACGCGTGTGGTGAAAGGACACGGCACGATTATCTTTCCCATGATCGAAAACTGCCGCGGGCTTTCACTGGAACTGATGTCCTTCGACGTCGCGCCGCAGCAGGATCTCTATACCAAGCAAGGCGTCGCGGTCACAGTCGAAGCGGTCGCGCAGATCAAGGTGAAGTCCGATACGGAATCGATCCTGACCGCATCGGAGCAATTCCTCACCAAGACTCCGCAGGAGCGCGAAGGCCTGATCCGTCTGGTGATGGAAGGGCACCTGCGCGGCATCATCGGACAACTCACGGTAGAAGAAATCGTGAAGCAACCAGAAATGGTCTCTGACCGCATGCGCTCCACCTGCGCCGACGACATCAGCAAGATGGGGCTGGAGGTCATTTCGTTCACCATTAAGGAGGTGCGCGACAAGAACGAATACATCACTAACATGGGCCGGCCGGACGTGGCGCGCATCAAGCGGGACGCCGACGTTGCTGCCGCCGAGGCCGATCGCGATACCGCCATCCGCCGTGCGCTGGCCACCCGGGAATCCGCCGTAGCCAAGGCCCAGGCCGATCAGGAGCGAGTGTTGGCGGAAACGCTTTCCTTGGCGAAACAAGCTGAGTCGCAGCGCGATCTCGAAGTCAAGAAGGCGCAATACCTGGAAGTCACCAAGCGCCAGCAAGCGCAGGCCGACAAGGCTTATGACATCCAGACCAACATCATGCAACAGCAGGTGGTCGCTGAGCAGGTGAAGGTACAGCAGGTTGAAAAAGAACAGCAGGTCAAGGTGCAGGAAGCAGAAATCAATCGTCGCGAAAAAGAACTGATCGCGACCGTACTGAAGGGAGCGGAGATTGAGCGTCAACGCATTGAAACGCTGGCTGCGGCCGAAAAGCAGCGGCTGACCGCGGAAGCCGAGGGTCATGCCGCGTCCATTCGTGCGCAGGGCGAGGCCGAAGCCGAAATCATTTTCAAGAAAGGCGAATCCGAAGCCAAAGCGATGAACGTCAAAGCCGAGGCGTATCAGGAGTACAACCAGGCAGCAGTGATCGACAAACTGTTCACGAGTTTGCCCGAAATCGTCAGAGCGCTGGCGAGCCCGCTGGCGAATGTCGACAAAATCACGGTCGTCTCAACCGGCAACGGCGATGCCGCAGGACTAAACAAGATCACCGGCGACATTACCAAGATGGCAGCGCAGGTGCCAGCGCTGTTCGAAACGCTTTCCGGAATGAGCATGACCGATCTGCTATCGAAGGTGCGAATGATTGGAGACAAGCCGGTGAAGCCCGACGCGCTTCCGCCTGCTGGCCCGGCGAAGTAAAAGAACGTGTGGGGCCGGGTCTTTGACCTGGCCCGTCCACCGCAACGGAACGGAGTAGTTACATGAAAAAGACATTCACGCAGATCGGACTCGGCATCGCGCTGGGAGCTGGATTAAGCGCGGCTCTATCGGTCGCGCTCGGCACCGGAAGCGCGTGGTTAGCGCTAGGGATCGCCCTGGGCATCGCGATCGGCGCCGCCATCACGCGCACGAGTTCTAATAAACCGAGGTCGACAATTAACGACCAACGACTAACGACCAACGACTGAAAAGGAGTTCACCATGGCATTACTAGAGAGAGTTTCGACATTAGTTCGGGCCAACCTGAACGACCTGATCGACAAGGCCGAGCACCCGGAAAAAATGATCAAGCAAGTCATTCTCGATATGCACAACCAGCTTCTCCAGGTGAAGACGCAGGTGGCTATCGCCATCGCCGATCAGCATCTGCTGGAAAAAAAGCGCAAGGAGAACGAAGACAAAGTCGCCGAGTGGATGCGTAAGGCCGAACTAGCGGTCGACAAAAAGCAGGACGATCTCGCGCGCGCCGCCCTAGAACGCGTGGAAAGTTACCGCGACCTGACCAACGGCTTCGCCCAGCAAATCACCGATCAGAAAGCGCAGGTAGAAAACTTGAAGACTGCCTTGCGACAACTGGAACAGAAACTTACGGAAGCTCAGGCTAAGTCCGATCTGCTGATCGCGCAGCATCGCCGGGCGCGAGCTGTAGGCAAAGCCAGTGACGCAAAGATGGCTGCTGGCAACGGATCGAGTGGCGCAGCCTTCGACCGCATGAAGCACAAGGTGGCGCACAGCGAAGCCCTAAGCCAGGCAAAGTCCGAAATCGCCGCTGACAACATGGAAGAGCGTCTGGCCGCTCTCGAAAAAGAGGATCGCATCGAGCAGTTGCTAGTAGAGCTAAAGACAAAACGAGGCGCATGAAGTCTTACGTAGGGACAACCGCCCTCGGCTGTTCGCGCCGGGCGAAGCACAAACGTCGACCGATGCCGCTGTATCCCTAGCGGAGGCTAAAGCGAGAGAATATGACCGAGAAGGCTAATCGAGCGCGCGCATTCGGGATGGTCATCGGCATTGTCGTTCTTGTGATTGCTTTGCTGTGGAAGCGGCTCTTGCGTTGAGGATAGTGGTCGAGCCGTGCGTCTTGGTCCACCGCTAGCGGCACGGCCGTCCTCCCGTGCCGGTACAGGGTAACTCCATAAGCACATAAGATAACATCATATGATGCTATAATGCGTGCGGGGAGATCCTATGAGAACAACCGTTGCGCTTGATGACGATCTTGTACGCATCGCCCAGGAGTTCACCGGGGTAGCGGAGAAAACGGCGTTGATTCGTGAAGCTCTCAAAGCCCTCATCGAGCGGGAAAGCGCTCGCAGATTGGCATCCCTGGGGGGCACAATGCCGCGGTTGAGGAATATTCCACGCCGCAGGGGGCGGCCGAATTGATTCTCGCAGATACGTCGATTTGGATCGACCACCTCCGTTTGGGCAACAAGGAAATGCGTAAGCATCTTGACCAGGGACAGGTTGCGATTCATCCCTTCATCATTGCAGAGCTTGCCCTGGGTTCGCTGCGGGAGCGCGCCAAGACGCTTGCGCTGCTGGATCTTTTACCACAGGTGCGAGTAGCGCAGATGAGCGAAGTGCGGGTAACGATTGAGGCTCGTCGTTTGTACAGCCTGGGCATCGGTCTGACCGACGCTCATCTAATAGCCGCTGTCTTTATCAATCCGTCCACGCTTCTGTGGACAAGAGACAAGCGACTCCGCAAGGCCGCCGAAGCTCTTGGTATTCATGTCAGCCTGGCTTAAGAAACAGCGTCAGTCAGGCGTGGAGGTCGCGGCGGATTAGCGCGGAATCGAGAAAGAAACCGAGGCCGACGCTCAGCGGGATGATGCCGAAAGCGGCAGCGATCCAGGCTTCAGACTCCACTCGTGCAATTAGGGCGAACGTGAGCATGTAGCCCAGCGCGCCGGTGACCAGCAGGATGCCGGAGCGGCGCGAACGGGCGGCCTCGGAAAGCTCGGGTTGCATGGGTACATGCACTCCGCGGGCCAGTGCGGCCATGCGCTCGTCGGTGCGCAATTTGCGCACGTGATAGAAGGTGTACATCGCGGCCATCGGAATCCCGAAGATCATAATCACGGCTACCAGACCTACTAAATTTCCGTCCATGGTGAGCTCCTTTGTGCGGCGCTGATGCAGCGGTTAGGTTCGCTGTCAATCGGAGATACGGGAGAAAAGCAGGAAAAGTTCCGTGCGGCTCAGGAGACCGAGGGGAGCGGAGGTATAAACACGGGCTTCGGGCTGGACGGTAGGGAACACCCATGTTCCACAAACTTGGCTATGGGGTGAAGGTCTTGCGCAATTCGCGGCGCAGAATCTTGCCAGAGGGCGTTCTGGGCAGGGCATCCACAAAATGGATTTGACGAGGCTGCTTGTAGGAAGTGAGACGCTCAGCCACGAATCCGCATAAGTTCTCTTCTAACTTCTTGGACGCGACCGAGCCTTGCCGCAGGACAATAAACGCGACGGGAATTTCGCCGGCTGCCAGGTCCGGGCGACCGACCACGCCGCAATCGAGGACGGCGGGATGCTCGAGCAGCAGAGCTTCAACCTCCGCGGGGGCGACCGGAAATCCTTTGTACTTGATCATCTCCTTACGGCGATCAAGAACGAAATAAAAATCGTCGGAATCGCGCGTAACAATGTCACCGGACCAGAACCATCCATCGCGAAGGACAGCGGAGGTGGCCTGCGGATCTTTCCAGTAACCCATCATGAATTGGGGACCGCGCATGACCAGTTCGCCGGGTTGGCCGGGAGCGACGTCATTTTCGTTAGCGTCGAGGGCATTCACTACGCGGCATTCGGTTTGCACCAGCGGTTGTCCGATAGATTCAGGGCGATACAGTTCAGGTTCGAGGTAGCCTACGTGCGTAACCGGCGAGGCTTCGGTCATGCCGTAGCCCTGGCACACCAGAACTCCGGTGAGGTCGGTGAAGCGGCGGGCTAGTTCGGGGGCGAGCGGGGCGGCGCCGGATTTTACCCAGCGCAGGCGATGGTCGCTGGGAAACTGCCCGGCCTCGGCGGCCTGGCAGAGCGCGTTCAGCGCGGGCGGCACCAATGGCATCATGGTTACATATTCGTCCACGAGCAACGACAGCAATTGCGGAACGTTGAAGCGCGGCATCAGTAGCAGCGTTCCGCCCAGCGTGAGTACCGGGTTCAGGACCACATTGAGGCCGTAGATGTGATAGAGCGGGAGGAAACAGAGGGCTACATCGTTGCTGGAAATCTCGCTGGCATGCGGAGCGATGAACTGGAAAACGTTGGCAACCAGATTGAAGTGCGAAAGCATGACGCCCTTGGGAAGGCCGGTGGTCCCGCTGGAGTAGGGGAGCGCCCCGAGAGTACGATCGGAGGGTTTGTCAGGGGTGGGCCACCCATTCTGAACCGGCTGTAACAAGTTGGCGAATGGCTCCGCGCCAGCCGCTGACTGGCGCGTGGTGTAGACGCGGCGCAGGTTAGGGAGGCCGGCGAGGTTGATTCCCTGGAGCAACGGGCCATCTGTCATGAGCATCGCAGCGCCGGAGTTCTCCAACTGGTAGCGCACTTCGCGCTCGCGATAGCTTGGATTCAGCAAGGTCGGGATCGCGCCCGCCAGCGTAGCGGCGTGATAGAGGACACAGAACTCCCAGCAGTTGGGCAGGTAAATGGCGAGGACTTCCCCGGGCTTCACGCCGTTGGCGACGAACCCGCGGGCGAGTTGCACGAGCAGCTCCGCGTATTCCGAGTACGTGATGCGGCGGCGGCGGAAGCCGTCGTCACAGGACGAATTGTTACAGGACGAATCGTCACAGGATGAATCGATGATGGCGGTTTTGTGCGGGAAGCGGGAGCATGCTTCCAGGATGAGTTCGTGGATAAAGCGGCCTTGCGGGTCGGCGTACAGACGGGTGCGAAGCATGCGCCTGTGATTCTAGCGCGAAGCGCCGAAGGCTTCCACGTGGGCAGTTCTTCAAGTATTGAGGAGGCCCTTGGTCAACCAGCTAGCTTGCGGAGGAAGTCGGACTCGTCCATACGGTATTTGAAGGCCTTGCGGCCATCGATGAAGACGACCGGGACTTCGTCAGTGAACTGGCGGCGAAGTTGTTCGTCGCTATCCACGTCGACGTCTTGCCAGGTGAAACCTCCGCGGCGATGTAGCTTGGTCAGGGTCTCTTTAACGATTTCGCAGAGATGACATCCTTTGCGAGAGTAGAGCACGACCTGGCGGGGCTCGGACATTGTCGTGAGTTTAGCAAGGGTGGGTGGGTTTGTTCCAGCGGCTGGCGAGCGCTGCTCAGCCGGATGGCCGGGGCCGACTGTCCCCACGTGATTTGTCCGGTACAATCCGTTAATGCGTCAGACATCTGAGAAGGTCTTACAGGGTAAGACCGTTTTGATTACCGGCGGCGCGAGGCGTCTGGGGCGGGCAACGGCTCTGGCGATGGCACAGGCTGGCGCGGACGTAGCCATTACGTTTCTGCGTTCAGGGCGTGAGGCGCAGCATACGGTAATTGATCTGTGCAGTTTCGGAGTGCGCGCGGTCGCACTGCGCTGCGATGTCACCGACGAGAACAGCGTCAAGGCTGCGATCAAGGAAACCGGTAGGGAACTGGGTGGGCTGGACATCCTGGTCAACAACGCTGCGAATTACGAAACAGTGGAGTTCGACAAGTTGAGCTTGAAGCAGTGGGATGCCATTTTTGCTTCGAATACGCGAGGACCGTTTCTGGTCTCGCGTGAGGCTTTGAAATTACTGCGCGCACGGCACGGGAAGATTGTCAACATGGGTTCGCTGGGTGGATTACGGCCATGGGCCGATCATGCGCACTACTGTTCATCGAAGGCTGCGGTGCATATGTTGACGAAGGTGATGGCGAAAGCCTTGGCTCCTGCCATTGCGGTCAACTGCGTAGCGCCGGGGATGATCGACCTCGGGGAAAAAGCGGCGGCCGAATTCATGAAGCGAATGGCAAAGCAGACTCCCATGCGGCGCAATGGCACCGGCGAGGAGATTGCGGCGGCGGTGTTGTTCTTCGCCACTGCGCCTCATTTTATTACGGGGCAGATTATGGCTGTGGATGGCGGGCTGGGTTTGTAGATCGCTTCAACGATGATGAACGCAGGAGTTTATCAGCAGTGGTCCTGAGATGGCTTACGCGCTCTGCCGTTGCCTGGTTGTTGTTAGGAGTTAATGCTGCCGTTGCGCAGAAGTGCTGGTCGCCTGAGATGGCGAGTTTCTACGACCGCGAGGTACAAAGCAGAGAATACAAATCTTGGCTCGAAGTGGACCACATTGCGCGGATGCCGGATGCGCAGCGAGCGGTCCAGATTCCGCACGTCTATCGTGACATTTTCGCAGACCTGTACAAACGTTTCTATGCACTGGACAACTGGATGGTGGTAGCTGTCGGCCCGCTCGACGGATATGAGAAAAGCAGGACCCCGGAAGAACAGATGAAAGTGGGCATGCAACCCGGATATCCCAACATGTTTGCTCAACGCATCTCCCTGATGTTGTTTGACGCTTATCCTCACCAGACGGAGCCTCTGATTTTGCAAGACTTGCGAAGCTCGAACCCGGGAACGATTTCCCGCGGCCTGCGTGTGTCCGGGGGAATGCAAGAGTCTGTGCTTCCCGGCCTGTTCGATGATTTGCAGAGAATTTCATTCTCCGATGGGCAATGTTCGGATGAAGCTTTGCGGACCTTGATCGACTATTGTGTCCGCCCCTCCGCTTACTTGCTGCTTTCCAATAAAGGAAAAAGCTTTACGCCCAACAGCAAGGCGCTTGGCCTGATTCCTTTGCTGGTTCCCAGGTTCCAGAAGGAGCCGCAACGGTATGTTGGCGCGCTTATGGAACTGCTGCCCTACGCGCCAGCACCAAAGGAGTTACTCGCGGACCTGAATTCGTGGTGGGACACGAACCTTCGACTGTATGCCCTCGATGCGCTTTCAGCGAGCCGGGATCTCCTCCCCGCGGCGTACATTATCAAGCTGGCGGGCGATCGTAATCCGAAGATGCGGGGGTGGAGCATTACTCTGGGATTTCAGAAGCGGCGTCAGGACTTCGACCAGCTCAAGCCGGCGCTGGCCAAGTTGTTAGACGACCCCGAATGGGATGTTCGCCGATCCGCCGCACTCCAATTTGCCGCGCAGCAGGATCCCATTTGCGCGGCTACGCTTTTGCAGTTGCTGAAAGACGTTTATCGAACTGGGCAAAGTGGCGATTTCTATCAGTTTGCGTCGGAGGCGGACTATATAGCTCATCAGAAATTCGGTTTTGATCCCGGAACTGGGCCCGTACCATTGCACAATGAGAAGAACGATACCGCGTTGAAGTCATACGCAAGTTGGGTACAGTCTAGAAATTGACAATTGCCGTCGTTGCTAGCTCCCCAGACGAGGCGTCCGGGGTTACGTATGACTCACGATTCTGCGGTGGTGGGATCGATCGTTCAGGAAGTTGCTATGGGCTGAGTTTTTCGGCGCCAGGTAGCTCTCGCTCGATTACGTATCGCCCCGGGGACGTGAAAAAGTTCGATGGCCACATCAGTTTGCGCGTTCCGTGTGCTTTAATCAAACGTTGGTGCCTTGCGTCGTGTTGTTTTTCGTGTCGCTAACTTTCCTTTATGTCACGAATTTCGGTGTTCAGCAGGATGGAAAAACTTCTCCTAGCTTTCGCGCTGCTGGGGTTGAGTTCGGTGGCATGGGCGCAGGCGCGGCCCGAAGATGGTGGTCATGAAGTCGAGCTATCGACGGGTGGCGGGCACTCGGTCGCCGGAGGCACATCGGATACCAGCGTTTGGAATGTGGGCTTGCGTTATGGCTGGATTCTTAGCCGGCCTCATGGTCCGGGATTTCTCAAAGGACGATTTGAATACACCCTGGATGCTGTTCCTCTGTTTATCGTCTGGCAGCGCTACAACACGGCTTATGGGGCGGGCTTTAATCCACTGGGATTGAAGTGGGATTTCGCGGCTCGCGGACGCATTGAGCCTTATTTCGAGTTAAACGGAGGGGTTCTGTTCACCAATCATCAAGTTCCGACCGGAACATCGGCGGTGAACTTTACTCCCTCGGCGGCCCTCGGCATGCATTTGCTGGGCGACAAGCACGCTTTCAGCGTGGAATTGCGGTATCTGCATATTTCGAATGCCGGGTTGAGCGATCCGAACCCGGGGATTAATACGGTGGAAGTTCGGGTGGGGGTGGGCAAGTTTTTCGGGAAGTAGAGTACACAAAAAATGTTAACCCCAATGGGGTTGATGGTGTCGTAACCCCGCAGTTCCTTAGCTCTTTGCAATCTCCGCGCACTCTGCGGCAGTTCTCGGCGATCTCTGCGTTTTAAGGTTTTGGAATTTGGTCAACCCAAAATCTTAAATCGCAGAGGCCGCTGAGAACTGCCGCAGAGTGCGGGAGAAGGTTACCTGAATGCATCGCGAGTTGCAGCTTAGCAAGCCTGCCAGATATTCTTTTCGCTTATGTCAACTCTAGTGGAATGTGTTCCCAACTTTTCTGAGGGACGTGATAAGGGGAAAGTTGACGCCATTGTCGCCGCCATGAAGATGGATGGCGTCTACCTGCTCGACCGCGAAATGGATGCGGATCACAATCGTTGCGTGATCACGCTGGTGGGCGAACGCGAGGCGATTCAGGAGGCTGCGATTCGCGGCGTGGGCAAGGCCGCCGAGTTGATTGATTTGAATCAGCATCAGGGAGCGCATCCGCGAATGGGCGCAGCGGACGTGGTGCCGTTCATCCCAATCGATGGCGTGACCATTGAGGACTGCGTGGCCATGGCTCGGCATGTTGGGGCGGAAATCTGGAAGCGATATCAGATTCCGGTTTACCTGTACGAAGCGGCAGCGGCTACTCCCGAGCGCCAGAATCTGGAGAACATTCGGCGTGGCCAGTTCGAGGGCATACGGGCGGAGATTGCGACCAATCCGGCGCGCAAGCCAGATTTTGGGGAAGCGCGAATGCATCCGACGGCAGGGGCGACGGTCGTGGGAGCGCGCAAGTTTCTTATCGCTTACAACGTTTTTCTCAACACGCCGGATGTAGAGATTGCCAAGAAAATTGCCAAGGCGGTGCGCTTCTCAAATGGCGGATTGCGCTTCGTGAAAGGCGCGGGATTTCTGGTGCGTGGGCTAGCTCAGGTTTCGATGAACCTGACCGACTTCGAGCAAACGCCGATCCATCGCGCATTTGAATTGGTGAAGCGCGAGGCTGTGCGTTATGGGGTCACGCCACTGAGTAGCGAGATTGTGGGATTGATTCCGAAGAAGGCTCTGGAATCTGCGGCGGAATGGTTCTTGCAGGTGGAGAATTTCGATTCGTCCTTGATTCTGGAAAATCGCCTGAGCGCGGTGATGAGCGGCAAGGCTGCGGTCGGCGGCTTAAGAGCTGGCGTCGAACCATTCGTCGAACAGTTGGCCGCCCCTACGGCTACGCCGGGCGGCGGAAGTGCATCTGCGGCTAGCGGAGCCATGGCGGCGGGACTAGCCTCGATGGTGGCTTCCATGTCGCGGGGCAAGAAGGCTTATCTGCAATACGAGCGCGAGTTGAGCGAGGCCATCGCACGGCTGGGGCAGTTGCGCGAAGAGTTGAAGGCGGCGATCGACGCGGACGCGGAATCGTACAACGCGGTAATGAAGGCTTACAAGCAGGCGAAGGAATCGGCGAACGCGGATGGCATGATTGATGCTGCTCTGAAACAGGCGACCAGCGTGCCCTTGAGCGTGGCGGAGCGGGCGAGAGAAGTGGCGCGCATCACGGAGAAGTTGAAGCCCATCACCAATCCAAACATGAGATCTGACCTGACTACAGCGGGGGCGTTAGCAAACGCTGCGATTGAGGGGGCGCTGGCGAATGTGGAGATTAATCTGGAGTCGCTGAAGGACGCAGCCTTCGCGGCGGAAGTGCGTAAGAAGGCTGCGGCGCTGGAAAGCAGAACGTAATCGCCGCCGTCCCGGCGGCTGTCATGGAGGCGTCTAGCCCCACCCCCGAGGGGCAGGAATGCCCTCGGGACAGCCGGCAAAGCCTACCCCGAGCGAAGCCGAGGGATGCCGGCGCTACGCAAGGTCCCATTTCTCAGTTGGCAAATCGTACTTTCGTTCCGTATCTCCTTACGCTTCCAGTGGCATACAATAACATCACGATGCAAGTTTACGGATGAGGTTCGTTCTGCATCTAAGTACCATATCCGGTCTAGCATAGCGAAGAGGCTCTTTACTTATGAGACGATTGCAGGGTGTTTTATGGGTGCTGTTACTTTCAGCGGCGGCAGCCTGGGCGGCCGCGATGGGCAGCTCCGCCCGCGGTGTGATTCCTTCCGATGTGCAACAGGTGATCACCGTCGATTACCGGACGCTGAAGAATTCCAGCACCGCCATGGCGTTGAAAGACCAAGTCCTCCCGCCCAGCCTGAAGGAGTTTGAAGGCTCGCTGAAAGGCGTGGGAATCGATCCGGATAAGGATGTGGATCAGCTCACCTTCGCTTCTTACCGGCATGGTAAAGAGGGAGTAAAGGTGGTCGGCATCGCGCAAGGTTCGTTTTCGACTAAGACCTTCCTCAAGAAGATGAAATTGAATAAGGTGAAGCCGATTAAGTATCGCGACACCGATATTTATCCCATGTCGGCAGGCATGGAGATGACCTTTCTTGACGACAGCTCGCTTCTGTTTGGCGATGGAATGGCGGTAAAGGGTGCGCTGGATGCGCGCGATGGTTACACTCCGGCGCTCGATTCCAACAACCAGGTTGCGGATATGATCGGCTCAGTCGAGTCCGCCACGGTGTGGAGCGTGCTCGACCAGCAGGGAACGCAGAACATGCTGCTCTCGGCGTTGGGCGATGCGGGCAAGCTGGCGGATTTCGATACGGTTAAGAAACACGTTTTGGGTTCGCGCTACGCCATGAACTTCACCAGCGGGGTCAACTTTGATCTCGATGTGGTCACTTCAGACTCCGTAACCGCGGCTACGCTTTCGTCGCTCGTGAAGGCAGGAGTGCTGTATCGGAAGATGACGGCGACTCCGATTGAGAAAGTAGCGCTCGAAAGTGTTTCGGTGAACTCGGACAGTTCCAATCTGCAGATGCACTTCAAGGCCGATGACAAACAGTTCCAGTCGCTGATGCATTCGGATCTGTTTGCCGCCGTGTCAAAATAGATCGGGAACTCAGAGTGCGAGCACGCTTGCATGAGGTGAACCGTGCGTTACCTGTTTTGTTCTTTTGTTGTCATCGCGCTTGTTAGCATTTCTTCCGTGGCGCAGGCCGTTTCCACCTGCAAAGTAGGTGCGGCATCCACGATCGACGATCGCGATAGAGTCACTGCAGAAGTGGTTTCGTTCCAAGGGTCTTTTAGGCCGCGGACTGCGCACGTTTTCCTTCCCGATACGGCTGAGCCGGTCGCTGGTATTGCTTTTTCCCATTCGTCGATCCAATACGCTGACTCGCTTACCGACCTTCTGCCCTTCGCAAGAACGATGGCACGAGCTGGCGCCGCTTCAATCATGATCGACGGCACTATTAACTGGCGAACGCCCAATGACGATTCAAAAAGACCATGGGAGGAAGTGAGTTGCGCCGCGCAGTGGCTGGCGGCGAATGCAAACCTGGATGGGCATCGGCTGGCCTTTGGTGGACCGATAACGGAAATGTGGGATCCCTTCTGCCCCGTGTTGGGCGCAAAAACGTGCGCTGGGCAGTCCTGGTTCTACTTCAATTTTGGTTCGACGACTGGTTCGCGTGGGATCTCAATCACCGAGCTGATGAAAACGCCACAGGGGCAGCTCCGGTTGGCCGAGATGCCGAGGGGCTTCCTTCTGAAGCCAGTCAAGCTGGAGTGGCTGATGGACGATGCATTGCCACCCTCCGTGGCCGGGCGTTGACTTCCAAAGTAGTGCGTCAGCCCGACCTGTAGGACAGTTGCTGCACTCTTCATGTAAAATCGAGTGCGGGAAGTAATGGATTTCCAGCCTTCAACACTACTCCCAAACTCTTATTTAGGATAAAGAATGGCCAAGATTGCTAAGACAGCAGATCGTAAGAAAGTCATGGACACCACCAAGAGCACGGATTGTCCGAAGTGCGGCAAGCCGACGCGAATCGTTAAACGGGTGAAGGACCGCGAGCGCGGAGTGCCGGGCGGAGTGTTTATTTCGTGCTCGGCCTGCGAATTTTTCGAGAAGCTGTAGACCGCATTTACCTCAAATACAACGCTGTAGCCTGACAACGGATCAGCGGAGCCTGCAGCACCCTCTGTTTATTTCGTTTTCCAGGTAATACCGGCTTGTTTCCGATGACAAGTAGCTGTGACTCCCTTAGAGTTTTCACTTGGACGCCGCACGGGCGGGGCACCCCGCGCCACGCGGGCCAGGGCCGCGGACTACAGTGAACACCTGATGCTCCAACGCTGGGATCAGGTATAAGGTTTAGGGTCAGATGTAGAATCCAATGCCGTATTGCGTCCGTTTCGGAAAGCATGCGAATGGGCAGAACCATTTCAGGGGCACGACCGTATTTTCTCGCGGTTCTCGCAGCGCTAGCGGCTCTTCTGCTGCGGAAGTCACTTTCCCCTCTGTTGGGCACGGATAATCCTTATCTCACGACCTGGGCGGCTGTGGTTCTCTCGGCGTGGTATTACGGCGTCGGCCCGTCCGTGATGTGTACAATCGTCAGCGTGGTTGGGGTGTGGTACTTGTTTCTGCCGTATTTCCATTCGTTCGGGTTGCAGAATCCTAAGAGTGAAATTTCCGGCATGGTGCTGTTCTCAGTACTGGCGGGGCTGATCATTGCTCTTGGAGAAGCCAACCGCCGGTCAAAGGCACGCTCAGACCGGGAGGTTGGGGAGCGCAAACGAATCGAAGACGAACTGCGGAGAGCGCAAGCGCAGCTCGAAAGTCGAGTGCAAGAACGCACCGCCGAGCTGGACGTGGCAAATCAAAAACTATCACAAGAGGCGGCCAGAGCAAGGGCGCATGCGGAGTGGTTGGACGGCGCCAATGACGCCATCTTCGTGGGCGGTTCGGATGAAAGGATTACCTATTGGAACAAAGGCTGTGAGCATCTTTATGGGTGGACAAGTGCAGAGGCTGTTGGCAAGTCTGCTCACGAATTGTTGCACACCGACTTTCCAGTGGCGCTTGGCGAAATCTCAAGGCAATGCCTACAAGGCGGTTGGGAGGGAGAACTGATTCATACCAAGCGGGATGGCAGCAAGGTGACGGTCACCAGCCGTTGGACCCCCTTGAAAGATGTACACGGCGATCTTACCGGTTGGCTCGAAATCAATCGGGACATCACCGATCGCAAAGCGGCGGAAGCGGCGCGCGCACTCAGCGCAGAATTAATGAAAATCAAAGATGAAGAACACCGAAGGATTGCACGGGAACTGCACGACAGCGCCGGACAGATGGTGGTCGCATTGATGCTCAACCTGGGGCGGCTCAAAACATCCGGGAATCTGAGCCCGGAAGAACTACGACTTCTTTCCGATAGCGATGTGCTTTTGCAGAATGTGAATAGCGAGCTTTGCGCCATTTCGCATCTGTTGCATCCGCTTTTATTGGATGAAGTTGGTCTCTGGGGGGCGCTGGAGTCGTACGTTGCGGGATTCAGACAGCGCAGTGGGATCGCCGTCAGTTTGGAATGTGACTCCGGCTTTGGACGACTGAATTCCGAACTGGAGGTTGTGATCTTTCGAGTGGTTCAGGAATGCCTTTCGAATGTGCTTCGCCACTCTGGTAGTGCAGGGGCCAGGGTTCGACTACTGCAGCCTTTGGGCGAGGTGCGGCTCGAGGTTCAGGATCGTCGGCGAGGCGCGGACAAGCAGGTGAGCTTGCCAGGAAATGAAGCCATGGGCATAGGTCTTCGAGGGATGCGGGAACGAATTCTGCAGTTGGGCGGGAATCTGAGCGCGGAATTGGACGATGGTGGGACTACGATCGCGGTAACTTTTCCGATCACCAAGGCAGCGGGTGCTTCGAATAATGAGCTGGCGGTGGCTTAGAGGGTTGCGGGTGGGCCACCTTTGCAACAAAGTTCTAATTCGCATGAACGACGTCCAATGCCGAACCTT
>Ga0210390_10001805_pt1 | contig 19791 bp, 13 predicted proteins | sample IncBWH11OmetaG_FD_161050 | JGI IMG/M metagenome (GOLD analysis project Ga0210390, IMG submission 161050) | Forest soil microbial communities from Barre Woods Harvard Forest LTER site, Petersham, Massachusetts, United States - Inc-BW-H-11-O ... | reverse complement strand
TCGGCGTCCAGGTCCAGGTCCGGGTCCACTACTGCTCCTTGTCGGGGGTGCGGGGGTGCGGGGGTGCGGGGGTGCGGGGGTGCGGGGGTGCGGGGGTCGTCCCCCGCGGGGCAACAGGGCCTCAACCTACAGGGTCTCCGGAGCGACGACCCGGTGCGACATGGAGCGTGCCGCCCCGCGCAGGGCGCTGACGATGACCGCCACCGACGGGCGCAGTACGCTCGCGGTGCGCGCCACCGCGAACACGTCCCTGGCCAGGTCAAGGCCCGCGGGCAGTTCGCGCACGACGAGCCGCTTCTCGTAGGCTCCGACCGACAGCCTGGGCATGATCGCGATGCCAAGCCCGCGCGCGACCAGGTTCGCGACTGTGCCGAGCCCTTCGAACTCCGACGGCACCGGCGGAGTCAGCCCGACCGCCGCGAGCAGCCTGTCCACCGCCTGCCTGGACGGCTCGCCGGACGGCGCGGCCAGCCAGGGCTCGTTGCGCAGTGCCCGCAGGTCGACCGGGCGGTCCGGGTCGGCGGCCGGGTGCCCGCGCGCGACCACGAGCACCAGCGGGTCACGCACCAAGTGGTAGTAGCTGAGCACTCCCGCCCCGTGGTCCGCGGCCTCCGTCCCGTTCATGGTGGCCGTCAGCCGCCCGGTCCAGTCATCGATGATCGCGACCTCTACCTCGCCGGTGCGGACGAGTTGCAGCCCCTCGGCGGGCGAGGACTGGCGCAGCAGCAGCGACAGCCGCGGGTGCGCCCGCAGCGACCGGGCGAGCGCGGGCGCGAACGCGACCGCCGCGGACGGGAACGCTGTCACCACGACACGGCCCGACGGCTGGTTGGCCTGCGCGGATAGGTCTGCCTCGGCCTCCTCGACCATAGCCAGGATCCGTTCGGCGTGGACGGCTAGGCGGCGGCCGGCGTCGGTCAGCCCGGCACTGCGCGCCGTGCGGTCAAGCAGCTGCGTGCCCGCCTCCCGCTCCAGGACGGCGAGCTGCTGCGACACCGCCGATGGCGTGTAGCCGAGCGCGTCCGCGGTCCGCGCGATGCTTCCCCGGGTGGCGAATTCGTGCAACATCCGCAGCCTTCGGATATCTAGCATTAACAAATCTTAACCTCTCCCCAAGGCATCGGCTCTTGCCCTAACGCTCAACCCGGGGAATCCTTGGGTAGTCGTCGAGACATCCTCATCCCCGCAGCTTGGAGTACCCCTCGACATGGCAGTCACCGCGCCATTGCCTGTCCTCAACATAGAGCAACAAGAAGCGACAAGAACGTGGTCGCCACCGGCGTTCAAGGGGACCGCGACGGGCGCGGACCGCACCAATGGGGTCGGCGTCTCGGCGACGCTGGCCGCCAATGAGGCGCTCGATGAGCGCCGACGGCGCGGCGAACGGGTGCTGCCGATGGCGTTCGGTGAGGCTGGAGTGCCTGTCGCGCGGATCCTGCGGGACGCCCTCGCCACCGCCAGCCACCTGGCCGGGTACGGCCCGGTCGCGGGGTCAGCGGAACTGCGTACCGCCGCCGCCGGGTACTGGGCACGCCGCGGGCTGCCCACGGATCCGTCCGACGTGGTCTGCGGCCCTGGCAGCAAAGCGCTGCTGTACGGGCTGCTGCTCAGCCTGCAGGCAGGCGACGTGGCGATCCCGCGGCCGAGCTGGGTCAGCTATGCCGCGCAGGCGTCGCTGACCGGGGTCCGCCCCGTATACGTGCCGATCCTGCCCGGTGAGGGCGGCGTGCCCGACCCCGAACTGCTGTCCGCCGCGGCGATCTCCGCCCGGCGGGAAGGGCGCCGGATCGGCGCGGTGATCGTCACGATGCCGGACAACCCGACCGGGACGCTGGCGGCCGCCGGCACCGTACGCGAGCTGTGCTCGGTCGCGAGGCAGCATGACCTGCTGATCATCTCCGATGAGATCTATCGCGACCTCGCCTACAACGGGACGAGCCTGCTCAGCCCGGCCGACGTGGCGCCAGAACGGACCGTGATCACCTCCGGCCTGAGCAAGAACCTCGCCCTTGGCGGCTGGCGGCTCGGTGTCGCCCGGCTGCCCGGCGGTTCCCCGGCCATCGCGGCGCTGCGGGACCGGTTGCTCGCCACCTGCAGCGAGATCTGGTCGGCGCCCGCCGCCCCGGTGCAAAAGGCCGCCGCGCTCGCGTTCAGCGAGCCGCCCGAGATCGTCGAGCGCGTCGCCAAGTCCCGGCACCTGCACGAGGCGATCGCACACGCGGTCGCGGCCCGGTTCGCCGCCGCCGGCGCCCACGTGCCGCCGCCCCGCGGCGCGTTCTACCTGTACCCGGACTTCGCGGCGCATCGACGCGGATTCGGAATGTTCGGCGTGCGGACATCCGCGGACCTCGCCGGGCTGCTGCTGCGCCGGCACGGCGTCGGGGTGCTCCCCGGCAGCGCCTTCGGCGACCTCGAGCGGGCGCTGCGGCTGCGCGTGGCCACGTCGCAGCTGTATGGCGAGGCCGAATGGCAGCGGGAAGCCGCCCTCGCCGCCGACGACCCGGCCGAACTGCCGTGGATCGCCGACAGCCTCGCCTGGTTGGACGAGGCGCTGACCGCGATCACGGCCTAACGCGGCTGAGCGCGGATCACGCGCGGCTCAAGCGCGGCTCAAGCGCGGGGTCAGACAGCAGCGGCGATGCTCGTGCCGGCGAGCGCGAGCATGATCAGCGCGGCGACCCGGGTCAGCCAGCGGACGGGGATAAGGTGCAACAGTCGCCAGCCGACCATGATCGCAAGGCCCGCTGCCACCCACAGCGCGAGCAGCGCGCCAACGCCTACCGCCAGCGGGTCATGGTACCGGGCCGCCAGGCTAACGGTCATGAACTGGGTAAGGTCGCCAAACTCGGCGAGAAACACGACCGCGAAAGATGTGCCCACCACCGGCCACACTCCGTCGCGCACTCCATCTCGCCCAGCGTCCTCCTCCTCCTCTTCCTTTTCGCCCGTGTGCCGCCACAGCAGCACGGCCCCGACCAGGAACGCCGCGGCCGCCAGGGACTCGACGACACGGTGCGGCAGCAGGCTGATCGCTCCCCCGGCGGCTACCGCCAGGACTACCTGGGCGGCGAAGGCCGCCGCGGCTCCGGCGAAGACCAGGCCGGGGCGGTACCGGCTGCTCAGGATCAGGCAGGCCAGGACGGTCTTATCCGGAAGTTCTGCGGGCAGCACAGCGAGGAACGACGTGACTGCGACGGTGACCATCATCCGGGGCTGCTCCGTGGGTCCGGGCCGGGCCGGACCTTGCCCGGCGAACCCGGGACCTCCGGCACGGCAGCATACTGCTGCGGCCGAAGGTCTCACTCGGGCCGGATATGGCCCCCCGGACACCGGGTCCTGGCGGACGGCTAGCCAATGCGGCGTTACCGACTGCAGGGCCGAGATTGTCGGCGTCCGACGACGGAGCTACTCCCCTTCGCGTTCCTCTATAGTAGCGCGAACCGGGCTTTTACGACATGCGTTGCGTCTGGCGGGCCCGCAAAAGAGCGAACGACGTTCGCCGGGCCGCCAGCCTGATCTGCCGCGCTGCACGCAGCTCGGCAGACCCTGGCAGGCAGGCCCCGGTGAGGCAATCCCCGTCCGCTGGCATGGATCCAGCAACTCAGGGGCTGAGCGACTGACGCCGCCCCCGGCTTGGCCAATCTGAACGTCCCTCCGCAAGGACATCTTCCGCAATACGAACGACCTTAGGTCGCGGCCCGCCACGCGGACACCCTCGGGCAAGGGATTCGCAGGGTTCCGTTATGAAAACCTGATACTGCCCAGGAAAGCCATGTCACGGACGGCTATCTCCCGGTATCCGGTCGCGATGACGCCTTCCTTGCGGAGCGCGCCAAGGACTCGCTCCGTGGTCGACACCGCCACACCCGCCAGTTCCCCCAGTTCCATCTGGGTGAGCGGGAGCGGGATCAGCACGGTCCCGTCGGCGGTCCGCTCGCCGTAGTCCTCCGCCAGTCCGTAGATGACCTGGGCGAGCCGTTCTCTCGCGCCCCAGGTGCGTTCCGCGGCGTGACGTTCGGTCGCCGAGCGCATCTTGGCCACTAGGGACCGCGTGATCGTCGCCAGGGCCTCCGGGCACCGCTGCCCGAAGGCCGCGAAGCCCGCCGGGCTGATCCGGACGGCGCCGACCGGCCCGACCGCGCGGGCGGTAGCCGTGCGGCGGTTGCCGTCGAGCACGGCGAACTCCCCGATCAGGTCTCCACGTGACCGCACCGCGAGCGTCGTCTCGATGCCGGTCTCCGCGGCCACGATGACCTTCACCATGCCGCTGGTCAGCACGTACAGCCCATTACCGACGTCGCCCTGGAGCACCAGGATGGCGTCATCGTCGAAGTGGACATGGGTACCAGCGGCCAGCAGGGCCGCGCGATCACCCTCGGTAAGCGATGCCACCAGGCTGCCGTGCGGCCATGTGCCGTGAGTCAGCGAATTGGGTGGCTTGCGCAGCGCCGGATGTCCGGCGTGCGGGGATAGCGGGAGGGACACAGCAGAGATTTTGCCAGGTCTACGCTGTGGGCCGGGCGGACACCGGGAATCCGGCAACGTGAATGTGACGAAATCTATTCTTCCGCATGACGGGGGTTAGCTATTACGCTGCAGTAACAGGGAGCGTGGGGGAATGGGAGACGGCGTGGCCGCCGAGCCCCGGGGGCATGGTCAGGCGCCACCAGCACGAAGTCAATCGGGCCGCAAGCTGCGAATGGGATTCGTTCTGGATGTCGCCGGTTACGGTGCGCGTTCGGCACCACTTCAGAACGAAGTCCAGCGACGGCTTCCGCCGCTCGTGATCAATAGCCTCGCCGAATGCGAAATGGATCTTGATCACCTAGGTCATGAGTGGACCGGGGACGGCATCAACGCGGTAATGCCGGCCGACATGGATCCGACGGTAGTGCTTCCCGTGCTGATCCGCTCTCTGGCGGTGAATCTCCGCGCGGACAACGCGCGCACCCTCGACAGGATCCGGCTGCGGATGGCCATCGGCTTGGGACTCGTCGAGCTCAACACGGCCGGCTTCGGCGGCCCCATGATCATTGATATCAACCGACTGGTCGACAGCATTCCGCTGCGCGCCGCATTGTCCGCGTATCCCACCGCCGATCTCGCCGTCGCGATAACCGACCAAGTGCACGCCACGGTAATCCGGCCGGGCTATCAGGGAATTCCCGAGGGGCAGTTCAACCGGGTGGAAGTGGTCGCCAAGGAATTCGCGGGCCCCGCGTGGATATGGGTGTCCGCACGTCAGTGGAGCGCGCCGGCGTATCAGGCGGTCAAGCGGGACGATCCGCGAGAGATAGGCGGCTACCGTATCGCCGCCCGCCTGGGCGAGAGCCCGGCCGGTCAGGTGTACCTGGGCGGCACCAGGAACGGCAGCTGGCTCGCGGTCAAGGTATTCGCGCCCGAACTGGCCGACGACCCGGAAGTACGTCGCCGCCTGGCCGCGGGCGTGCTGGCCGCCAGCGTCCCGCGCGGGACGGACATCGCGCAGGTCATCGAGTCGGACACCGAATCGAGCCGGCCATGGGTCGCGGGCACGCTTGTCCGGGGCCCGTCGCTGCGGGCCGTGGTCGCGGAGACCGGGCCGCTCCCCGCCGACTGTCTCACCTGGCTCGCGCTCGGCGCCGCCCGCGCGTTGACGTCGCTACACGAGGCCGGGCTCGCCCATCAGGCGATCAGCCCGGACAACCTGCTGATCGATGCGAGCGGGCCCGTACTCACCGACTTCGGCCTCAGCAAGGCGACGCTGACTGGCGCGTCGGCGACCGCCGAAGACGACGTGTTCATGCTGGCCTGCGTCACGTTCTTCGGCGCGGCCGGCCGGTCGCCCTGGGGCGGCACCTGCCCGGCGGGCCCGGCGTTCGATCCGCGGACGGCCGGCGAGCCTGACCTGGCCGGTTGCCCGCCGGCGCTGTTGCCCGTGGTGACGGCATGTCTGGATCCGCGCGCGAGTCAACGCCCCACGGCGGCCGAACTGGCGGGCCGGCTGGCCGAGATCGCCCGGCAGCCACCGCGGTCCTGGCTCCCCGAGGCGGTCACCGCCCGGCTCGGCGACTACCAGGAGTTCCCCGGCCTCGCCCCGGCGCACCGCCACCGGTTCCGCAACCTATGGAACCGGTACGCCATGCTGCTTGCGGGGGGACGACCCCCCGCACCCCCCGTATAGGCTCTGCCGCTTGCGGGGGGACGACCCCCGCACCCCCCCGTATAGGCTTCTGGGCATGCCGCTCAGCCAGGACCTTGTCGACTCGCTGTTTCCGCCTGACCTGCCCGAGGCGTCGTACTGGGAAGACCGATACCCGCTGCGTGACCTGCCCGTCGGCGCCGAAGTTACCCGCTTCGCGCCCAGCCCGACCGGCTGGCTGCACATCGGCGGCGTTTACACCGCGACCATCGACCAGGACGTGGCTCACCACAGCGGCGGCGTCTACATAGTCCGTATCGAGGACACCGACCAGGCCAGGTTCGAGGAGGGTGCGGCGAGCCAGTTTGAAGCCGCGTTCGAATACTTCGGCATCGGTCCCGACGAGGGAGACGAAAAGGGCGCGTATGGCCCCTACACCCAGTCGGAACGCGGCCAAATCTACCTGACGCACGTCAGGCACCTGATGCGGCAAGGCAAGGCGTACCCGTGCTTCGCCACCAGGGAAGAGCTCGCCGCCATCACCGAACGGCAGCGAGCGGTCGGGGCGCTGCCCGGCTACTACGGCGAGTGGGCGATCTGGCGGGACGCTCCGGCGGAGCAGGTGGAGCGGCGGCTGGCGGCGGGCGACCCGTACGTGGTCCGCTTCCGGTCTCCGGGTATCGGCGGCCGCCGTGTCAGCTTCACCGACGTGATCCGCGGCGAGATCACCCAGGACGACAACAGAAACGACGCGGTGATCCTGAAGAGCAGCGATCAGCCGCTGCGGCTGCCCACCTACCACTTCGCGCACGCCGTCGATGATCACCTGATGCGGATCAGCCTCGTGATCCGCGCCGACGAGTGGCTGTCTTCTGTACCGCTGCACCACCAGCTGTTCGACGCGCTCGGGTTTGCCCGGATCCCCTACGCGCACCTGGCGCCGTTGATGAAGCAAGACCGCGGCAGCCGCCGCAAGCTGTCCAAGCGGAAGGACCCGGAAGCCAGCGTCGGCTACTACATCGAACAGGGCATCCCGGTCGAGGCGGTGCAGTACTACCTGCGCGGCCTGGCCAACGGCCGGCTCGCCGAGATGCCGCTGCCCGAGGCGCTCGCCGCCCCGATCCGGCTGTCCGAGTGCGGCACGGCCGGCCCGCTGCTCGACATGGTCAAGCTCGACGACATCAGCGCCGACTACGTCGCTACCCTGTCCGGAGCGCAGATCCTGGACCAGGTCATCCAGTGGGCGGACACGTACGACCTGGAACTCGCATCGGTGCTGCGCGCCGAGCGCGACCTCGCACTGCGCGCGCTCGCCGTCGAGCGCGTGGACACCCCCAAGCCACGGAAGGACCTGCGCAAGTGGGCCGACTTCCGCCCGGTGTATGGCTTCTTCTTCCCAGAGATCTTCCAGCCCGTCACGGACCCGGCCGACCCGCGGTTCGGCGGCCTCGACCCCGACGTGGTCCGGGCGCTGGCGTCGGGTTTCGCCGCCGGTTACCAGGCGCCGTCGCCGGATTCGGTGTGGTTCGATCAGGTCCGCGAGCTCGCCGTCCGGCTCGGCTTCGCGGCCAGCCAGAAGGACTACAAGAAGAACCCGGACACCTATCCCGGCTCGATCCGCGAAGCTTCTGCGGTTATCCGGGTGCTGATCACCGGATCCCGCGAGAGCCCGGACCTCGCTCAGGTCGTCGCCGCCCTGGGCCCGGAGGAGGTTCTGCGCCGAGTCAACGCGCTGACCTGACACGGCGAACCGCACTGGAGCGGGGGGTGGGCGCGCCACGCCGGTGACGGATTACATCCGTGTTGTCTTGCGTTTCACTGTTGTGTCCGGCTCACCAGGGCGGTGAGGCTCGGCCGTCGATCGATCACTCACGCGGGTCGCGGGCGCGCACCCGCATTGAGGGCAGGGCAATTACCGCGGAACATCGTCCGTGCCGGAGGACGGAGGATCTTCCGCGGTAATTGCCGACGGCGGCCGGGGTGAAGCGCGTGGGGTTGAGAGGGACGTTCGGGATGGATGAGGTTCAGGGTGGGCGCGGCCCGCACGCCGGCCACGCCGGCCACGTCGGCCACGCCGGTGGCGGCGTGCAAACGGCTCAGGTGGTCGCCGGAACAGGGCACGATAGAACAGCCATGACGCTTACCGACCTGCTCCCGCGAACGACCGAAGGCACGGAAACCGCACCCGATCCTGACGCCGTCTTCAACGCCTTCGCCGGGTGGGCGAAAGAGCAGGGGCTCGACCTGTATCCGCATCAGGAAGAGTCGCTTATCGAGATCGTCACCGGCGCGAACGTGATCCTGTCCACGCCCACCGGCTCGGGCAAAAGCCTGGTCGCCGCCGGGGCGCACTTCGCCGCGCTCGCGAACGGCCAGCGCAGCTACTACACCGCGCCCATCAAGGCGCTCGTGTCGGAGAAGTTCTTCGCGCTCTGCGACGCGTTCGGGCCGGCCAACATCGGCATGATGACGGGCGACGCGAGCGTCAACCCCAAGGCGCCGATCATCTGCTGCACCGCCGAAGTCCTCGCCTCTATCGCCCTCCGCGACGGCGAAGCCGCCGATGTCGGGCAGGTCGTGATGGACGAGTTTCACTTCTACGCCGACCCGGACCGCGGCTGGGCATGGCAGGTCCCGCTCATCGAACTGCCCAGGGCGCAGTTCATCCTCATGTCGGCCACGCTCGGCGACGTCACGCGCTTCGAAAAGGACCTGACAAGGCGCACCGGACGGCACACAGCCGTCATCAAGAACGCCGAGCGGCCTGTACCGCTGATCTTCTCTTACCTCGTTCAGCCGCTGCACGAGACCCTGGAGGAGCTGCTCACCACCAACCAGGCGCCGGTGTACGTGGTCCACTTCACGCAGGCGGCGGCGCTCGAGCAGGCCCAGGCGCTGATGAGCACCAACGTGTGCACGCGCCAGCAGAAGGACGCCATCGCCGCGATGATCGGCGACTTCCGGTTCGCCGCCGGTTTCGGGAAGACCCTGTCCCGGCTGGTCAGGCACGGCATCGGGGTGCACCACGCGGGCATGCTCCCTAAGTACCGCCGGCTGGTCGAGACGCTGGCCCAGGCCGGCCTCCTCAAGGTCATCTGCGGAACCGACACGCTGGGCGTCGGGATCAACGTGCCGATCCGTACCGTCGTGTTCACCGCGCTCAGCAAGTACGACGGCAAGCGGACGAGGCTGCTGCACGCCAGGGAGTTCCACCAGATCGCGGGCCGGGCCGGCCGCGCCGGGTTCGACACCGCGGGGCGGGTCGTCGTGCAGGCGCCCGAGCACGTCGTCGAGAATGAGAAGGCGCTCGCCAAGGCCGGCGACGACCCGAAGGCACGCCGCAAGGTCGTCAAGAAGAAGCCGCCCGAGGGCATGGTGTCGTGGGGCAAGCCCACTTTCGAGCGACTTGTCGCCGCCGATCCCGAGCCGCTCACGTCGAGCTTTGCCGTGACCCACGCGATGGTGCTGAACGTGATCGCGCGTCCCGGCAACGCCTACCAGGCCATGAAGCACCTGCTCACCGACAACCACGAAGACAGGCCCAGGCAGCGCAAGCACATCCACCGCGCGATCGAGATCTACCGCGCGCTGCTCGCGGGCGGTGTTGTCGAGCGGCTCGACGAACCGGACGAGCTTGGCCGCTACGTACGGCTCACCGTCGACCTGCAGTACGACTTCGCGCTCAACCAGCCGCTGTCGCCGTTCGCGCTGGCCGCGATCGAGCTGCTGGACAGGCAGGCGGACAGTTACCCGCTTGATGTTCTTTCCGTCATCGAATCCACCCTGGACGACCCGCGCCAGGTCCTTTCCGCGCAGCAGTTCCGCGCCCGCGGCGAGGCGGTCGCGGCGATGAAGGCCGAGGGCGTGGACTACGAGACCAGGCTCGAACTGCTCGACGACGTCACCTACCCCAAGCCGCTCGAGGACGTGCTCGAGGCCGCCTACGACATCTACCGCCGTGGCCATCCGTGGGTCACCGACTACGAAGTCCATCCCAAGGCCGTGGTCCGCGACATGTTCGAACGGGCGATGACGTTCCCCGAGTACATCCACTTCTACGGCCTGTCCCGGTCAGAAGGCCTGGTGCTTCGCTACCTCGCCGACGCCTACAAGGCGCTGCGGCAGACGGTCCCCGACGAGGCGAAGACGGAGGAACTCGGCGACCTCATCGAATGGCTCGGCGAGCTCGTCAGGCAGGTCGACTCCAGCCTCATCGACGAATGGGAGCGGCTCAGCCATCCAGCAACACAAGAACAACCGAGCAAGCCCGCCACGCTCACCAGCAACACCCGCGCGTTCCGGGTGCTGGTCCGCAACGCGTTGTTCAGGAGGGTCACGCTCGCCGCGCTGCGCAGGTACGACGAGCTCGGCGCGCTCGACGCCGAGGACGGCTGGAACGCCGCCGCCTGGGGCGAGGCGCTCGACGACTACTTCGACGTGCACGACGAGATCGGCACCGGCCCCGACGCCCGCGGCCCGGCGATGCTGATCATCGACGAGGAGAGCCCGGCTGGTTTGCGCCAACAAGAGGGCAGAGCGTGGACGGTCCGGCAGATCTTCGACGATCCTGCCCAAGATCACGACTGGGGCATCTCCGCGACGGTCGACCTGGCCGCCTCCGACGAGGAGGGCGCCGCCGTCATCCGCGTCACCGACGTCGGCCAGCTAGGCTGATCGCCGCCATGTCAGCGAGCCCAGACGTCGTCGCCCGGCTGCGGGCGGCGGGGTGCGTGTTCGCCGAAGACGAGGCCCGGCTGCTCGCCGACGCCGCGCACACGACGGCCGAGCTGGACGCGATGGTCGGTCAGCGCGCGGCGGGCCTGCCGCTCGAGCAGGTCATTGGCTGGGCGGAGTTCTGCGGCCTGCGTATACACGTGGACCCAGGCGTGTTCGTGCCCCGCCTGCGCAGCGAGTTCCTCGTGCGGACCGCGATAGCGCTGGCACCGGCTCGTCCGCTGATAACAGACCTGTGCTGCGGCACCGGCGCGCTTGGCCTCGCCACGGCCGCCGGTCTGGCCGACGCGGAACTCCACGCCGCCGACGTCGACCCGGCCGCCGTTCAGTGCGCCCGGCGCAACGTCGAGCCGGCCGGCGGGCACGTGTACGAGGGCGACCTGTTCGGTCCGCTGCCGGAGCGACTGCGCGGCCGGATCGGCATCCTCATCTGCAACGCGCCCTACGTCCCCAGCGACGAGGTCGCCTTCCTGCCCGCCGAAGCCCGCGACCACGAGCCGCGCACCGCCCTCGACGGCGGCCCCGACGGCCTTGGCGTGCTCCGCGCGGTCGCGGCCCAGGCACCGCGCTGGCTGGCCCCCGGCGGCCACCTGCTCGTGGAGACCAGCGAACTCCAGGCCCCGGCGATGGCGGCGGCGATGCGCGCGGCGAGCCTGGCCGCACAGGTGCGCAGCTGCGAGGAATCCGGCGCTACGGTGGTCACGGCTTCTCTTTTACATTATCCCGAACGAACCGAGCTTCCTCTCCGGAGCCCCATGACTCCCAAGGTCAGCGTCAACCAGCGGCGGGCCAGGCTGCTGGCCAGGCATCGGCTGTCGGCGCCTGCCACAACCGTCACCGACGCCGTGACCGCGATCGTCGCGCTGCACGGCACCGATCCGGTGACCGTTTACCTGTCGGCGCGCGCCCGCACCGAGGCCGGCACCTCTGAGGTAGACGAGGCGCTGTATGAGACGCGACTCATCGTTCGGACACTAGGAATGCGCCGAACTGTCTTCGTGGTTCCAGCCCCGCTCGTGCCTGTAGTCCAGCGGGCCTGCACTGATGATGTGGCCCGGCGGCTGCGGCGGCAGCTTGAGCGGGACCTGGCGAACGGCGGGGTCGGCGGGACGGATGCGGCGGGGTGGCTGCGGGACACTGAGGCCGGCGTGCTGCGGGCGCTGGCCGCGCGAGGCCATGCGACGGGGGCCCAACTGTCCGCGGACGAGCCCAGGCTGCGGACGCAACTGGTCTACGCGCCGGACAAGAGCTACGGCGGGGCGGCGAACATCACCAGCAGGGTGCTCGTGCTGATCGCGGCCGAGGGGCACATGATCCGCGGGCATCGCCGCGGCGGCTGGTCCTCCGGCCAGTTCGAATGGTTTCCCGCGAGCGCCTGGCTAGCGGGCGGCGGGGGCGGGGCGCGGGTGGCGGACCGGCTTGACGCGCCGAACGCGCGGGCCGAGCTGGCGCGGCGGTGGCTGCTCGGGTTCGGGCCAGCGCCGACGACCGACCTGCAGTGGTGGGCCGGCTGGACGGGCGCCCAGACCAAGGCCGCGCTGACGGCGCTTGAGATCCGCGAGGTGGACCTCGACGGGCAGCCGGGTGCGGTGCTCGCCGGCGACGACGCCTTCGACGATGACCTCGCGCCCGTCGCGTCGCTGCTGCCGGCGCTCGACCCGACCCCGATGGGCTGGCAAACGCGTGACTGGTACCTGGGCCCGCACGGCCCCGGGCTCTTCGACCGGACCGGCAACATCGGCCCGACCGTCTGGTGGCAGGGCAAGATCGTTGGCGGCTGGGCCCAGCGGGCGTCAGGCGAAGTCGTGTACCGCCTGCTCGAGGACGTCGGTCAGGACGCGTCGGCGGCGATCGCGGCGGAGGCGGCCCGGCTGGAGTCGTGGCTCGGCGCGGCGAGGGTGACACCCCGGTTCCGCACGCCGCTGGAACGCGAGCTGTGCTCGTGAGCCCGGTGAGATGGGTGGCCGCGGTCTGCGTGATCGCAGCGCTGTCGGGGTGCTCCCGGGAGGCCGCCCCGTCTGCCTCGCCGTCAGCAACCTCCTCAACCCCCGCTGCCTCCGGCTTCGTGTTTACCGTGGCTGGGGCTAATCCCGTGACGGCGAATGGAAGCATGGACACGCGCGCGCAGACGCCGAACGCTGACTGCGACAGCGCGACGTTCTCGCGCGACAAGGCGGTAGGCGACGAAGTGGCCACTGGGTTCGCTATCGCCAACTTCCCCGTGGCTGCCTCTCTGCTGCGGCACTTCCTCAGCGGCGACGGGACGCGGGTCGATTACCCGGCCGGGTCGCCGATCTCGAAACAGGCGCTGGCCAGCAGCGCTTTCCAGGCGGTGAACAACGAAGTCCAGGAGGCGATCCTGCTGCGCCTCAAGGGTGGCGCGGCTCACGTCCGGCTCTCCGCCGCGCAGTTGCCGACGGTCGCGTTCGAGTCCAAGACGAGCGACCTGTACTGGGGATTTCGCGGCACTCAGGGGCTGACGGTGACCGGAAGGGGCGGCCGCGAAAACGGACGTTATGTCGGAACGCTTTCGTACGTCATCTCGGACAGCTATGGATTCCCGGCCGACGACACGCTGGCCGGCTTCGGCCCGCCGATGAGGTACCTGCAGACCGTGTGCGGGGCGCCGCAGCACGCGGGCGGCGCGCACTGGTTCCCTGACACGATCACGGTAACCGTGCCGTTCAGGCTGTCAGCAGGCTAAGGCAGCGAGACGGGGCGGCCGGGCTTGGTCATCGTCCCTGGCGGGCAGTACCACGTCATGATCTCGGCGATCAGCCGGCCGGCGCGGACCGCGGGGTCGTCCTTGGCTAGCCGCCGTGCCTGCGCCACGGAGCCAGTGCGGTAGAACGTCAGGCCGCGCAGGGACGGGTCGGGCTGCTCGATGACCGGCCCGTTGGTCACGACGTGACCGGCCGCGCGCAGCATCTCGTGATAGTCGAGGTGTTCCTGCTGGATGCGGTCCAGGGTTTCCTCGGGCAGGTCCGGCGCGTTCTCAGGTCGCCGCAGCAGCACCAGTTCGTATGCTTCAAGGTCCACAGGCGATTGTCTCACCGGGAGGCCGGCGGGATGTTCTGGTTCAGGTGGAACATGTTGCCTGGATCATAGGCACGCTTGATATCGGCGAGACGCTTGTAATGCCCGCGGTAATTGTCTTCGACCCTGGCGCTGTCGTCGTCGGCCATGAAGTTGACGTAACCGCCAGGCTGGCAGTACGGCGCGGTGGCCTGGTGGTAGTCGCGTACCCAGCCGATGCGCTCCTGATCAACGACCGGGTCGTGCCAGGCGGCGACAATCACCTGGGCGAAAGTGGCATCCCGGTAGGCGAACGCGGTCTGGTCGGCGTCGACCTGGTGGCAGGCACCGTTGATCGGGTACAGGTGCATGGTCGCGCTGACCTCGGGGACCTTCCCACCGTGGATGACATGCTGTTCGATGGCCGCATCGGTCAGCTCGGTGACGAAGCTGCCCTTCCAGTAGCTGCGGATTCCCTTGGGGAAGATGGCGTCGAAGGCGGAGTTCAGCGCCGGGTAGGGCATCGGCCCCGCCATCTGCGCGACCACGGGGGCGATCGCGTGGAACGGCTCCATCGCCTTCTCGCCGGCTTCGAGCGGCCCGGACCAGTGCACGATGGCGGCGCAGAAAGTGTCCCCGACCCGGTCCGGCGGGATGAACGGCAGCGGCGGCGCGATCTGGAAGGCCGGAAAGGCGCCGTAGGCCTCCGGTGCACTCGGAATGAACTCGGCGAAAAAGCGCAGCACGTCGCTCGCGTACTCCAGCTCGTAGAAGAACATCCCGGCGTAGATGTCGGCCACGGGATGGAGCTGGAACTCGAACGAGGTGACCACGCCGAAGTTACCTCCGCCCCCGCGCAGCGCCCAGAACAGGTCGGCGTTCTCCTGTTCGCTGGCCAGCAGGACGCGGCCCTCGGCCGTGACTACCTCAGCCGACAGCAAGTTGTCGATCGACAGGCCATAGTGGCGTGCCAGGTACCCGATGCCGCCGCCGAGTGTCAGGCCCGCGATGCCGGTGGTGGAGACGATGCCGCCCGTGGTAGCCAGTCCGTAGGCGTGAGTGGCGTAGTCGAAGTCTCCCCAGGTGGTTCCTCCGCCGGCCCGCGCCGTGCGCGCCTTCGGGTCGACGTACACAGTCCGCATCGACGATAGGTCGATGACCACGCCGCCGTCATTCGTCCCGAAACCAGGCGCGCTGTGCCCGCCGCCGCGGACGGCCAGCTCCAGGCCGCTGTCGCGGGCGAAGTTCACACCAGCGATCACGTCCGCGACCTGCTGGGCGCGGATCACGGCAAGCGGATGCTTGTCGAACATGCCGTTGTGCACGGCACGCGCCTCATCGTAGCCCGGGTCGCCAGCGGCGAAGACCGCCGCCCTGACCCGCTCCCGCAGCTGATCAACCGTCGAGTCGCTCATGCCGCTCCTCCCCCGATGAATGCCGGGCCTGCGGCTACGCCGCAGGCCCGGCGCCTTCCCCCTGCACGAATAGACCACGTGAGCGTGCAATCCCCGTACAGGCCATGTGGAGACGGTGTGGAGATGAGCGCGGACGATTCCGCGGCGCGGGCAGCACTGTTCGAGCTGGGAGTCAGCCGGGGACCGTTCGGGATAACTATCACTTCCCCCCTTCCCCCGATGTCGATACGATGCGGCACGGCGCGGGCGGTTGCTGGCAGCCGGCGGGCGCCCTAAGGAGGGGATCTACTGTGACCGCCGATGCTCACGCTCTGCTGCACGACCGGGCCGCCGCGGTGCTGCACGGCAACGACGCCGGCGGCTTTACCAGGGCGTCGCCGCACTTGTACCCGCACCAGTGGAGCTGGGACAGCGCCTTCATCGCGATCGGATGGGCGCACCTGGACGTGGGCCGGGCCATGACCGAGCTCGAGGGGCTGTTCTCGGCGCAGTGGTCGACGGGCATGGTGCCGCACATCGTGTTCCGGGCGGGCCCGGACAAGCCCTACTTCCCCGGACCGGAGTGGTGGGACTGCGGCACCGCGCCCGCCGCGGCCTCGCTTCCGTTCAAAACGACCGGCATCTGCCAGCCGCCGGTGCATGCCCTTTCACTACTAAGGATCTGGCAGCTCACACCGCAGGCGCGGCAGCCAGAGATCCGAGAGCGCATCAAGGCGCTGTTCCCGCGCCTGGTCCACTGGCATCGCTACCTCGCGACACAGCGTGATCCCGAGAAAATAGGACTGGTCACCACCTACCATCCGTGGGAGGGCACGGACAATTCGCCGCGCTGGGACCGCGCGCTTGAGCGGATCAAGGTAGCCGATCCCGGCCCGTACACCCGTCTGGACGTCACGGAGATAGGAGACGCGTCGCAGCGGCCCACCGACTGGGACTACGACCGTTTCCTGTGGCTGGTCGAGCTGCTGCGAAAGTACCGGTACGACGACGCGCGGATCTACCGTGAGTACCCGTTCCTGATCAAGGACGTGTTCTTCAGCGCCATCCTTGTCGCGGCGAACGCCGCGCTGCTGTCGCTCGCCGACGTGGTTGGAGCCGACGACGCCGACCGAGAGCAGCTGGCGGACTGGCTCGACCGCGGTCGCGCCGGGCTGGCGCGCCGCTTCCAGGCGGACTGGGGCCTGTGCGTGGACTACGACGTCCGCACCGGTGAGGACATCCGGCTGCGGACGTTCGCCGGATTCGCGCCGGTGTTCGCACGCACCGCCGACCCCGGTCAGCAGGCGATCCAGCTGCGGCTGCTCGACTCGGAGGACTTCTGCGGCAACCCGCGGTTTCGCTGGCGGCTGCTGCCGAGCACCAGCCCGGCCGAGCCGGCGTTCGAATCGCATAACTACTGGCGTGGCCCGGTCTGGCCGATCATCAACTGGCTGCTGTGGCAGTCGCTTCGGCAACTCGGCTACGCCGACCGTGCGGAGGACGTCCGCCGTGACAGTCTCGGCCAGATCGCGATCGGTGATTTCGCCGAGTATTTCGAGCCATTTACCGGTGAGCCGCTTGGCTCCCCGCAGCAATCCTGGACCGCCGCCGTTACCCTCGACTTCTCGGCTCCCTAGGGGGCGTCCGCGCGGACGCAGTAGTACGTGGTGCCGCCGAGGCTGTTGCAGTGCTCGGAGATCCACCGGATGCTCGGGTCGGTGCTGGCGGGCAGGGCCACGACCAGGTGGAATTGCTTGTCGCGGATGTCGGCTTGAAGCTGGCTCAGCGTGGGCGACGGGATCGTTCCTGTGAAGCCCCCGATCGGGAGCGCTTCCAGGCCGCTGGTGTAGATGAAGATCGACGCGATATCCGAGCTCTGCGCCGCGAGCAAGTCGGGTGCGCCGGCCCGCAGTTTCTCCATGCGCGGTATGGTGACCCGCTGGAGCAGGGCCAGCCGTGCCGGCACCGACGCGGTGAGCGCGGCCAGCCGTGTCGCCTCGAATGGCGTGTCGAAAGCGCTCTCATGATTGGCGGCCAGCCCGACGGATGCCACCGCCGGTCCCCACAACGCGGCGGCGAGTACGGCAGCCACCGCCGCGGCGGCGAGCGCCGCACGCTTGATCAGCGCCGAGCCGATGACCACCACGACCGCCACGGCGCCGACGGCGATGATGGCCGGAACCAGCCACCCGGCGATATGAGCACCCTGCGCGGGAACGAGCCAGACGGCGTAGGCGGTCGTTCCCGCCGAGACGACCGCGAGGCCGATCCGGCGGCCCACATCGCCGCGGAACCGCCTCGTGCTTGGGTCGCCGGTTTCGCCGGGATCATCGGCCTTGCCGGGGACGAGGACGGAGACCGCGGCCGCCGCCACGATGGCCGCGATCGCCGGAGTGAGCGCGGCCGTATAGTACGTCTGGACAAAAGTCGCCGCGGAGAACGTCACGCCCAGTATCAGCAGCCACGCCCCCCACAGCACGAAGCAGGCGCGCAGACCGTCGCCTCTCGGCCGCCGTCGGCGGCTAGCGATCCCCCAGAGCGCGGCGAGCAGCGCCGCGGGCAGCAGCCAGCCCGTGTCCCGGCCAAGGTTTCCTGTGAACAGCCGGTCGGCGTTCGCGGGCGCGACGGGGATGGTCTGATCGGGCGCGAGCTGGGACGCTAGCAACTGAACCGGAGTCTGGTCGCCGAAGCGGCCGAACCCGTTGTAGACAAAGACCTGTGCGTAGAGGGAATCGTTGCTGCTTCCGTCGGCGTAGGGGCGGTGCGCCGCCGGGACGAGGGAGACCGCCGTCATCCAGGCGAGCGACACGATCCCGACGACGACACAAGCGACCACGACGTGGCGAACTCGTCTGGTCAGCGTCCCGTGACCCTCGAGCAGGTACGCCAGGCCCAGGGCGGGCAGCACCAGCCATGCCTCGATCATCTTGGCCTGGAAGGCGAGCCCGACCCAGAACGCCGCGAGGATGAGCCTGGCCTGCGCGCTCCTTCTGGGCGCGACGATCGCGGCCGATACCGAATCGGCGGCCAGGACAAGCAGCAGGATCATGAGCGAGTCCGAGATGTTGCCGCGGTTCAACGCCACCGTCGCGGGGCTGACCGCGACGACCAGCGCGGCGAGCAAGCCGGCATTCCGGCCCGCCAGCCGGGACACCGCGCGGTACAGCACCAGCACCGTGAGCACACCCTCAACCGCCTGAGGAAGGATGAGCACCCAGGTGTGGAAGCCGAAGGCGCGCACCGCCAGCGCCTGGATCCAGAACGCTCCTGGCAGCTTGTCCAGGCTCATGGTCCCCGCTGGGTCGAAGGCGCCGAAGATGAAGTTGTGCCAGTTCTCCGACATGCTTCGCACCGCGGCCGCGTAGTAGAACTCGACCGTATCCTGGCTGACGGACCAGGCATACGACAGCCCCGCCAGGGCGGCTATGACGATAAGCGCGGCGCGGCGCAGCCATAGCCGGTCAGCCGGCTCCTCCGGCCCGGCTGCCACCGGCGGCGCTTCTTGCGTGGGTTGCGTGGGTTGCGTGGCTTGCTGGTCTTGCGGTTCGGGAGAAGCGTGCGGCTGGGCGGACACGGCTGTCCCCTTCAGACTTGCAGGGCAACTTCATGGTGCGAGACGTGCTCATCCCACCCGCTGAGCGCCGCGCGGGCAGCGTCCTCAATGACGGCCAGTTCGTAGTCGTCCCCCGCGAACTCACGGACCGCATCCATGCCCGTGAACCACGTAACGGAGGTGAACGTGACTGTTCCGTTAGTCTCCCGGCGCAGGAGCTGGGCGCCGCGAAAGCCGCTGACCCCCGCAGGTGCTCGCTGACCTCTGTCTCGTAGTGACGCTGATAGTCGGCTGCTCGTGCCTGCGGACCCCATCCGCGCCAAATCCGCGCGATCATGGACTTATTCTGGCTCTCGCCGTCGCGGCGCGACATGTAATTTCACAGTTTCCGATGCGCGGCACGCCTCCGCACAAGGCCCTGAGGCGCTGGTGACGGCCACGCCGCGGCCGTGATCCATCCCTTATCACCGCCTGCTCCCGCCGGACGGTTGTAAGGGGCACAGCGCAGGCATACCGTGCCCGGCATGACATCACGAACCCTGCCCGTTCTGGCTGCGGTGCTGCTCGGGTGTGCGGCGCTGACCGCGGTCTTCACGATGCGGCCGGCGGCGGCGGCGAGCTCCTGTTCGGCCGCCTACAGCGTGACCAGCCAGTGGAGCACCGGTTTCGGGGTGTCGATCACGATCACTAACGGGAGCTCGGCGGTCACCGCGTGGACGGTGCAGTACACCTACCCGGGGAACCAGCAGCTCACCGACGGATGGGACGGCACCTGGAGCCAGTCGGGTGAGACGGTCACCGTCACGAACGCGAGCTGGAACGGCAGCCTGTCGGCGGGCGGGTCGACCAGTATCGGCGCCAACTTCTCCTACAGCGCCAGCAACACCGCGCCCGCGACCATTACATGCACGGGCAACGGCGGCCCCGCGCCGACAACGAGCCCGACGCCCACCCCGACGCCGACGCCCACGCCC
>Ga0210390_10001803_pt1 | contig 19795 bp, 18 predicted proteins | sample IncBWH11OmetaG_FD_161050 | JGI IMG/M metagenome (GOLD analysis project Ga0210390, IMG submission 161050) | Forest soil microbial communities from Barre Woods Harvard Forest LTER site, Petersham, Massachusetts, United States - Inc-BW-H-11-O ... | reverse complement strand
CGCATAATTTCATCAATCAACTTCATACCTTCTTTGGAATCATATGCAATACCCATTGAAGCAAGGCAATCAGCAAGAGCAGTAAATCCTAGTCCTGTTCTACGACCTTTACTTCCCATGTCATAAAACATCTGCCATGTCTCAAGCTCTATTGCTTTTACCTTATCCGATTCCGGATCATTCTTTATTTTTGATATGATACGCTGAATACCCTCAAGCTCAAGTTCAACAAGGTCGTCCATAAGTCTTTGTGATTCATATGTTACTTCATAGAATTTCTCAAAATCAAACTGGGATGATTCTTTGAAAGCGTTATTTACAAATCCAAAAAGATTAAGCGCAATTAATCGGCAACTGTCCCCCCCCTGCATACTCAATTCCCCGCACTGGAGATTGTTAAACATAGGCCAACTTCTTTTCCCATGCTTATTAATTGTCTCTTTTCCAACAATAAAATAATTATGAAATTCATCTACTGTGCCTGTATACACATCTTCAAATCCATCTAACTCAACACTTACAACCCTGTGATTATATGTTGATGCTATTTGTTTCAAATCGGCATATTTTCTAAATCCATATTTTGTTTTAAATCTATATGGTAATTTAATTTGCTTACATTTATCTTCAAACTCCATGAGCATTGGCTCCCGTTGTAATAATGATTTTAAATCAAGGTATGCCTTAATCTGTTTGTCTTTATGAGACTCTGCTTTATTTTTGTATGTGTTATTAATACTCAATGTTCTTTTACCATTAACATCTGTATTCCTATTTAGATATAAATTAGAACAAGTTGAAGAGCAGAATCCTATTTCTCTGTGATCATATTGAGTCCAAAACGGCGTTCCGCACTCTTCGCATTTTCGTAATATTTTTACTACATTATTCATAACAGCAGTAGCATACCCTTGACTCTCTGCCCTTCTTTTTGTTTCGAGTCTCCTTGGATCGTCGTCTTGATTTTTCAATCCAACAATATCAGATGCTATTTTACTCAATTCTTGCGGAGAACCCAAATTATTTCTGTATTCCGAAAAAGTTTGTGGCATCCCCTTAACTAAGGCATGATCTTGCCATTCCCTCAAAGAAAATCTACGTCCAAGTTGTTTTGTTAAAAAAACAGCTTCGTCTAGTATTTGCTTATCCGTAAATCCAGAAAATCTACTATTTTGATCGCCTGTTGCAAGAATAGATTGTTTAAGTTTATATTTTGCAGCCTTAATTGGATCCGCTAATACTTTAAATATTGGATTCAACTCTCCCTTCATAAGATCACCATGTAATTTATCGTGATCTTTTTTTGTCATCGACTGCAAGTTTTCCGGGGCATTATTTAAAGAATTAATGTCTTTGTGATGAACAACATTGCCTTTATCTATTTTGCCATTATTATGTTCATAAATAAACCTATGCTCTAAAAATGGAGATTGTGGTCTAACTCCGTAAATGTTCTTTAACCAGAAATAATTATATGATGTAGAATTACTTCCTTTAAATTTATCATTCCATGCATATTCTTCCTTAAAAGCAACAGCTATACTATCTCCTTTTTTAAAATCCTCTACCTTTTTATATATCCCTTCAGTAGTAAAAAACTGGTGATTACCTGTAGTTCTAAATATAGAGCCATCATCAAATGTGATTTTATATATCTGTTTTTGGTGTCCTGTAATTCTTGGATTAACCATCTTCCTTATTGCTAATTTCCCCTTTGAATCTAAAGCATAAACCGGAACATCTTTGCCTTCGTCTGCAAGAGATTTAATAGATACTGCTCCCCTGCCATCAGCAAGCATAACTAAAGTTTCTCCTGCCAAACAAGGATTGGTGGATATATTTTTAAATCCGGGATAAATAGACGAAGGAGAATATTTATGTTGTCTATCCCAAAACATAAGTCCCGGTTCTGCTGTATTATGAGCGCACTTGATCATGGTATTCCATAAATCTCTTGCCCGAATAGTCTTTGTGATCTTAGGGTTATCAGAATCAACAGGAAACTTATGCGTATATTCTTTATCATCACGTACCGCTATCATAAATTCGTCGGACAAACGAACAGAAATATTTGCTCCAGTAACTTGATTCAAATCTTGTTTTATGGTTACAAATTTTTCTACGTCAGGATGAGCAACATCAATAGTAAGCATCAGCGCACCACGCCTTCCTTCCTGAGCAACCTCCCTCGTACTATTGGAAAATCTATGCATAAATGATACAGGGCCAGTGCTAGTTCCGGCTGCATTTGTCACAGGAGTTTTCTCTGGACGTAGTGTAGATAGGTCAATTCCGATACCGCTGCGTCTTTTTGAGAGTTGTACAAGCTGTTGGTCTGTATACAAAATTCCTCCGTAAGAATCTTCGATTGCAGGAAGAACTATGCAGTTTGAAAGGGATCCAAACATAGACTTATTCCCAAGGATTGCCATTACGCTACCTTGAGGAATAATGTATTTGAAATCTTTGAAAAGCGAATATATTTTATTTACATCAAGCAACCCTCTTTCTTTACCATATTTACTCAAAGGGCAATCTTCTGCTTTAAATTTATCATTAATGTTTTCGTGAAAAAAGGATTCTGCTCTAGCAAACTCTTTTGCCATACGAAGATGCATATCATCCGGTGTTGGTTCCAGAATATATCCTTCGGCATTTTTTACTGCATATTTATCAATGTAAGCCTTAGCAGGAAGCTCTTCTCCGTTGTAGTAGTCTAATGCTATTTTAAGTGCTTCTTCATATGTAAAACGTGCTATTTGGGGGGTAGAAATTGCTTCTGGTGTTGTAGAAACACCTTCTGTTTGTGCAATCTTCATATGTCGGTTCGTTATTTTTTGATTTCGGGATTCAATTGCATCCTTTCTTTTTCACTCAGCCGGATGCGTGATGCTGATTCTCTACTTTCCTCTTCTAAAAACTGACTTCTGTATCTCTCATAGGCTGTATCAACAAGGTTTTTATTTGTACTAGCGAATGCAATTTCTGATTCCAACTGCATTCTTATGATATTGTTTTTAGGTAGCTCGATTGCTTCCTTACGCTTCTCTTCAATTTCCTTTTTGATCTCTTGCATGTAGTAAGACATACCGTGTTCTGCACCAAATCCTTCTCTCAATTGTACTGCATGTTGAACTTCTGCAATAAACCTTTCAAGTATAATGCTATCAAACTCTTCTTTTGACAGCTTTTTTACTTTAATCGGATTCAAATATAGCAGTAATTTGTATGATGATACTCTCTGTTGATAACTATTATTGAAGTGCAATTCTGCTAGGCAATCACCAAGCAAACTCTCATCAGTAAAGTCGTCATTATTTCTCATAAACAATGGCAAATCAAGGAAAAACACCTGAATGTTTTCAAATTCAGGATAATATTTATAGAGTAATGGGTGATGTAAGATTGTTGATAACTTAAATGAGGTTTTCTTGCTAGATAAAATATCCTGACTTATGCCAGAAATAGTAGCTTCGTCATCAGAAAATTCAAATCTCCACTTGTTATCCTTTGCAAAAAATCCATACTTCACATACTCTCCGGTCTTTGCTCCGATAGCTCCACCAAACATTTTCTTTTCTTTGTTAATGTCGGATCCGGTTTCTTCGGAAAGCTGTTTTACCTTTCGCTCTTGACGTTCAATCCTTTTCTTTAGATCACCAACTACTCCATAAGTAGGACTAAGCCCCTCTTCTTTGAGCCTTCTTCTAATCCATCCATCTATCAATGCTTCCTTTCGCTCGTCTTCAATATGTGGTAATTTCTCATACTCTGATTTATGTAACACCTCGTTATATCTAACAAACTTATCGGCTTGCATTACTAAAGCATCTCCCATAGTATATGTGGTATACCCACCATGATCACCGGAACGGTATGATTCTTCTTTGATTTCAGGCTTCGGGGCGTTAGTCCATTTCTCCAATGCCTCCTTATACTGCTTATCTTTAGCTATTTCAATAGCTAATTGCATTTTCTGTTTTGCTAATGTCTTCAATGCATTAACCAAAGAAGGGAATGACTTTAATTTTTCTCGTTCTGTAAGTCCAAGCAATACCAATACAGACTCAGAACTAACTGCATTTGAAGTCCCATCAGGCATTTGTACTGTAAACTTATGCACGATATTTTTACCTGTATCAGCACTCATTTCCGCTTGCGTCCAATCAGAAATCCGCTTCTGAATATTCTCCCCTATTCTATCATTGAAATCTTCAACCCATTCATATGCCCATGTATATGAAATAAGTTTAGCTCCATTACTTCCCAATATTGGAGGATCAAAAACTATTGTTTCGTATGGCTTGAAGCGTCCTGATGAAGAATAAATTCTGTCATCTGGAACATTGCCACCGTCAGCCATTTTAGAGTATTCAATCCTCTTTTGCCATTCGGCATCCTGCTCCAATGCCATACGCTCTATATTACTCAAATGTTTATTTTGCTTCTCTGACTTAACCTGAGCTAAAAACGAACTTCTTTCTTTCCCTTTACCCTCTCTTGCTACTACCTGTTTTTTATTTAGAAATTCATCAAACTGTTCCTTGTTGCTTATGCTATTTTCTTTCAGGTAATCCTTCCCCAACTGCCCTATTTCAGACAAATATCCTACTGCCTGTATGTTAGCCATTTTACGACTAGCATATTGATTCAATATTGCCAATATATTTTCGTCAACCCCTTTTATGTCTTTTGCTTCAGGCAAATCAAAATATTCTTGTACGGTTCCTCCTTCATCCATCCTTTCACCTTCCAAAACTACATCGTACTTAAAGAACGTTTGATTCTCGTCAATGAACTTTTCAATGAGTGGCTTCAATTGACTCTCGTAAACAGATTTAGATACATAATCGTCTTCTTCAAAGTACTTACGCTCTTTTTCATAGGCTGTACGTGCAAATATCAATGTAGCATCATCACCATGATTTTCTATGGCATAATACTGCTCCATTGCTCTTGCAAAGCATTCTTTTGTAGCATTGGTATAATCACTATCGGATCGTTTGTTCATTCCAGAACGGAATGTACGTGCTATAATACCTGCTGTTGATTCAAAGTCGTCTGATGCCCAACGTTTGTTATTATTACCTCCTAATGTGTTATCTATCCAATGTGCTACTTCATGAGCCATTGTGCTTTCAAATTGCATTTCTCCATACTTTACGGATACAGCAATGGTTTTCATTTGAGGAATGTACATTCCTATTGCCTTACTTGCAAATACGTGCTTTAATGCGGTGTGTGATATCTTCAGGTTAACATCCTTTGCAAGGTGAATCATGCCACCAAACGTCTTTTGTACTTTAACCCATGCATTACGTACCTGTTCAATCTGAATAGGCATAATTTCGGATCCGTCTTGTCTCTTTACAAGGATGCCATATTTTTCTTTGAGTATATCATTTGTATTTGAATCACCAAAGGAAGTCTCCAGAGCGATTTTACGCATGTCAGAATCCATTTCACGCTGAATACGAATATCCAGAATCTTCCATTTCATCATATCCCGGAAATCTTTCCAGTATTCGAATACTGCCGGATGTCCAAAAACACTTGAAGGAGATGCTTTTATGGTTAAATCAGCACCCTCTTTTGTTATAAAGCCTTGTTCAACCCATTTGTACAAACCTTGTCCTTTGGCTTCTGTATGCTCAGGATTAACATAACGCTCGTACATATAGTGGAATGATTTCCACATCTGATCATCTTGTAACTTAGATGTCAGTCTTTTCACTGTGCCTTTGGCAATTGGTTTATACCATGCTTCTTTTTGTTCAAGAGTAAATGTATTCCATTCTGCTTCAGTAACTTTCTTTTTTACAGCAGCGGGTAAAGCCCTGTAATATCCGGGCTGGTTTAAATGCCTTTCTCTTTGGGCGACAGGAAGATTATCGTAATATACTAAATTCTTAGCTGTATGTTCATCTGCCCGTTTCTGTTCTACCGCTTTTGCTTTTGTAAAATAATAGTCATTTGTAAGAACAAGTTGATCCAAAGATAACACAACTAATCCCTGATCTTCTGTTGTAGCTTCAACTCCCCCTTCTGTCTTTCCTGTCCTATAACTAAATTGCCCCCCAATAACTTCTTTGAATCCATTTACAGCAACAATATACTGGTCTTTGGCTATTCTTATAGCATCAAAAACATATCCTTTGCTTGAAAATGTTTCTTCGTTTATCTCCGGGATATAAGGAGGTTTTGGATCAGTAAGTATTGTTTCTTCGTCAAAAGTAATCTTATCTGTATTGACGTTTGAAAAATCAGGAATATTAGTATTCACTTTACCTTTTTTATCGGTAAACTGAATAACAATGCCGAAATTTTTCATTGCCTGAACTACATTCTTCTGATGTATTATCTGAGAGTTGAATACAGCCATCTTCTTATGGCTTTCTTGTCTCTGATCCAGAGAATATGTATTCCTGTTAGCCTTTAGGTCTTCGGAAACAAGTTCCTTCTCTTTTTCAAGGTTAGCCAACTTCTTCTCTTGCTCAATAATTATTTCTGCCATTGCATTCTTAACAGACTCTTTTAATGCACTCATCTTCTCCGGTGATAGTCTATCAAGAAAATCCTGAGCCTGTTGTTCTGGAGTCCTTTGCACATCTCCTCCATCCTTCATTATTTTCTTGGCTTTTTCAGGATTGTGTCCCCAAATCAATAAAGAAGTATGCTTTCTTGTTTTATTTCCTTTGTCATCATACAAACCTCCTTTATTACCACTCATCCTGCTTATAAAACTTATCTGTTTATTTGCCCATTTCCACATAGCAGGAGTCCATTCTGAATGAGGAGTATCCTTCATTTTCATAATCCATCTTGCACTTTCTCTTCCACTATTAATCCCTGCTTCTTTTGCTTCGCTTGAAGTTAACCCCGCTTCTTTACCTTCCTTGCTATTGTAAAAACTTTCCAATTCTCCACGACTCATATTGACTAACTCTTTCCATTTATTATATGTCTCTTGATTGTCGTCAACAGAACCTCCTTTAGAAAATCTTATATCTGGATTTGATGGATCAAAATCAGTATTTGTTCCATCGGCTAGTTTAATTTGATTTGGAGAAAACGCAACGTATTGGGTGTCGTATGATGATATTAAATCAGGTATATCATAGTATCCTGTTAAATAACCAGTACTTTCGTTAAATAAATCAACTCCTCCATATTTTTCATCTTTTTCAATCCAATACTTTGACCCTATAGCCGTTTTGTATTCAACTTTCCCTTCTTTTTCAAACACTTCAGCATCAATCACTGGTGGTAATTCCCAAGCTACTCCGTCATAACCAAGTTTTTTTAACTCATGCCTAACTCTGTCGCCATAACTTCTATGTTCTCCAATATCATCCAAACGTTCAATCTCTTTAGCTACCTTCTTCCAAATATTCGGAGGAGATACATTTCTTATGTTTAGAAAAACCATATATGTTTTTCTTGGATTAACCATTGCAGGAGACGTTTCTTTATCGGCAGAAAACCAAAATCCGTTAAATGGAGCATCGTAATCTTCTTTACGTATTTTTTCTTCCTTAAATTCAGTAAATTCATGAAGGCTACCATGATACATAATCTTAGGTTCTCCATTTTCATCAACTACCTTACTTGCATTTTCAGGGTCATTCTCCCAATCACCAAACCATGCTTTAAATTCAGGAGTACGTACTATTCTGTATTGTTCAGATGTGAGATTACTTGGTTTACCATTGGGGGCTAATAAAACAGAAATACCTTTTTCTGTTTTGGTCATTTCTCCTCCATCCTTGTATTTTGCATAAATGTCTTTCTTTATACGAAAAACTGTATTTATGAAAAATAAAACACCATCCTTTGTTAATACGTTTCTTGGATGCAAATCTAATATATACACATTTAACTCTGGATTATAATAGTCAACATCCCCTATATTGACAAACCCATTATCATGCATATATTTTTCAACTGCCCCTAAATCCGTATCGTCATCTGTCAGAACAAACGGTTGCCTGACAACAGAATGTAGTCGTCCATCAATTTCTGTAAATCCTAGTAACTCATAAGCGTTTTTAGGAAAAAAATAATTGTGTAAAATTAGATTGTTAAGATAGTCTTTCCACGAGAAATTATAATAAATTGCGTCATTTGTTTTAATGACAAATTCACTATTAAGCATGTATACTTTTTGTTCTGATCCTTCGTTAAGATACTTTTGTAAATTAGAAGTTGAATACCACAGATTATTATCTGTTATGTATTGTTTTAGGCACTTTATTTCGTATTTATCGAAGGTCGAAGGGTCTTTAATCTTCGACATTGAGCTTTTGCTTCTTCGAAGGTAACTGGCGGTTGCTTGGATAGTATCTCCGCTTGCAACTTTGCTAATTCCTGAAAGGACGTTCCTGATTTCATGTTTGGTTATTTTTGAATTATTATGTACACTATTTATTTTACCTCCATCTGACAATTTTATTTCGCCTTCTTTCTCACTGTTTGACGACTGTGTTCCTGAACCCATTTCACTTGTTCCTTCATTTCTTGCAATGTCATAGGGGGTTGCTTGGCTAATTGCTCCATTCCCAATTTTGCTCTCTCCCGAAATGACAGAGAGTAATCCATTTCTTTCTTTTTCTTCATATTGTTTACTTATTTGAGTTACAACATTTTCATATACAGCCTCCCTATGTGTAAAAGAACGGTAGTCCGGGTATTTTCCAGATACTACGTTTTTTACTTCACTAGGAGTAACTGATTCATCAACTTCAATAAATACATTTTGTCCGTCATTCAAAACTATTTTTACCGGACATAAAACTCCTTGTCTTGTTATAGGGCAGAACGGATCCTCCATCAACTGTTTAAATACCCTTTCTTCATCAACAATATGGTTTTTAAGAGCATAGGAGAAATTAATCAATGACTTTACGTTACGGTATTGTTTCAGGTCTGGCACTAATTCTTCCCTGAATTTTTGATGTGTAGAAACAAGGCGTTCTATATGCCTTCTTGCATCAGGATTATGCTTTATCAGTGCCGGGAAGATAGTCTCTTCTTCTTCGGCAAAATGATGTTCCAATTCCTTATCCCATGATTCTATTGCTTCTTTTACAAGAGCTTTGTAGTTTTTCATGGTTACTGCATCCCATCTTTCTGCATCTGCAAAAGATTCATGGTGTTCTTTGTAAAGATGTGTTAATAAATTTGCTATATTTGCACCATCTTCTTTTGCATTAATAACATTGTCTTTAGCAGAAAAAGAATGCTCGTTAGCTTGACAATTATTGTTTCCAGATAAGCTATGGGAGTGCAGAAAAGAACGGGAGTCTGGATGAGAAAGCAACTTCCGTTTTATCTTTTCTTCATCTCCATAATAATCAAAATTAGACTCCCATATTATTATTTCTTGATAATTTTTATTACCAAATTCGCCACCTACGTCAAACTTTTCATTGTTTATATTTGCAGGATCAATATTTTCATCTATATTTGTAGTACCATTTGAGGTATTAGAATTGCCAATAGCCTCCTGTGTGTTTCCTTCAGTAGGGCAATCATCTTCGGATGTATCTGATGGTAGCGAGAAATAAGGAGAAGCAAGAGCATATCTTACTTCTCCTTCTTTATTTTCCCCTGTTTGGAAATTCTTCCAATGAGGGGCGGTCTTGTTAGGCATAGTCGTTATTAACGACAAAAATTCTATTCTTCCATTTTTGTTTATCTCAACTTTTGCTTTAAGAACAATGATTCCATGTTGTTTGTGCGTTATTTTTTTAAGGTAATATACCTTAAATTCATTATTAGCATCAACAGCTCTTTCATCAGGAAACAATATTGTATCCATAACAAAATTCATCTCCTCTACTTTCTTTTCATCGTAAAATCTCTTTCTAATTCCTTCTCTTACCTTCTCTTTAGCTTCACCGTGAGTTATCTGATGGGCAGCGTATTTTACTTGTCCTATAAAACGACCTTCTCTTCTAATTAACTCCTCATCAGGTTCAAAATATACGCTCTCCTTATATGCGGTAATCAGTGGATTATTTTTGTCGTATGACATAAACTTTTTGCAGATAACATATGTTTGTTCCGAATGTTTATCGTACGATCCCTCAAATGGGACATATGTCTTATCGCTTGATATGACCTTATTGATAAACCCTATGGCTTGTTCTTTTGGAATAGAAAGCAACTCTATCATTGATTTTGGATATCCAATTTCGCCCCCATCAGCAAAAGAACCATTCTTTTGATCCCATTCTTTGTAAGCAAGAATTAACTCGTCCTGAGAAATTCTTTTCCCGGCATGAGTCATTTTAAATAAATACCTCCAATGTTCAATTTGAATGTTATATCCTCCTGCAATAATCAAGTCTGTTGTTACACGTATCTCAAATTTATTCGAATACACAAGAGTTAGATTACAGATAAATCCTCTGTGTGTTGGATTTTCTATATCCCCATCGGTTATTCTTGGTATCTCATTATTAATCTTATTTATGCCATCAGTATGATCAATAATGCTTATAGCAAGACTATCAAACATTTCATTAGCACCTCTTACAACATCCTTCATCAACTGGTCTTGCCAGTTTTCAATGAAGTCTCCTTCACCATTAACATACCTACTCTTTTTTATTCGTGATGCCTCATGACAGTACTCTACATAATCTCCACCTGTTTTTTGTTGAATTAATTTAGCAGGCTTACCTAATTCATGACACCATCTTGATAAGATATAATGAAGTCTTTGATTTTTATATTCGTCAGGTATTCCTTTGGCAATAATACTATTGTAAAAGGATTCGTATCTATTTAATGGGGCAATCTCTTTTGTATAATCTTCTACAATATAATACTCCACTTCTGCTTTGAAACGCTCCTTTAGATTAGCGATGAAACGAGTTCTTCCTTCTGTATAATCGGCATATCCATGAGTTTTTATTTTAGCCTCAAGGGATTCTAATTTTTTAGGCACTTTAAGTCCTGCATCTGAATATATTTTAGAAAGAAAAACGTAATTTATTTTCCCTTCAAGAATCATTTTTTCAAACATACCGTCCTCCATAGCCCTATTAATAGATCGCTTAGGACTATTGGCTTCATCATCCTGAATTTTTTCAAGACATTTTGTTCCAAATAGTTCGGAAAATTTAGACATAAATTCATCACGCTCATTAACTACTTCATCCGGAGCTGTATCGAATTCTACATGACTTCTTTTGCAACCTTCCCTCTTTGCGTATTCGCTTGCTGTTTCATAAACAACACCGTAATAATCCTTCTTTTTAAGATACGCATCGTTCTTACTTATAAACTTTCTTAATGCTTTGAATAAAGGAGTTACTTCTTTTTTGTACTCTTCCTTAGTCATCAAATAAACAGGCTTCTTACCTTCGAAAACTACTTCTTCGGACTCTTGACTAGCTCTGCGATTTTCTGTTTCAATAGCTGATTTACTAATGAGTTCATATAACGGACGTGCATCACGCTGTTTTCTCCATCCTCTATCTCCAAACTTGGCTTCTTTGAATGGATGCTCAAAAGCAATTTCTGTTCTAGCTCCGGTAGTTTTATCGTATGATGAGCTAACAGGGAATGCTGAATACCTTTGAAGGTTATATCCGTTTTTTGTTTCGAATCCCAAAAATTCTACGATCTCATAATTTTGTTCCCTAGCTCTGTAATAAGCCTTATGACTTACAATTGTTCCGGGCTTGAATTCATCTTCTTCCCCTTTTTCTTCTGATGCAGAAATCTTACCTCCTTTGGCTTTTTTTTCTACCCCTCCATCAGGAGTTACTTCAGCACCTTCCTCTATCACCTTACACCCTCCTGATTCATTGATAGCACTGAGGATTTGACGTATAGTACCTTTATAAGTTCGTTTTTTGTCATCCCATGTTGACTTGATACAAATGACAATATCACCAGACTTAACCTCTGTGGCTTTGTCAGATAACTTTAATCCGGCTTTCTTTAGGATTTCATTAAGAATTTCACGGTTGGTTCCGGTGAAAGTATATTCCTCTGATGATTCACCAAGCTCCCTTGGAATGGATGCTTCATCACCTTCTACTTCAACATGATTTCCTGTATCTTTTATTTCTATGTCTATTCCACCTTCGGCATGACTAGGGCCAACAAATGTACCGCCACGCTTGAATTTTTGTTTCGCCATGAGCTATATAAATGGGAAAATGTTCAATCAGAATCACTCTGTTGAAAACTATTGTATTGAATATTGCACAAATATACTATTTTTGTAGCTATTATTCAAGGATAATTCACAAATTCACTAACCAAATTAAGTAAAATCTATGGGAACTACTAATTCAGGAGAAGTCACGACAGAAAAAACTCCAACAGAAGAATCAAAAACTACTACCGCTACTACTGAAAAACAAACACTTAACACAGCAGGAGTTGATGTAAGCGTTTCAGTTGAAGAAAAAGATGCTGGTGCATATCAAGAACCTACAAAAGCAGAAACAGAAACAAAAGTACTTCCTGTAAGCAATCCCAATATTACAGCAACACTTACTGTGACTGAAACACCTGCAACTCAAGCAGAAGGAGAAAAAACACCGGAATATACCGAAGAAGAACTTGCTATCATCGCAGAAGCAAAAGCAGAAGAGCAACCCGAAGTAAACGAAGCCCTTTTCCGTCTTATTGAAAAGACACACGAAATTCTTACCAATCGACGCAACCCTTTAATGAAGAAAGAGGTGTCTGAATTTGCTACTAACAATACATCATCAGCATACATTGTTACTCCTGAATTCAGAGATCGCACTGAAGAAGTAGAACCGGGATTTGCTCTTGTAATGAAATGCGAAAAAACCGGAGACACTTACCGCATGCCAAGCAAAACCAAGTTTTATAAAATGTTTGCATAGTAGAGTCCAACCCCCAAGCCCAAAGCCCGGATATCCGGGCTTTTTTTTATTTCAGTATCTCATTTGCTATCCTTGAATTTTTCGAATCCGGATCCGGGTCAATATCATATGAAAGAATTTTCATTTCTGTCTTGCATGCAGGACATTTAGGATATTTTATTTCCTCTAATCGCTCTTCGTTTGAACCACGTCCTAACTTCTGTCTATTGCAATCAGGACAAACAAGTATTCTAAGTACTTCGGGCATATTAAACACGTTTGGTTCTATTTGTTGTCAGGCATAAGTGGATTACTAACTTTCAAATTGATGTTATAAATAGGCAATAGCATTCCACTTCCGCAAGTTATAGAAGCCAACACCTTTCCTGTTGGTTCGTCAATCGGTTCTCCTTTGTCATTTGTCTTCTTAATTTTATGTGCTTGTAAATTGAAGAAATGGCAAAATGTACCACATGGATTACCGATAATTTGCGCTCCACCCTGTACTGTTACAGGCCCGGATAAATGAGGGCATAATACTTTTGCTCCATCCTTTGATAAATAAAGACTCTTATCTCCAATTTCAGCATTTATATCTGTATTTTTATCCAATGTATATCTGGCAACTAGATTAACACCGCTCAAATCAATGGGCTTTTCTTTTGGGATAGAGTTAGCATTTTCCCCGTCTTTTACAACTTGCATGGAATTTTGTTTTAGGTTTTCGTAAACTTAACTATTTTGATTAGTAATTTTCAACTTGTTGATAAATATTACAGCATTCTCCCACTCATTTATCTCCTGCCTTATATGTGAGATGTCATCCATAGTTAATTGGTAGACTTCTTCAGGGTCAATAATATAGTTCCTTAGCTGAGATATATATATCATAATCTCTGTTAAAGTAAATCCCCTATTAGAATCAGATAGTGGAATTTCTTTTTCCGCATCCTCTTCTATCGCTCTTCTGGTTACTTGGATTTTAGTCACAGGGCTTGTCCATTATTGTTTGTAAGTATAGTATCCAAAACAAATTTCCTTGCCAAATCCATTAGCATTGATTTTATTTCAGAATAGCTATTGTATTTTTCAAATGATGTAGGCATAATAGCCATAGGGAGTTTATAATATTCGAACATCTGCTTTGAGAATCTCTCTTTTTCCTGATCAGTCGGAGCCGGAAGTTCATATTTAAGATCAAATCTACGAACAAAAGCTGAATCTAATACATCTCGCCTATTTGTTGCTCCAATTAATATCACTTTATTACTTAATCTATCTAAATTAACAAGAATAGAATTTACCATACGATCATTCTCCATTCCTGCTGCGCTGTCAGTACCAATTCCTCTTTTTCTACCTATAGAGTCTATTTCATCCCAAAATAATATACATGGGTCTTGTATCTTATTAAAAATTCGGTTAATGTTTGAACTTGTATTTCCAATATGGGAGTCAATAATTGCATCCGAATTTATTTCTATGAATGGTAATTCTGCCAATTTTGAAATATGTCTCGCTATTGTTGTTTTTCCATTACCTGTTGATCCATGCAACAATATTTTATTTCTAATTTTTAGATTATGAAAATTATATACATCGGCATTCTTCCACTCTAAAATTAGCTCATCAATAACTTCCTTAGTTGAATCATTCAAAAACACATTGTCTTCTGAAAAAATATTAGAGCTAATCAGTTTTTTTACATCATCAGATATGTCGTTTAGCCGTATTAGCTTCAATGGCTTCTCATCGACTATTTTTTTCAGCCTAAAATGATATCTACTTGACGTAGCCAACCCATTTGAGTATTCATCTACTGCTTTATAAAATAAATCCATCTTCTCATGATGCATAAAATGAATCATTCTTATGATGGTTTCATTAGCCGACACTTTTTTCTTTTCTTCAATCATAGACCAATACTTCGTATATTATTAATAATTGTTGTTGATATTTTAAGGATTACATGGTGGGACTTTTTTATCATATAGAGTATCCCTAATAAAATATGTTGGAAATCCTCTTATTGTCTGTTTTACACAACCACATTTAATGCAAGCGACTACCAATCCATCTCTATGGCTGCCAACTTTTCCATTCCATTTATGTCTTTTGCTAAACATATTACCCTTGCCAATCTTCAGTAGGCCAATCGGATGGATTCAAAATAATGTGGTGTGCCTTTATTATATCTCGAATAGAAAGACACATGGATTTTAAAATTCCCCTATACCCACCTTCATCTTTATATTGATCCTTCGTAAAATATAAATCCGGCATCCCACTAAACTCAAATATAACACATGGAATTAACTCACCTCTTGTTCTTGATTTTTTGGGTCGTGGCATAGAAATTATTATTAGTAAAACAAAACTGTACCTTTGGGTGTTCCTACTTTGTAATTTTTGAGATCGAAATCCTCTCCGTGAATGTCTTTTAATTCAGATATAGTACCAATATCTTCATGGTTATCTATATTGTAATAGACATCTTCTTCAAAGACTTCATAATTCTCTATTTGTCTTATTGGCTCGTCTTCAAAAGCTATATTTATGTCTTGAGTTAATTTATCATCATGCAGGCTATTAAGAAATGATTTCAAGTCTCCTAATGTCAATTTCTGTTTTTCTTCTGCCATCATATTTGTTTTATTAAAAAAGCCGTCTTTCCGGCTGTCACGATTGTTACGCTATGCTTGACAATTGTTTTGCCACTATTACTCTGGAGCGTTTGGAGGCGGTATCTACCTGATTACATCCCGCAAGCCACAAGCAGGGGCTAATATCATATGAACAGTTTTAAAGAGCATACAATCCATCCCGTTATGCACAAAACCAAAAATACTTTATGATTCTTGTCGTACAATTTATCGAAATTACCTCCCATATAGTAGCTTATATTCGTTAATTAGTTTCTCTTCCAACTCAAACATCTTATCCCACTCTGAATCATTTTTTAATTCTTCCCTTAAACCATTATCCCATTTGAAATGTTGATCATACGTCAAAAATACAATATTCTCTTCTTTTAATTTGAAATGTGGATATCTATTTTTTGCCTTTGGAAGGACATGTGCAAACAAGGTAACGCTAAAGAGATTTAACTTCTCTTTGTTAATATAAGATTCGTGAGGTCGAATTTTCCATAACTCCTTAAACAAAGGCAATTCCCCTGTAGGCTCTCGTTTATATGATAATGCCTTTTTAGGTTTCGGATTTAACCTAGCCTTATCTTGTTGTTTTTTCTTTTGCGCATAAACATAATGATATGGACATAAAGGTGGTTTTCTCTTTGCTAGACGCTTTTCTTTGTCGTCATTGCATTCAGAACATTTACCTGTCATTACGATCATATGTAAAATTCTTTATGCCAAAAATCAAGAACAAATAGATTAACTAATTTGGCATCCTCGTGAATGGATTGTGTGTTTTTTATGTACCCACATTCTCCGAAAATTCCTATCAAAAAAACATGTTTTCTATCTCCAGAATGCCATATTTTCTTACCGATATAATAAAGGTACTGATCAATAAAACGAAGTGCTATTTTTTGCTTTATCATATCAATCTTCTATTTTTTCTTCAATAACAAGCCAACGTTGATATACTGATTCAAAACCATCTTGGTAGATTATTGTATTTTTTTTGTGCGCCTCCAATGCTTTCTCCGCACCTAATTTTGTTCTATGCAAACTAATTAATCCATCGACGGATTCCGCTGTACATGGATTATAATATGCACCATATATTCTCATTTCTGAATTTAAATAGTCACAATAATCTTGTGCCGCTTGCTCATTCCCCGTTGTAAATATTCCAATTTCTTGACCATTCTCATTAAGAACAGCTCTTTTCTGTTTTCTACCTACTCGATATTTCATCGTATAATCCTATTATGAACTGATTTGTATTATACTCATACTATTGTTTTGGGCTTCTTTAACTCTTCTATAAGTGCATCAGCATACATGATTGAATCAGAAATAATTGACGACACGGAAGCTGAAATATATTCTGAATTTGCCAACATCCCTTGCATGGCACTTTTTGCAGCTTCAAATCGCATCATGTCGATGCCAATGATAATATGTCCGGGCGATGTAAATGTCACTCCCTGTTCCTCCTTAGTATTCTCTTCAAATATTTCATCACACCATACATGCCAGTGATCATCATCTTTTATGTAGTATCCATTGTCCGTCAGCAAGTCGATGGTAACTTTTTTTCCACAAAAGATTTGCATTTCTTTTGTAACAGCTACAATTGGACTATCTCCATCATAGACGAATATTTCATCTCGGTCTTTATTTTTAACCCATTTCTTAGCATCTTCTTCAACCAAAGAATCAAGATTACGGACTATTGGCTTATCTCCTACTTTATATTTCATGATTTCGAATATTTATTTCTTTCGGCAATACTTTTCTTCTCATTATAACACTCTTTAGAACAGTAAATGAATGTACATTCATTACCATATCTTTTTTTCTGAAAAACTACGGTGTGTCCCCAAAGTCCATCCCATTTTTTTGTTGTTTTTATGCAATCAGGATTTTCGCATCGGTCAATCTTGTTTGCTGTTTCTATATACAAAAAACTCATTTGTTTATTTCCAGAATATCAATCAAGTGCTTCCATAGGGGATCTGCAATTGTATTTTCAACATGCAGATTCTTGTAAAAATCAGCAAACTCCTTACGATACATATCAAGCATATCTCCGCCCATCCTCATGCCATGCTCAATATTGGCTATTCGGTCGGCTAATTTAACCGCAATAGCCTTTTCCCCACATGCTTTTATCTTTGGATATGTCTTTTCTTTACGCTCTTTCCTGTTGCGACCTAATTCATCCGTAACAGCAAACACAATCTCGGCAACTTCTTTCCCAAACAAATCCTTAATTTTGTTATAAGTAAGTGTAGTGTCTTCAATAGAATCATGGAGCCATCCGGCAATGATTATAACCCCTTCAAAACCGTATCTTTTTAAAATATCAACAACATCCCGGAGATGCTTTTCGTATGGGAATGTATCATATGTTTGCTCTTTATGAACTAACAAAGCTATCATTTCTGCTTCTTGAAGCAATTTTTCGTGCGGAATCATTGTCAGTGCCATTATTGTTGTTTTATAAGTGAAAAAATATCGTTACCCATATCATAAATATCATACGCACCTATCAAGCTATCCTCTATCTTCTTTGCACCAAAACAAAATGCACCTCCATTAGATATCTTGTAGGTTTTTTCATCACCTTCTCCAGACCTTTTGATGCTCAATTCATCTTCAAAAGAAAACACAATGCGATTAGTTTGCAATATGTCCAAAAACTTCTTGTCCATATAACAACTCAGGCTCGATTTACCCTTACATATTTTCGCTATGCCTACGCTCATTTGGGATGTCTTTCGTTATACCATTTAATAAAATCAACTACCGCAAACCATGTCGTCTCTAATTTATTTCCATAATTTAAATGGTAACGGTAGCATTCTGAAGCCTTATCAAATTTTTTAAATTTTTCTGGATCTTTTGCTAATTCACTATGTTCAATAGACCATGACCCATAATCATAAATTACTCTAACATGTCTTTTTCCAATATTGAAATGATAGTTCTTATTCGAATCAACTTCATTCTCCCCTATATCCTCTATCTTGTCAATAACCTTCATAAGCCAATCCCATGAAGCATGATATTGTAAATCTATCCTATGTTCATTAATGCACGACCAACATAATTTTTCTATGGTATCACTCCACCTTTTAGAATCTTTATTTCCATAATCCGGATTTGGAACTTTGCAAAAATATTTTCCATGTTCGTCACCTTCAACTAATATAGGAGTTTTAGAATATACATCCCATATTTCTTCAGAATACTCATATTCTATAGTGACATTTGGCTCATAATATATGTATCCCATAAACTCAGCGATGAGCTTATTACCTTCAAATATTTCTTTTTCTGTCATCCTCAATTAGATTTAATGCTTCCTGAATCGCTTTATCTGCTGCATCATTCCAAGTATAATACAATCCTATATATCCCATCCGCTCCCATTTCCCAATGTCATTATCCCTATTTGATTTCCAAAATCCAAATTTATATAATCCGGTTCCGTCAGAATGAAGTATCTCAATTTTCAGATCATGATGCTCCTTAAACCATGACATCATTTGTTGATATAATGGAGCAAATGTACATGTTTTAGGAACATGCTTATGTCGGTTTATCAAAGCAACATTAGATATAAGATAATATCCAATACAAATCTCATTAAATCCTTTATCGAATGCTTGTTCTGCTAATCTTTTTGGTATGAATAAATGCTTCATTCATATAAGATTTAAAGCCTGCTCAAGTCCATTATTAAATGCTTCATAATAAATGAAAGAGTAAAAACCCCTTGGATTATTTTCAAACCAACTTATCTTTTTTATATATGAAGGAGATGAGCTAGACGCTTTAGTTATTCCATTTTGGTTTATGCCATAAATACATGGCGCATAAAATGTTCTATCCTTAAAAGCCGAAGTGCAAGATTCTACATAAATAATTATGTTATGCTTGTCTCTCAGCCAATCAACTAATTCCTGATATGTAGGAGGGTAAATAATATCCTTTCTATCTGGTAATGTCCTTTGCTTTAACAAATCTGATGCCGATACTGTTTCCATACCTTCGCATAACTCGTCATATTTTTCAATGAGGACTCCATTGGGATTATACCAATACAGCGAATCTCCTGTATATCCTTTTTCGGATGCTAGTTTCGCTATTTCGTATGGAACATATTGCTCTACCTTCATCATCTATTAATTAAGTAATAATTGTTTTCCTTCTCCGGATTGCATTTCAACATACAAAGTGTTTCCATTCTTTGTTATCGCATAAGGAAGAAAGACTTCTGCCATATCTGCAAGTTGAGCT
>Ga0210390_10001802_pt1 | contig 19796 bp, 9 predicted proteins | sample IncBWH11OmetaG_FD_161050 | JGI IMG/M metagenome (GOLD analysis project Ga0210390, IMG submission 161050) | Forest soil microbial communities from Barre Woods Harvard Forest LTER site, Petersham, Massachusetts, United States - Inc-BW-H-11-O ... | reverse complement strand
TGCCGTCACTCGCCGCGCCGGCCACCAGGGCGCCCCGGGGCTCGAGCCTGACCTCGTCGGACAGCTCCTCGTATTCCGCCTCGGCGACGTAGGGAGGGTTCGAGACCACAACATCGACTCCGCCCCGCAGGCGTGCGGGCAGCGGCTCCAGCCAGTTGCCGTGCGCCAGCGTCGTCGGTGGGAGCCCGGCCGCAGCCGCCGGAAGCGAGCGTCGGACGACCTCGAGGTTGGACTCCGCTACCGCCAACGCGTCGGTGCTGGCGTCCGTCGCCCACACCTCGGCCACCAACCCGCCGCCGAGCTCGGTGGCCAGGGACAGAGCGATGGCGCCCGAACCGGTACCGGCATCGACGACCACGAGCTTTGGGCCTCGACCAACCCGGTCACCCGCATCCGCAGCCGACGCCGCCAGCAACCGCGCCTCGGCCAGCGCGACCTCGACCACCTGTTCGGTCTCGGGCCGCGGGATCAACACCCGGGGATCCACGAAGAGGTTCAGGCGGCGAAAGGGCCAATGCCCGAACACGTACTGCAGGGGCTCTCCCGCCGCGCGCCGTGACGCCATGGCACGTGCCGCCGAGACGACGGCGTCGTCCAACGGCGTCGTCGGTGGATTCGGGTGCCCGAGCGTCAATCCGAGCCCGAGCGCCTCGTCGACAATGAAGCGCGCCTCGTGCGGCGCGCCGACCACGGCGGTGAGCTCGGCGACGAGCTCGCCCCGCGTCGGAGTGCTCGCCACGACCAGCGGCGCGACAACCGCGCCGGCGCTGGCACCGTCCACCCTCGTCACGCGCCCTCGGCGTCCTCGCCCGCCAGCTGCCGCGCCCGCTTGTCCGCCATCAGCGCGTCGGTGAGCTCGGCGAGGTCGCCGGCCAGCACCTGGTCGAGCTTGTAGAGAGTGAGGTTGATCCGGTGGTCGGTGACCCGATTCTCCTTGTAGTTGTAGGTGCGGATCTTGTCGGTGCGGCTCCCGGCGCCCACCTGGCCGCGACGTTGGGCCGACATCTCGGCCGCCTGCCGGTCCTGCTCCGCCTTCAACAGACGCGCCCGCAACACGACCATCGCCTTGGCCCGGTTCTGGATCTGGGACTTCTCGTCCTGCATGGCCACGACCGTGCCCGTCGGGATGTGCGTGATCCGCACGGCCGAGTCGGTCGTGTTCACCGACTGCCCGCCCGGGCCGGTCGAGCGGTAGACGTCGATCTTGAGGTCGTTCGGGTCGATCTCGACCTCGACCTCCTCCGCCTCGGGAAGCACGGTGACCGTCGCCGTCGACGTGTGCACCCGTCCCTTGGCCTCCGTGACGGGCACGCGCTGGACGCGGTGGGTGCCCCCCTCGTGCTCCAGGCGGATGTAGGCGTCGGGCCCCTTGACGAGGAAGACCGCCTCGTTGATCCCGTCCTTGTCGGACTCGGACTCGGACAACACCTCGGTCTTCCACTTGTTCGCCGCCGCGTAACGCAGGTACATGTCGTAAAGGTCACGTGCGAACAGGTTGGCCTCGTCACCGCCGACGGCGCCTCGGATCTCGATGATCACGTTGCGGCCCTCGTTGGGGTCCTTCGGCAACAGCAGGGTCTCCATCCGCTCCTCGAGCGAACCGACCCGGGACTCGGACGACTCGAGCTCCTCGCGCATGAGCTCGCGATCGTCCCCCGAGGCTTCGGTCAGCATCTCGCGGGCGGTCGCGACGTCCGATCGCGCCGACGTCAGGTCGTGCCAGGTCTTGACGACCTCGGCGAGCTCCTTGTGGCGGCGCGACAGGACGCGCAGCTTGTCCGCGTCCGACAGGGTGGTCGGATCGGCGAGCTCCGCCTCCACCGAGGAGAACTCCTCTTCGAGCGCGGCCATCCGGTCGTCGATCATGACTGGAGGCTAGGGCCAGAGCTCGCAGCGGGCGCGACCGGGGGGCCGGCCGCGCCGGGAGCTATTCCGATTCCGGTGAGACAGGCTTCGCCTTGGCCCGTCCCTTGCGCTCGCCGTAGCGGCGCTGGAAGCGCTCGACCCGTCCACCGGAGTCGACCAGCTTCTGCTTGCCCGTGAAGAAGGGGTGGCACTCGTTGCACAGCTCGACGTGGAGATCGGCCTTCGTGGAGTGTGTCGTGAACGTGTTGCCGCACGAGCACTTGACCGTGGCCTCGACGTAGGCGGGATGGATGTCGGACTTCATTGGTGTCTCCAAACTCGTGGGCCGGACCAGTCTACGGCGTGGTGCCGTAGCCCTCTGCCCAGCAGTACAACCACAAACGCCGATCGGGTCGGGATTATGCCCGGTGCCCAAATCGCGTTGGACAGGGGCCTAGGTGCCCGGCCCCTTGGCGATCTCGGCCAGGAACTCGTCGTTGCTGCCCGTCGTCTTGATCTTGTCCATCAAGAGCTCCAGACCGGCGGCGTCCTTGCCGTCGGAGGCCAGGGCGTTGAGGACCCGACGCAGCTTCCAGACCTGTTGGAGCTGCCCCCGCTCGAAGAGGAGCTCCTCGTGGCGGGTCGACGAGGCGTTGACGTCGATGGCCGGGTAGAGGCGACGCTCCGAGAGGCGCCGGTCCAGCCGCAGTTCCATGTTGCCGGTGCCCTTGAACTCCTCGAAGATGACTTCGTCCATCTTGGAGCCGGTCTCGACCAGCGCCGAGGCCAGGATGGTCAGCGACCCGCCCTCCTCGATGTTCCGGGCGGCGCCGAAGAACTTCTTGGGCGGGTAGAGCGCACCGGAGTCGACACCACCGGACATGATCCGGCCCGTGGCCGGCGCAGCCAGGTTGTAGGCGCGGGCGAGGCGGGTGATGCCGTCGAGGATGATCACGACGTCGCGCCCCATCTCCACCAGGCGCTTGGCCCGCTCGATCGCCAGCTCGGCCACCTGCGTGTGCTCTTCGGAAGGCCGGTCGAAGGTCGACGCGATGACCTCGCCCTTGACGGTGCGGCGCATGTCGGTGACCTCTTCGGGCCGCTCGTCCACCAACAGCACCATCAGGTGCACGTCGGGGTTGTTCGCCTCGATGGAGTGGGCGATCTGCTTCATGACCGTGGTCTTGCCGGCCTTGGGCGGCGAGACGATCATGCCGCGCTGCCCTTTGCCGATCGGCGAGAGCAGGTCCACGATCCGCGCCGTCAGGTTGTCCTTGTCGCCGGGCATCTCGAGGTTCAGCCGCGAGTCGGGGAACAGGGGCGTCAGGTCCTCGAACTTGGGCCGGTTCTTCGCCGCCTCGGGGTCGAGGCCCGACACCGAGTCGATGCGCAGCAGCGCCGGGTACTTCTCGTTGTTGCTCGCCGGCCGGCACGCGCCTTCGATGTAATCGCCTCGGCGCAGCGCGAATCGGCGTGCCTGGCTGATGGAGACGTACACGTCCTTGTTCGAGGGCAGGTACCCCTCGCAACGGAGGAAGCCGTAGCCCTCGTCGCGCAGGTCCAGCATGCCCTTCACCTCCACCAGCTCGCCGGTGTACGGCTGGTCCTGGCCGCCTCCCTGCAACTCGCCGCCGCCTTGGCCGCCACGTTCGCGGCCACGGCGCCGACGGCTGCGCCGGTTCCCGACGTCGCCGTCGCCGCCCTGGCGGTTCTGGTTCTGGTTCTGGTTCTGGTTCTGGCGGTTCCGGTTGCCGCCGCTCTGGTTGCCGCCGCCCTGGCCGCCCCCCTGGCCGTTCTGACGCGGCGCAGGATCGGTACCCGTCGCCAGGTCCGGCGGCTCGACGAAGATCGCCGGGCCCGAGTCGGTGCTCGTGCTCGTCGCCTCGGCGGTGGCGGTCGCACCCGGCGATCCCCCAGACGGCGAACCCTCCGCCGAACCGTCGGAGTCGGCGGCTGCCGTTGTCGGCGTGGCGTCGCCGGCGCCCGACGATGCCGCTTCAGCGGCCCCGTCCGAACCAGTGTCCGCCGAGGCCGAAACCGAGCGGGACCGGCGAGATGGCTTCGCACCGTTGGCGTCGCCACCTTCGCCGTCCCCGTTTGACGCGGCCGCACCGGACCCGGAGGTCACGCCGGTCGCGTCGAGAATTTGATCAATTATGTCGGCCTTCTTCGTCCGGCTGTTCGTCTTGAGCGACATGGCCTGGGCGATGGCACTGAGCTCGTCACGCTCCTTGCCTTCGAGAACCGATCGTTCGAGCTGCTGTTCCGCAGTCATCGGGCTCCTCATCTACGAGGGTCGTCGCCGGCTCGGTCAGACCGCGCGCGGCGGGGAAATTTCAGGTTGGAGAAGGGCGTTGCGTGTGAATGCCCCTCCCCGAGGATCACCGCTGCTGCGTCTGGCTCTCCCGGGACCGCTTGTACCCGCGGAGAGCGCCTTGAAGCGCAGTGGGGATACACACACTCTAGCGGGACTGGCGGGGGGTGCAACGCACCCCCGTTCACCCACGGGCGCAGCCGCCGGCCCCTTCGCTCCGGTATCCGTCCCGACCAGGTGAAACCCGTCTAGAGCGAGATCTCGGCCAGCACGGCATCGAGATCGAGGTCGATCACCGTCGGCACCGAGATCGCCTGGATGGCCAGGTCAGGGTCTTTCAAGCCGTGGCCGGTCAACACACACACCACTTTTGACCCCGCCGGCACGCCCTGCTTCAGCAGACCCGCCACCGAGGCGGAGGAAGCCGCCTCACAGAAGACGGATTCCTCCTTGGCCAAGAAGGTGTACGCATCCATGATCTCGTCGTCGGTGACCGCCGAGATGGATCCGCCGGACTCGGACGCGGCCGCCGTGGCCGAATACCAACTGGCCGGGTTCCCGATGCGGATCGCTGTGGCGATCGTCTCGGGGTGCTCGACCGGGTGCCCGAGCACGATGGGTGCGGCGCCGGCCGCCTGGAAGCCGCACATACGCGGAAGCTTGGTGGATCTTCCCGCCTCCTTGTACTGGAGGTAACCCTTCCAGTAGGCCGAGATATTCCCGGCGTTGCCCACGGGGATGCAGTGCACGTCGGGTGCGTCCCCGAGGACGTCCACGATCTCGAAGGCGCCGGTCTTCTGCCCCTCGATCCGGTGCGGGTTCACGGAGTTGACCACCGTGATCGGCGCGTGGTTCGGCAGGTCGCGCACGATCGTCAGCAATTGGTCGAAATTGCCTCGCACCTGCAGCACGCGCGCCCCGTGCATGAGCGCCTGGGCGAGCTTGCCCAGCGCGATGTGCCCATCGGGGATCAACACGACGCAGGCCAGTCCCGCCCTCGACGCATAGGCCGCGGCGGACGCCGAGGTGTTCCCCGTCGACGCGCATACCACGGCCTTGGCGCCCTCCTCCACTGCCATGGAGATCGCCATCGTCATGCCCCTGTCCTTGAAGCTGCCGGTCGGATTCGCTCCCTCGACCTTCAGCCACACCTCCGCGTTCACCCGTTCGGAAAGTCTGGGCGCTGGCACCAGTGGCGTGCCACCCTCGAGCAAGGTCACGACCGGCGTGCGCTCGGTGACCCCGAGAAAGTCGCTGTATTCCGTGATGACGCCGCGCCAGCCCGCCGTCACGACGGGTCCCCGTCGTTGTCCTCGGCGATCACGCGCAACACGCCGCTCACCCGGTCGACTGCCTGCAGCCGGCGCAAGGCGTCGATCGTCGCCAGGAGGTCGCCCTCGCGGGCCACGTGAGTCAGGAAGATGAGGCGTGCCTCCTCGGCCAGCCCCACCTGTTCCATCGCCTGGATGGAGACGTTGTGGTCCCCGAAGACCTTGGCGACGGCGGCCAACACGCCGGGGCGGTCGGCCACGTCCATGCTGAGGTAGAAGGCAGAGCGGAGATCGTCCTGCGGGCGTACGTTGGTGCTCGTGCGCTTGGGCGCCGGCGCGGGGGCACCTGCCAGCAGGTTGCGCGCGGCGTCCACGAGATCGCCGAGCATGGCGCTCGCGGTGGGGCCGCCGCCGGCCCCCCGCCCGTAGAGCATGAGCTCCCCGCTGACCGCTCCCTCGACGAACACTGCGTTGAATGCACCGCGCACCGCGGCGAGGGGATGGGTGCGCGGGACCATCGCCGGATGCACCCGCACGGACAGTTCGGGCCCGCCGTCGACCAGCTCGGCGATGGCGAGCAGCTTGACCGAGTAGCCCAGCTTCGCGGCATACGCGATGTCGGCCGCGCTCACGCCGCTGATGCCCTCCCGGTAGACGTCGGCGTCGACCACGTCCGAGCCGAAGGCGAGTGCGGCCAGAATGGCCGCCTTGGCGGCGGCGTCGTGGCCCTCGACGTCCGCGGTGGGATCGCGCTCGGCCAGTCCGAGTTCCTGGGCTTCCCGCAGGACGTCGTCGTAGCTGTCCCCCTTCTCCTCCATCCTCGTGAGGATGTAGTTGGTGGTCCCGTTGACGATCCCCATGACGCGGACGATCTGCTCGCCCGCGAGTGACTCGCGCAGCGGGCGGATCACAGGGATCGCGCCGGCCACCGCTGCCTCGTAGAGCAGGTCGACGCCGGACGCCGCAGCCACCTCGGCCAATTCCGCCCCGGCGACGGCGAGGAGTGCCTTGTTCCCGGTCACGACGGGCTTGCCGTTGCGCAGTGCCGTGTCGACGAGCTCGTGGGCCGGGTGGAGCCCGCCGATCAGCTCCACCACGACGTCCACGTCGTCCCGGGTGACCAACGCGGCGGCGTCGGTCCCGATCAGCGTCGTGTCGATGGCGGCAGCGCGGGGTTTGGTGGCGTCGGCCACCGCGATCCCGACGAGCTCGAGGCGGATGCCGGTGCGATCGGCCACATCGTCAGCCCGGGTCAGCAGGATCTCGGCGAGGGCGCTCCCGACGTTGCCGCAGCCCAACAGCGCCACGCGCACCGTCGGCGCCGGATGAGCGTGCGCCGAACCCTGCATCGGTACGGTCTGCGCGTCAACGGGCAGCTTCGCCTGGGCTGCGGTCACCTCCAAACGGTACAGGCTGCCCAGGCTGGTGCCGGGCGTCCTGCACCCCAGCCGGACGGGTTGTTTTGCCAGTGTGTGGGCGCATTCAGGCCTGCGGCAGGTGGTACTACCACTACGCCCAGGCGCGGGCTGGCCGCATTGAGGCGTTGTGGGCGCTCGGGGCACACTGCAGAGGGGAGGTTCCATGTCGTTTCTCGCGCTCCTGCTGAGGTCCGGCGTGCGGCACCGCTGGAGATCGTGGTTGGCGCTTTGCGTGCTGACGATGGTGGTCGTCGGCGTCGTGCTCGCGGGCATCCAGACGGCGCAGCGCACTGCGACCGCGCTGCCCCGATTCGAGGCAGCGCACGGATTCGACACCTTTGCTTACGCCTTTGTCCCCCTGCGGGACGCTGCGACCCTCCCGGGTGTGGCCGAGGCAATTCACATCCGCTCGACGGGAGGGGGGGTTCCCACCTGCGACTCGTGCACCGGCCAGATCAATTCGAACGATTTCAGTATCCAGGAGGTCGCCCGCGCCCAGCTGACCCAATTGGTCCAGCTCGAGAGCGGTCGGCTCCCCGACCAGTCCGATCCCTCTCAGGTGCTGGCGTCGGAGAACCTCGCAGCTCTGGGCGTCCACGTAGGCACCGTGATCCGCGTTCCACTGGTTTCGGCGGCACAACGCGCGGCCGTGTTGAGCAACGCCAACGTCACGCCCGCCGGACCGACCGTCGCCCTGCACGTCGTCGGCATGGAGGTCGCGGAATACGAATTTCCCTCCAACTCGACGCCGGCGTACGACCTCTACACCACGGCGGCTTTCGCCCGGAAGTACAACCCGAACTCCGTGTTGTTCGACGAATACGCATTCCGTCTCCGGGGCGGAAGTCGCGACATCCTGCGGTTCGAGTCGGCCGTCAAGTCGTACAACGTCGGCGGCTCGGAGGATGTCTCCGCTATCGGCAGCTCAATTGCAACATCCATAGACCCCCAAGTCGTCGGGTGGTGGATCCTCACCGGACTCGCCGGGCTGGTCGCTCTGATCGTCCTGGCCCAGGCGCTGGCGCGCCAGGACGCCATCGATTCGGAGGACTTCCCCGCCCTGCGCGCCATCGGCGCCACCCGGCGTCAGCTCTTCACGTTCACGATGGTCCGCACGGTGCTGCTGGCTCTCGTCGGCGTGACTTCAGCGGTGTTCCTGGCCGCAGGTCTGTCGGTCTTCACTCCGGTGGGAGAGGCCCGGCTAGCCGATCCAAGTCCGGGATTCGATTTCGACCCTCTGCTGCTCGTGGGTGGGGCAGCGGTCGCATTGGCCATCATCGTCGCCCTCGGGGCCTGGCCTGCGGCCCGGGCGTCGCGGCCAGTTCTCAGCGGCAACGAGAGAGTCGTCCGACCGTCGCGGATCGTCTCGGCCGTATCCGGATCGGGCGCACCCCCCAGCGCCCTCATCGGGATCCGCAACGCGCTCGAGCGCGGGCGGGGCCGCAGCGCGCTGCCCGTGAGCTCGGCCCTCGTCGGCTGCGTCCTGGCTGTGGCGACGCTGTGTGGCGCCGTGGTCTTCAGTTCCAGCCTCGCCAACCTCACCGCGACACCGACGCTCTACGGCCAAGGGTTCGATGCATGGTATTCGACCAATACGTCAGGGACCGAGGCTCAGAGTGAGCAGTTGCTCACCGCGCTCCAGCGGCCCGGCATTACTGGGATCCTCGCGGGGGTATCGGGTGCCGTCACCATCGACGGCACGCTGGTCGACGCCCTAGCGGGGCAGAGCATCCGGGGCCCGTACCTCATGACGACCACGACGGGGGTCGCGCCGACGGAACCCGACCAGGTCCTCCTGGGCACCAAGACCATGCATCAGCTGGGTGTGCAAATCGGTTCGAGGGTGAGCGTGACCTTCCCATCGACGGTGACGGCCCCGCGTCAGGGCGGTCGTTTCACCGTGGTCGGGACGACCGTGCTGCCGCCGGACTTCAACCCCCGAGGTGGGCTCGGCACGGGCGCGATCTTCAGCCTGGCGGGCTTCGTGGGACACAGCTGTGCTGCGGGTGCGGCGGGCCACGCCTGCATCGCTTCGACGGTCCTGTCCAATAGCGGAGTGTTTCTCGTGCGGGCTGCGCCAGGACAGGAGGGCAAGGCGGCCATCGCGTTTCTTAGCCGTGCGTACCCGTCGCAGGTGAACTTCCCGCAACCCCCTACGAACCTCGTCAATTTCGGGGAGGCCGTGAACTTTCCCTTGATCCTCGGCCTCGTCGTCGTGCTCTTCGGCATCGGGACCCTGTTGCACCTCCTCCTGACAAGCCTCAACCAGCGCCGCCGCGAGACGGGTTTGCTCAAGTCGCTCGGGATGCTGCGCCGCCAAATCGCCTATTGCGTCTCCTGGCAAACAACGACGATCGCCCTCATCGGTATCCTGCTCGGCGTACCGCTGGGGATCGCCGCCGGGCGCCTGGTGTGGACCGCCTTCGCCACGAATCTCGGCGTCGACACCGCCCCGGTGACGACCGTTGCCTTGCTCGCCGCCGTTGCATTCGGCACCCTGGTGGTCGCTAACTTGCTCGCCGTCGTTCCCGCCCTCGTCGCAGCGCGGGAACGGCCAGCGTTGCTGCTCCGGTCCGAGTAAGGGTCAGGCGTCGAGGCGGGTCAGGTCCTCGAATGTCTCGCGGCGCACGACGACACGCGCGGTGCGATCCCTCACAAAGAGGACCGCTGGACGTGGCACCTTGTTGTAGTTGGACGCCATGGAATAGCCGTAGGCTCCGGTGACGGGCGTGGCCAGCACGTCCCCCACTTCGAGGTCCTCGGGGACGAACGCGTCGGGCACCACCAGGTCGCCGCTCTCGCAGTGCTTGCCGACGACACGTACCGGCCGGGGTCGTCGCGCACCCACTGACCGCGGCAAGAACGCCTCGTACCCGCTGCCGTACAGCACGGGGCGAGGGTTGTCGCTCATCCCCCCGTCGACACTGACGTAGGTACGGATTCCGGGCAGGTGCTTGACCGTCCCGACGCTGTAGAGGGATGCCGGCCGCGGCGACAATCGAACGACCGGGCTCGGCAGAGACGCGGGTCGACGGGTCAACGCCGGCCTTGGCGCACGCCGCGCGCGTGGCCTCCGCCCACTCGAGTTGGCTCGGGGCACGCTCGCCGTTGACGTAGGGCACACCGAGTCCTCCCCCCACGACCAGCTCCGCCAGGCCGAGCGGCGCGAAGAACGAACCGAGCACCTCGGCTGCCTGTTCGAACGAGGACGCGTCGAACACCTGGCTCCCGATGTGCGCGTGCACGCCCAGGAGTTCGACGCCGGGCAACAGCTCGAGGGCGGCGACCGCTTCGGCCGCGGCTCCCGACGAGACCGAGAATCCGAACTTCGAGTCCTCCTGACCCGTTCGCACGAATTCATGGGTGTGCGCCTCGACGCCGGGGGTCACGCGCACCAGCGCACGCGGCCGTCGTGATGCCGCCGGCGACGACTCCAGGAGGCCGCCGAGACGCGCCACCTCGTCGAACGAATCGATCACGATGCGCCCGACCTGCGCGTCCAGGGCGGCGGCGAGCTCCTGGGTCGACTTGTTGTTGCCGTGCAGGATGAGGCGTTCTGCCGGCACACCAGCAGACAGTGCGACATGCAGCTCGCCCCCCGATGCCACATCGAGGTGCAACCCCTCCTCGTGGGCCAGACGTGCCATGGCCCGGCAGAGAAAGGCCTTGGTGGCGTAGGCCACGCCGTCGCCCCAGGCGCTCACTGCGTCCCGGCAGGCCTGTCGGAGATGCTCCTCGTCGTAGACGAACAGCGGCGTGCCGAACTGCTCCGCCAGCTCGAGAAGATCGATGCCGCCGACGTGAAGATGTCCCTTCTCGTCGACCTCGGCCGTGCGGGGGAGAAGGTCACGCTCCAGGGGTGCCGTCGCGAGGTCGTGGTCCACCGACATGGAGATGCAGGATACGGCAGCGTGCGCGGCGGTCCTACCTGGTGAGGCCGGGTCTCGGGTGCGACGGCTACGATCGTCCCCCTGTATGCGCGGCAAGGCGCAGCGGTACGGGCAACGCCCGCCCCCGTAGCTCAGCGGATAGAGCACCGGCCTCCGGAGCCGGTGGCGCAGGTTCGAGTCCTGCCGGGGGCGCCAGTTGTAATCCCAGGTAATCAGCATTTCTGCTGATTGTCCTCAATTGAGTGTCTCTCTTGGCAATCCATCCTGGCAATCCGATGCACCCATTGGATACTCTGAGCACAAGGAGCTGCGATGCCTGGACACATGCAGAAGCGAGGGGATTCGTCCTGGCGACTTCATGCGTTCGTCGGGCGAGACAACAACGGACGGAAGCGGTACGCGTCAAAGACGTTCCATGGGACGAAGAAGGAGGCCGGCATCGCCCTCGCCGCCTTCGTGACAGAGCTCGCCAAGGACAGGAGCACCTCGTCGGCAGCGGAACCGATCACGGTCTCGCAGACCCTCGAGAAGTGGCTGGACTCGAGGAGGGGTCAGCTCTCCCCCGCCACGACGGATCGATACCGAGTGGCGATCAAGCACGTCGAACCGGTCCTCGGGTCGCTAAAGGTCGCCAGACTGCGTCCTCACCACATCGAAGACCTGTACAGCCACCTCGTCGCCGAGGGTCAGTCTGGCTCGTCGATTCGGAAAATCCATTGGGCGTTACGTCAGTCTCTTGCCTGGGCGCACAGGCGAGGGTACTGCTCGATCATCGCCACCGACGGACTCGAGCTCCCACCTCTGGGCGCGAAAGAGATGGAACCGCCTTCCTCCGCCGACGTACGACGCGTGATCGAGCACCTCCTAGCCGAGGACCCCGAGTGGGGAACACTCATCGCTGTGGTCGCCTGGACCGGATGCCGCCGAGGGGAGGTCGCAGGTCTTCAGTGGAGAGACGTCGATCTCGCGAAGCGGAGCCTCCTCATCCGTCGATCTGTCGCCGCCGTTCCCGGTGGCATCCAGGTCAAAGGAACCAAAACCGGTGACATCCGACGAATCGCCATCGGATCGAAGACACTGAAACTCTTGAAGGTGCAGAGGGAACGAAGCGACGCAAGGGCGAAGAAGTGCGGAGCAACGATCAAAACCACCGCCTACGTCTTCTCTCCAGACCCATTGGCCCAGCGGCCCTACAACCCGTACACGATCACTCGCACCTTCAGACACGCTTGTCGAGAGACTGGAGTGGCACCCATGAGGTTGCACGATCTCCGGCACCATTCGGCCACAACACTGCTCAAGAGTGGCGCAAGCGTCGGCGAGGTGATGGACCGGCATGGATGGCGGACCGTGGAGATGGTCAATCGATATCGCCACCTGTTGGAGGCTCAGGACTCAGCGGCTGCGGAGGCGCTAGAAAACGCATAGTCGTGGACAGCGCTGCGCTGTTTAGGAATCCGTTGGAGGTTGTCCACCCAGTTCTGATGAGTCGCGTTCTGGCTGGTCAGGGTCGCCACGAGAATCCAAACCATAACGTCCGATCTGCCGAATGTTGTGCGTTTGATTCCCAGGAGATTCCCAAAGGGCGAAGCCGTCCCGCTGCGTCGGCGGCCGGACGGTGGCCCAGCCATGTAGCAGATAACGAGTTGCGGTCATTACGGTCAGGACACCGGAAGAGGTGGTCGTACCACCCCGGCATTGGAGCCAGTCTCAAAGGCGGCGGAACTAATCCCGCCCTGCTGAGTTCTGATTGCAAAAGCGGCAGCGGTCGCTGTGTCACAACCAATCAGCTCAATCCCAGGAGCAACACAGATACCTCGAAGTTTGAAGCCACCTACTGCCGTCAAATGCAACCCGCCGCCGAGGCGGCTACCCAATATCTCGAGCAGTCATGGAACCCGGGGCCGGTTCAACCTCTCGAATCGCTATAGCTAGGGAGGCCGTTCAAGGCAGTGGGGACACAACTTTAGTTGTTGGTATCTCCTTCGCGATGAAGTCAGTTCTGTCAGTGGGATCCATGCCGTTCGGATCGCTCCCGTTCACCGGATCGTCTGCGGCATACGTGTATGCAGTATTGGTTGGACGGGTGGGGACGCACACTCAATGTGACCCTGACGATAACAGCAGCGAAGCAAATTACGGTCCGCTACACAGCTGGTTGTAGTCATGCACCTCTGTACTGCGAGCCCTTCAGATACTCTTCTGGAAAGTCTTGACAGAAGCGGTCCAAGCGCGCTTCCGCTTCTTCAAGTTCGAGAGGAACAGCATCCTCAGGTACTGCGCCACTCCCCACCCAATACGAGGTCTCGGCCGATATGCCAACCCGTATCACGACCTCATCTCCGCGAGCAAGAGCCCAGTCAAGCATCTCAGCTACCGAACTAAAGACCGGAGATTGTTCCAGCGTCGGCTCGACGTGGCCGCTGATACCTCTACATCGGTCATCTTCAATCTCGGGAGCACAATAGACTCTATTTTGTACGGTCATATCGAATCACCTATGCAGTATCGAACTTACAAGTAGCAGTTTGAGCTGGGTTGCAGTGGATCTTCGGAGAGATGTATGGAGTCACGTTCCAACGCCCATTTGGCGTGAATCGGTTCGGATTACCCTGTGACGCGAAATTCCAATTCAAGTTGATAGTAAATGGTCCACGTCCCGTCAAATAGGGCCCGGTTACTGAAGGCGGTGCGGGCCACGTCACCTTGTTGGTCGTCCAGCCCGGGTGGTCATAAGTGTCGGATCCTGGTCGAGGCTGGTACCCGGCTTGTGCGGGCGACGAAGGACAGATTTGACCTGATGCTGATTCCCAACATTGCCAATTCAGTCGGGGCTGGATAGCGGGACCGGAGGCCCAATCAATCGATTGAGCGATCTTGACTTGCCTACCGCTGAGGGCGACAGAGAAGGTCAGATTGACCGTCCCGATTTGGTCGTCTTCGACCGGGACGCCAAATTCATTCTCTACATAGCCATAGGGTTTGAAGGATGCGCTCGCACTGATGAAGAACGGTTGCTCCACGTTGATATACGTGTGCCATGTGACCGTCGGGTCTGCGACCCAGTCACTGCAGGGATTGCTTGTCAGTGCTGCACCTTGTACACCGAATAGACCATTAGGAGCATCACCGGTCGGATCGGTCTGGTTTACCGGATCCCCGCCAGCGTAGGTATATGCCGTGTCCGTCGATGCAAAGGCAGGATCCCGGCTCGTGAACCCTCCCGTCTGAGTTGAATACCATCGCGCTCGGTCGTTCACTAGCGACGACGTGGCGTCGACGTATTGGCCGCTATAACCGAAGGAACTGGTTGGGGTGCCGAAGGCCAAGTTGCCAAAGGCGTCGTAGCCCCAGAAGCCGGTCTCGTCCCCGGCGCTGTTCGTGCTGAGCCACGTGTCGTTGGACTCGCTGTAGGTCAGATACGTCGGCGTCGAGGTGCTAAGCGAGATCTGTTCGAACGGGGTGCCCGACGGCCCGTAGATGTAGTCGCTGCTCGCATCTGATAGGACCAGCGGCAAGGAGCCGTTGGTGTCCCAGGTCAACTGGCTCGCGACCGTGGTGCCCGGGGGCGTATAGGTCAACGCGTAGCCCGAGCCGTCGCCGGTCGCACAGAACGTCGCCGAAGGGCACGAGATGGCGTTAATGCTCCGTGTGCCGTCGACGTTCTCGGGCAGATACCACGATGTCCCGTTGTAGGCCAGGACATCCCCGGCGCTGTCGGCGGCCTGACACGACGACGCGCCGGCACACGACAGCGCCTCGAGGGGATGGGAGCCGTCGATGTCGGTCGGGCTCGACCAACCCGAGCCGTTGTAGGTGAGTGCGTACCCCATGCCGTCCACGGCGGTGCACAGGCTCGTGCTGGGACACGCCACCGCCTCGATGGTGCGCGTCGAGTCGATGTCGCTCGGTGTCGACCAGCTCGAGCCGTTGTAGATGCTGTCGTAACCCGACGCTCCGGCGGCGACGCACATACTCGAGCTGGCACAAGCGACCGTATCGATGTCATGGATGCCGTCGATATCGACGGCGCTCGCCCATGAGCCGGTGTAGATAACGCCATAGCCGTTATCCCCCACGGCTACGCAGAAGGTCGCGCTGGCGCAGGTCACCGCGGTGAGGATGTGACTGTCGATATGGCTCGGCGTCGACCACGTGCTGGCGTTGAAGGTGGTGGCGTAGCCGGCGGTATCCACGGCGACACAGAAGCTTGCACTGATGCAGGTGAGAGCATCGATGCTGTGCGTCGAGTCAATATCTGAGGGCGACGACCACGTGCTCCCGTTGAACGTGGTCTCATAACCCGAGGTGTCTACGGCGACACAGAAGCTCGAGCTCGTACAGCTCACGGCGTCGAGGGTGCGCGTGGAGTCGACGTCCGCGGCGCTCGACCACGTCGAGCCGTTGTAGACCGAGGCCATGCCCGAAGCTCCCACCGTCACGCAGAAGCTCGAGCTGACACAGGAGACCGCGTTGAGGGCGTTCGTCGAGTTGACGTCAGTGGGTTGGGCCCAGTTGTCCGACACCAGGGCGTATAAGGTCGCGTACCCCGATGCGTCGGCGGCGGCGCAGAAGGTGCTGGCAGCGCACGCGATCGCGTCGATGCTGCGCGTACCATCGACATGGATGGCACCCGACCAGTTCGATCCGTTGTAGGTCAACACGTTGCCGGTGTTGTCGCTCGCCTCGCAGAATGACGCGCCGGCACAGCTGAGGGCCTCGAGCGCGTTGGAGCCGTCGATATCGCTCGGGGTGGACCAGCTCGACCCGTTGTAGATGGTCGAGTAGCCCGACGTGTCCACCGCCACGCACTCGCTAGAGGTAGGACAGGAGAGCGCTTTGATGCTTCGGGACGCGTCCACGTCGCTGGGTGTCGACCAGGTCGAGCCGTTGTAGACCGTGACGTAGCCGGAGGTGTCTCCCGCGACGCAAAGAGACGAGCCGGCACAGCTGAGCGCGTCGATGTCGCGGGTGGAGTCGGGATCACTGGGCGTACTCAACCAGATCGAGCCGTTGTAAGTGGTGGCGTGTCCCGTGGTGTCCACCGCCACACAGAAGCTCGAGCTGGTGCACGTCACGGCATCGATGTTGCGGCTGGCGTCGATGTCGCTCGGTGTCCAGCTCGAGCCGTTGTAGAGCGTGGCGTAGCCCGACATGCCCACCGCCACACAGAAGCTCGAGCTTGTACAGGTCACCGCCAAAATGTGCCGGGTCGAGTCGATGGATAAGGGCGAGGACCAGGACGTGCCGTTGTAGAGGGTGGCGTTGCCCGAGGTGTCGACCGCCACGCAGAAGCTCGAACTCGGGCAGCTCACGGCGTCGAGGGTGCGGCTGGAGTCGGCATCGGAGGCGCCCGACCAGGTCGAGCCGTTGTAGGTGCTGGCGGTGCCCGAGGTCCCCACCGCGGCGCAGAAGCTCGAGCTCGGACAGCTCACGGCGTCGATCGCCCTGGTGGTGTCGATATCGGTGGGCGAGCCCCACACGACGCTGCCCGACGGGGTGGTCGAAGCCCCCTCCAGCCCGTCGCCCGTATAGAGGTAGCCGGCGTTGGCGGTGGGGGTCGACGCGCTCGTCAGCTGGGCGGCCTGGTTGTAGCTGTCGTTGGTGGTGCCCGCGCCGGCGGTCGACGCTTGGTTCTGGTCCCCCAATGTGTCGTAGCTGTAGCTCGAGGCGGCGCCGCCCGGACCGGCGGTCGGGCTCTGGCTGGTCACCTCGCCGGCATTGTCGAAGCTCTGGCTGTAGGTGTCGAAGCCCCCGGTCGCGTTGTGGCTCGAGATGGTCGTTGGGTCCCCCGCGGCGTCGTAGGCGAAGGTGTTGGGGCTCGAGCCCTGGGCGGCGGAACCCTGGTACATGACCCGGCCCACCAAGTCGTAGCTGTAGTAGAGCGACGACGAGGTCTGCCCCGAGCAGGTCGCGCTGTAGCTGGTGCCGTACTGGGTCAGCTGCCCATCGGCGTTGCGCGCGCCGCTCGAGCCCGAGAAGGACTGGGTCACGTTCTCGCTCGACCCACAGGTCTGGTTGATCGTGCTCTTGGCCGAAGTGTTCTGGTTGGCGGCGTCGTAGGAGAAGCTCGTCGAGCTGGTGCCGTTCGGGTTGGTGCCCGAGACGTTGTTGTCCTGGGCGGTGGTATTGCCGCTGGCATCGTGGCCGAAGCTCACGACGTTGCCCAGCCAGTCCGTGGCGCTGGTCATGGCGCCCGTCGTGTCGTAGGAGTAGGTCACCTGGGGCGAGGAGTGCCCGGCGTAGGAGGGGTACGTCACCGAGCCCAGCGTGCCCGCAGCGTCGTAGCCGTAGTCGGTCGTGGTGTTGGCCAAGCCAGTGCTGGCAGCCAGGGCCTGGGAGGTGACGTCGCCGTTGTCGTCGTAGCCATAGGTGGTCGTCCCGGTGGCGTCGACCATGGTGTGGCGGCTGCCGTCCTGGTTGTAGGTGTAGGCCAGGTTGGTCGGCGCGGCGAAGCCGCCGGCCGTGTTCGAGTAGGTCACGCCGCTGAGGTCTCCCATGGCGTCGTAGGCGTCGGTGGTGGTGCCCGCGGGGTTCGTGCCGGCATCGCTCTGGCCACCGGGGAAGTAGGTGTCGGTCGTCACCTCACCGGACGGATCCGTGGTGGTGACCGGCGTCGCGGTCGAATAGAGCGACGAACCGAGGCCGCCGGCCGAGGGCGCCGCATTGGCGCACTGGCCCGAACCGTTCTGGTCGTAGTAGCAGTCGGTGCTGACCTTGCCGCGCGGATCGGTCGTGGTGAGCACCTGGCCGGCACTGTTGTAGGTATAGGAGGTCGTATCGCCCGCCTGATCGCTCGAGGAGAGCGTGTTGCCCTGGGCGTCGAAGATGGTCGTCACGTAGCCCGGGTTCGACCCGGTGCTCGGCGCAGACGTCGGCGGACTGCTCGGGCACAGGTAGGGATAGGTGCCCGAAGAGTGTGCACTGAGCCAGCTGGCCACGTTGGTGGCGTCCGCGCTGCAGTAGGTGCGCCCGTCGGCATCGAGCACGGTGAGGGTGGTCTCGACGTCGGGGTTGGTGCTCTGGACCTGGTTCCCGTTGGCGTCGTCGAAGGTGGTGGTCACCTGGTTTGCCTCCGACGCGCTCGGCGTCGTGGAGTACAGCGAGTCCGGTCTGGGCGGCGAGGCGATCCAGCCCGCCTGCCACGTCGGGCACTGGTAGGTCTTGGGACCCTTGGCGTAGGCGTTGGCGGACACGGCGCAGTAGACGTCGCCGTCGGGGTCATAGGAGGACAGCGTGGTGGTGTCGGCACTCGAGGCCGGTTCGTCGAGACCCGGGGTGGCCGTCCAGTTGGTGCCGTTGTAGCCGAGGATCGAGGCCTCGGCATCGCTGGCCTCGCACATCGTGCTCGAGGCGCAGGCGATGGAGGTGAACGCCACCCCGTTGTCCACCGACGATCCACCCCAGGTCCCGCCGCTGTAGGTGTCGACATGTCCGTCGTTGGTGGCGAACTGGCAGGTGCTGGCAACACAGGCCAGCGCCACGAAGGCTTGACCGTAAAACTGGGAGGTCCATGTCCCCGACGAATCGATGAACGCCGAGCCGTTGTTCGAAATGGCGCCACAGAAGGTGGCCGAGCTGCACGACACCCCGACGAAGGCGTCGCCCTCGTTGGTCGGCGCGCTCCAAGAGGTGCCGTTGTAGGTGAGGTAGTTGCCAGAGGGGTCCACGGCCATGCAGAAGGTGGCCGACGGGCACGACAGCGCGTCGATGGTGCCGGCGCTGTCGGGATTCGAGGGCGTGCTCCAGGAGGTGCCGTTGAAGACCGAGACGTTGCCGGCACCGTCGAGGGCCAGGCAGAACGTCGCCGACGCGCACGACACGCTGGTCAGGGCCTGGGTATCCACCGTGGTGAGGGAACTGGCCCAACTCGAACCGTTGTAGCTGAGCGCGTCTCCGCTCTTGTCGACGGCGATGCAGAACGACGAGGTCGGGCACGAGATGGCGCTCGGCACGTGCCCCGCAGTCTGCTCGGCCCCGATCGGGATCGGAATGCCCCAAGTCGTCCCGCTGAGGACCATGGCATCGGCGTTGTCGTCGATGCCGACACACGAGGTGGTACTCCCACACGAGATGCTCTCGACGGTGGCTTGTCCACAGGTTCCAGGGGCGTCGAGGGCGGCCCCGTCGGCGTTGGTGCACGAAGCAATCTGCTGGTCGTCGGCGTCGAACTGATAATCGGTGACCTGGACGGGGTCGTGGGTCGTGCTCGCCGGGGTGTAGCCCGACGAGATCAGGTTGCCGGCCGGGTCGTACGTCGAGGTCGTGGTGTCGCCGATCGGATCGGTCACCGAGGCGGTGCGACCCTCGGCGTCGTAGATGGTCGTGGTGTAGCCCGTCGCCGTGCCCGTCGGCGCGCTGGTGAGCGGCGAGGTCGGACACGTCGTGCCGGCGGCGTAGTCGATCGCACTGACGCTGCAATAGGGCTGGCCGGCGCTGTTGTACGCGGTCTGGGTCACGCCGCCGAGCGCGTTGACCTGGTCGAGCGGTTGTCCGTCACCGTTGAAGATCGTGATCTGGTCCCCCGGCCAGGGGTCGCTGCCCGCTGTCGGCGGCGATGTCGGTTCGCTCGAAGGACAGGTGGTGTCGCCTTGGGAGTAGGCCAGGGCGCCGATCGTGCAAAAGGCGCGGCCGGCGGCGTCATAGGCCGTGACGGTCGTGGCGGAGTACGAGCCGAAACTCTGGACCACGGTGACGGGGCGCCCGGCGGAATCGAGCGTGGTGCCGGTCACGTCGCCTTGGGGGTCGGTGCTCGACGTCACGCTCGAAGGGAAGTTGGCGTTGGTGTAGCCGTAGGTGGTGGTGGCGCCGTTGGGGGTGGTCACCGAGGTCTCGTTGCCCGCTGCGCTGTAGAGCGTGGTCGTATACCCGGTCACTGTCCCCGTGGGCGGACTCGTTGGCGGCGACGACGGGCAGTACTTGCCCGCCGTCCTGAACTCGGCGGCGTCGACGCTGCACCACGGCTGCTCGGCGCTCGTGTACGCCGTCTCGGTGGTGTTGCCGAGCGGATCGGTGACGTAGGTGGGATTGCCCGCGGTGTCGTAGTAGGTGATGGTGG
>Ga0210390_10001801_pt1 | contig 19802 bp, 15 predicted proteins | sample IncBWH11OmetaG_FD_161050 | JGI IMG/M metagenome (GOLD analysis project Ga0210390, IMG submission 161050) | Forest soil microbial communities from Barre Woods Harvard Forest LTER site, Petersham, Massachusetts, United States - Inc-BW-H-11-O ... | reverse complement strand
CGCCGGCGGCCGCTTCGGCACCGTCGTGACCTGGTTTTTGCTCGGCGGCGACCTTTACACCGCCTACACTTTTATCGCCGTCCCGGCCTTGATGTTCGGCGCCGGGGCGCTCGGCTTTTTCGCCGTCCCCTACTCTATCCTCGTCTTCCCGATCGTGTTCGTCGTCTTCCCGCGGCTGTGGTCGGTGGCGCGCCAGCACGGCTACCTCACCGCCGCCGATTTCGTGCGCGGACGGCACGGCAACAAATGGCTGGCCTTGGCGGTCGCGGTGACCGGCATCGTCGCGACGATGCCCTACATTGCGTTGCAACTGGTCGGCATCCAAGTCGTCATCGGCGCGCTCGGGATTGGGGGTGCCGGCTGGTCGGGCGATCTGCCATTGGTCATCGCCTTTGTCATCCTCGCCGCCTTCACCTATACGAGCGGGCTGCGTGCCCCGGCGGCGATCGCGATCGTCAAGGACATCCTGATCTGGCTGACGGTCATCGTCGCGATCATCGCGATCCCGGTAGCACTCGGCGGCTACGCGAAGATCTTTGCCGCGGTGCCGCCGGCGAAACTCCTGCTGCCGGCGCCCCCGGGCCAGAGCCTCGGCCTCTACAGCGCCTATGCGACCTTGGCCTTTGGTTCGGCGCTCGCCTTGTTCCTCTACCCGCATGCAGTGACGGGCGTGCTGTCGGCCAGCAACCGCCGGGCGATCAGCCGCAACGCCGCGCTGCTGCCGGCCTATGCGCTGCTTTTGGCGCTGATCGCGCTGTTGGGGTTTATGGCGCTCGCCGCGAGCGTCGCCACGGCCCCCGAATTCGCGCCGCTTTTCAAGCAATACGGGCCGAACGCCGCGGTCCCGGCGTTGCTGTTGGAGATGTTCCCGGCATGGTTTGTCGGCGTCGCCTTTGCGGCCATCGCAATCGGCGCCCTGGTGCCGGCCGCGATCATGTCGATCGCAGCGTCGAATTTGTGGACGCGCAATATCTACCGCGAGTTTCTGCGCCCGGACTGCACCGCCGCGCAGGAATCGCAGATGGCCAAGCTCGTGTCGCTGGTCGTCAAGTTCGGCGCGCTCGCTTTTGTCATCGGCCTGCCGCTGCAATATGCGATCGAGCTGCAATTGCTCGGCGGCGTGTTGATCATCCAGACCCTGCCGTCGGTGATCGGCGGGCTCTACACCCGCTGGTTCCACGACCGAGCCCTGTTTCTTGGCTGGCTTGCCGGCATCGTCTCCGGCGGCGCAATGGCTGCGTCACAAGGGTTCAAGCCGATCTACCCGCTGCACCTCGCCGGCTGGACGATCCCGACCTATGCGGCCTTCGCCTCGCTCGTCATAAACCTGATTGTCGTCATTGTGCTGACCCCAGTTTTCAACGTCGCCAATGCCGCACGCGGCACCGACGAGACCGAAGCCGAGCATTACGTGTAGCCGCCCGCGGATCCGAGATCGGGCAGCGGACCCTCATATCCCCGTCCGGCGCGTCCGCGCTGTCGGAATCAGACTGCCGGACCGACATGCTCGACATAGGCGTCGAGCACCTTTTTGTCGCCGGCGTGCTCGAACCGGATCGCGAGCCGGTTGTCCTCGACCGCGGTGACGGCGCCATAGCCGAATTTCTGATGAAAGACGCGGTCGCCGACCGAAAACCCGCCCACCCGGCGCACGTCGGCGCCGCGGCGCGGCGCCGGAATGCTTTCGATCAACAACGGCCGCCTCGGCCCGGCGGATGAGTTACCGCCCCACAAGTTGACCGGCTGCTGCGGGCGCGCTTCGAACGCCCCGCCCCAACCGCCAACGGCGAACCCGGAAGCACGCACATCAAGGCCCGGCTCGGCGACAAACTCGACATGCTCGGCCGGCAACTCGTCGACAAAGCGCGAGCGGATCGCACTTTGCCATTGGCCGTGGATGCGGCGGTTCGCGGCGAACGAGACATAGCCGCGGCGGCGCGCGCGGGTCAGCCCGACATAGCCGAGCCGCCGCTCCTCCTCGAGGGCGGCAAGCCCACCCTCCTCCATCGCGCGCTGGCTCGGAAACAGCCCGTCCTCCCAGCCTGGCAGAAACACGGTCTCGAATTCGAGGCCCTTGGCGCTGTGCAAGGTCATCAGGTTGACCATGTCGCCGGCGGCGTCGGCGGCGTTGTCCATGACCAGGCTGACATGCTCGAGAAAGCCACCGAGGTTCTCGAACTCGGCCATCGCCACGACCAGTTCCTTCAGGTTTTCGAGCCGGCCGGCGGCGTCGGGCGAACGGTCGGCCTGCCACATCGCGGTATAGCCGGATTCGTCGAGCACGCTCTGGACCAGATCGGTGTGCGAGACGCGGTCGGCTTCCGCGCGCCAGCGGTCGACCGACGCCACAAACGCGGCGAGCGCGTTGCGCGCCGCGGGGCGCAGCCGATCACCGGCAACCAACAGCCGCGCCGCTTCGACCAGCGGCAGCCGCTCGTCGCGCGCTTTGGTGTGGAGCTGCTGCAAGGTCGAGCTGCCGATCCCGCGGCGCGGCGTGTTCAGGACGCGCTCAAAGGCGAGGTCGTCGGCGGGCTGGGCGACAAGCCGCAGATAGGCGAGCGCGTCGCGAATCTCCTGGCGCTCGTAAAAGCGCGGGCCGCCGATCACCCGATAGGGCAGCGCCAGCGCGATGAACCGCTCCTCGAACTCGCGGGTCTGGAAACCGGCGCGGACCAGGATCGCGATTTCGCTCAACGCATGGCCGTTGCGCTGCAACGCCTCGATCTCGTCGCCGACCCAGCGCGCCTCCTCCTCCGCGTCCCACACGCCGCGGACCGTGAGCTTGTCGCCCTCGTCGGCCTGGGTCCACAGGGTCTTGCCGAGCCGGCCGCTGTTGTGCGCGATCATCCCCGCGGCGGCGGCGAGAATGCGCGAGGTCGAGCGATAATTTTCCTCGAGCCGTATGACCGACGCACCGGGGAAATCGCTCTCGAACCGCAGGATGTTGCCGATCTCGGCACCGCGCCAGCTGTAGATCGACTGGTCGTCGTCGCCCACACAGCACAAATTGCGCCGCGCCTGCGCCAACAGTCGCAGCCACAGATACTGGGCGACGTTGGTGTCCTGGTACTCGTCGACCAAGAGATAGCGAAACCGCCGATGGTATTCAGCGAGGATGTCGGGGTGGCCGGTAAAGAGCGCCAGATTGTGCAGCAGCAGGTCGCCGAAATCGACGGCGTTGACCGTCGCGAGCCGCTCCTGATAGCGCCCGTACAGCATGATCGCGCGGCCGTCGGCAAAGCCGTCGGCATCGCCGCGCGGCACCTTCTCGGGGCCAAGGCCGCGGTCCTTCCAGCGCTGAATGACCGACAGCAGCACCCGCGCGGGCCAGCGCCGCTCGTCGATGTCCTCGGCCTGCAGGATCTGCTTTAAGAGGCGGATCTGGTCGTCGGTGTCGAGGATCGTGAAGCTCGATTTTAGACCGACCGCCTCGGCATGGCGGCGCAGGATGCGCGCGGCGATCGCGTGAAACGTGCCGAGCCACAGCCCGTCGGCAGCGCGGCCGATCATCGCCTGGAGCCGCTCGCGCATCTCGCGCGCCGCCTTGTTGGTAAAGGTGACGGCGAGCAATTCGGACGGAAACGCGCGGCGGGTCGCGAGGATGTGGGCGAGTCGCGTCGTCAGCACGCGGGTCTTGCCGGTCCCGGCGCCGGCCAGCACCAGAACCGGGCCGTCGACGGCTTCGACGGCGCGGCGCTGCGCGTCGTTGAGCGCCACAAAATAGGGTGCCGCCGCATCGGCGGGGCGTGAGGCTACGACAGCGGGATCAGGCATCGTCTTCGAATATAGCAACGCCGCGGTCGCGATGCAGCGCCGCGCCTCGGGCCGGCAAGAGCCGCGCGACGGATGCTTGCCGCCGCGCGCTGTCGCGGCGTGAGCGGCGAATCACCCCCGTAGCATTGCCATCGGGATCGGCAGCCAGAGGTCGACGGCCATTGGAGGCTCGCGAAAAGCGGGCTAAAAGGGCGCGTGACGCTCGAAACACCGCCCCGCCCGTTGCGCATCGGGACGCGCGGCAGCCCGATGGCGCTGCGCCAGACCGAGTTGGTGCGGGACCGCTTGGTGGCGGCACATCCCGCGCTCGCCGCGGCGGGGGCTACGGAGATCGTCACGATCCGCACCACCGGCGACCGCGTGCAGGACCGGCCGCTCGCCGAGATCGGCGGCAAGGGTCTCTTCGCCAAGGAGATCGACGAGGCATTGCTCGACGGCCGGATCGCCCTCGCGGTGCATTCGCTGAAGGATCTGGAGACTTGGCTGCCGGACGGGGTCGAGATCGCCTGCGTCCTGCCGCGAGACGACCCGCGCGACGCGTTCTTGTCACCGAACGCGGCAGGTCTCGCCGCATTGCCGCAGGGTGCGGTGGTCGGCACCGCCTCGCTGCGGCGGCAGGCGCAGTTGCTGCGGCGCCGGCCTGACCTCAAGGTCGTGCCGTTGCGCGGCAACGCCAACACCCGGATCCGCAAGCTCGAAGCCGGCGAGGTCGACGCGACATTGCTGGCATTGTGCGGGTTGCAACGGATCGGGCTCGCCCATCTCGCCGCCGAGGTCCTGCCGTGCGAGATCATGCTCCCCGCCGTCGGCCAGGGCGCGCTGGCGGTCGAATGCCGCGCCGGCGACGAGCCCGTAATGCAGCTACTGCGGCCGCTGCACGATATGGCGAGCGCCGCCTGCGCCGCCGCCGAGCGCGCGATGCTGGCGGTGCTCGACGGCTCGTGCCATACGCCGATCGCGGCCCTCGCGCAAACCGACGGGGACGGTCTGACGATCGAGGGTTTGCTATTGACCCCGGACGGCCGGGCTGAGGTCCGCTCCCGAAGCGCGGGCGGGCTTGCCGACGCGGTCGCCATCGGCCGGGCTCTGGGCGAGGATTTGCGCCGGCGCGCCGGCCCTCAGTTCGGGCTCCCCTGACCGCGCTGGTCGCCCGTCGCCGAGGCTGCTAGGAGCCCCGGCGATCAAAGGCCGTTTTTCCTCAGAAAAACGCCAACGTGCGGATTTCGATGCTTTCGCGCGGCCGCGCGCCAACGGGTGTGGACGGGTCGTCAAAGGCGGTGTGAGCGGTAAACCGGGCGCGGCCATCCTTTAGCGATTCGTACACCTTGAACACCAATGCCTCGGCGGGCCGCATCCGCGGAAACCAGTACCAGCGATGCTCCGGGTTCCAGGTGATCGCCGAGGTCTGGCCGATGCGGTTGGCATAGCGCCGCTCGGTCACCACCATGTCGTCGGGCGCGAGGCTGCGCGCGTCGGCGATCGCGAGCGGCCAGCTTTCGACCGGATGGCGGATCGGCCGCCACACCTGCACGATCGCGAAGCGGCGCTTCAAGAGTTCCTCGGCCTCCTCGCCCATCAGGTCGCGCACCCGCTGCGGCCCGGACCACTCGGTATAGTCGTTGTGGACCCGGCGCACGACCTCGCGGATCTTGGCGGCCTGGCACAGCTCGTCGTCGGCTGTGCGCAACGTGTGGTCGAAGACGACGACGCGTTTGGCGCCGGCTTCCGCTTTGATCAACGCCTCCATCTCCGGGTAGTAGACCCGGCGGATCTCGTCCTCGTCATAGAAATCGGCGACCCGGGTGTCGTGCTCGACAAACCGGAAGCCGTTCCTTTCGAGCGCGAATTCGCCCACATGGCGCCGCCCGTTGCGCAAGCTGACACGGTGCGGCTCGGAATCGCCGCCGCCGACCCGCCGGTCGGATTCGCCCGGCGCGCCGACCAGGCTCACCGGCGTTTCTTTTGTATCCACAAAATAATTGAGGGTCGCGTCGAGCGTTTCACGCTCGGTGTCGAGTTCGGCGAGCTGCACCATCGGAGGCTCCTCCACACGCTTGGCGCGATGATAGATTGGCTCCGCAGCCCGCACAACAAGGCCGGCCCGCGCCGCGGTTCCGCCGAAGAGGAGACCAGCCCCGATGCCCGTGCCGATCGATCCCGACGCCGACGCCCGCAACGCATTGCGGCTGATCGGGCCCGACCCACAGAACTGGGTCCCGGAGCGGCCGGGGATCAACCACAACGTCATGATCGTCGGCGGCGGGCAGAGTGGATGCGCGTTCGCGTTTGCGCTGCGTCGTGCCGGCATTGGCAAGGTCGCGGTCGTGGACAAAGCCGACGACGAGACCAAGGCCGGAATTTGGCTCAACACCGCGCGGATGAACGTGTTGCGCACGCCCAAAACCCTGCCGGGGCCGGAATACGGCGTCGCCGCGCTGAGCTTTCAGGCGCGGCATGGAGGGGCGGCCTATGCCGCGTTCGAGCGCATCCCGCGCGCGGCGTGGGGCGAATACCTCGCTTGGTACCGGCAGTTCCTCGGGATCGCGGTGCGCTATCGGACGCGCCTCACCCGCATCGAGCCGGCTGGCGGGTGTTTCCGCCTCCACCTCGAGGTGGACGGCGCCGAACGGGTCGAGACCGCGCGCAAGGTCATTCTCGCGACCGGGTTCGACGGCGGCGGTGGGACCTACATTCCCGCGGCACTGAGCGACGGGCTGCCAGCGCGCCTCCACGCCCACACCGCCGACAACATCGATTTCGCCCGGCTGCGCGGCAAGGCGGTGGCGGTCGTCGGCGGCGCCGCCTCGGCCTTTGACGCGGCCGCGGTGGCGCTCGAAGCGGGGGCGGCGTCGGTCGACTTGTTCGCGCGCCGGGCGGTCTTGGCATCGGTTCCGGTGGCGCGCGTACGCGGCTATCCCGGCGCTTACGACAACTACCCCGAATTGCCAGACGCGGTGCGCTGGCACCAGGCGATCCGGTTTCGCCGGGCCGGCTCGACCCCGCCCGCCGACGCGATCGAGCGGGTCTTGCGCTTTCCCCATTTCCGGCTGCATCTCGCCGCTCCATGGCTTTCGTCACGCGAGGAGGACGGTCGGATCCACGCGCAAGCGGACGGCAAGTTCACTTTTGACTTTGCGATCGCCGCCACCGGCTATTTCGCCGATCCCGGCGCACGCCCCGAGCTCGCCGATTTCGCCGGCGAAATCCTGTTGTGGCGCGACCGCTTCACCCCGCCGCCGGACGAGCAGGACGACCTGCTCGGGGCGCATCCCTATCTCGGCGCCGGCCATGAATATCTCGAAAAGACCCCCGGCAACGCGCCGTTCCTAAGGGACGTCCACGTGCAGAACCCGGCCGGCTTTGTCAGCTTTGGCGTCCCGGTCGGCGACGTGCCGAGCATGAAGCGCGGGCTTCCCGCGGTCACCCAGCGCATCAGCCGCGACCTGTTCTTTGCCGACTTCCCCGCCCACGAAAAGCGCCTGACCTCGGACATCGCCCCCGAATTCCCCGAATCGCTGTACGCCGCCGCCGTGTGGCCTCGGCAGTGAGGCAGCGCCCATCATCCCGAGCGCGGCCCGCAGGCTGATTGTTGTCGCTGCGCGGCCCCGCGACGGCTGGCGGCGGGGGCCTCGCCTCCCCGGTTCATCCCTTCGGATACCAGGCGGGCCGGCGCTTTTCAGCAAAGCTCGCAAGGCCCTCGGCGGCCTCCGGAAGCCGGCGGCGCGCGGCGGCCTCGTTGACGATCCGCTCGGCAAACGCGGGCGTGCCCCGAGTGGCGGCGGCCTCGGCCAAAAGCGCCTTGGTCATCGCCGTCGCTTCGGGTGCGGCCATCAGCAGGTCGTCGACGATGCGCGCGGCCGCCGCATCGAGCCCGTCTCGAGGACAGATTTCATGGACCAGGCCGATGCGCAAGGCCTCGCCGGCGGCGAAACGTTCGCCGCTCAGCGCCAGCCGTCCCAGGACCCGCGAGCCAAGTCGGTCGACCAATAATGGGACGATCGGGGCCGCGGTGATGCCCCAGCGCACCTCGCTGATCGCAAACACGGCATCCCCGGCGGCGATCGCGATGTCGCAGGCGGCGGCGATTCCGACCCCGCCGCCAAAGCAGCCGCCATGGATCAGCGCCACTGTCGGGTGCCTGAACTGCCGCAGCCCCTCGATCGCAGCCATCGTGCGGCGCGAGAAGTCGAGATTTTCCTCCTCGGGCACGTCGCCGAGCCGGCGCAGAAAAGACAGGTCGGCGCCCGCCTGGAAGTGCCGCCCGGCGCCCCGCACCACCGCGCACCGCAAGTCCGGCACGCGTGCGAGCCGCGCGAACGTCTCGATCAGCCCGTCGATCAGCGCGCTGTCGTAGGCGTTGCCGACCGCGGGACGGTTCAGGGTCACGGAGGCTACGCCGCGCGCGTCGACCGCGCACAGCACGGTATCGTTGTCTGGCATCTCTCGCGGCCTAGCCGAGCGCGGCTCTTGCTGTCGCCCGCAACCGGATCTCCCGCAGCAGTTCTTCGACCGCGGCGCAGGCAAAGTCGAGCGAGGTTTCGTCGACGAGCCGGCCGTCGCGGATCTTGGCGGCGACCGAGGCGATGATGCATTCGCGCGCCAGCACGACCCGCGCCATCATCGAATCGAGCGCCACCTTCATGTGCTCGAGGCAGCGCGCGCCGCTCAGCGGGCCGGGCGAGATCGCCATGATCGCCACCGGCTTATGCGCCATGACCGAGGTGAAGGCCGGCCGCGACGCCCAGTCGAGGGCGTTCTTCAAGACGCCCGGGATGCTGTGGTTGAACTCGGGCGCGCACAGCACGAGGCCGTCGGTGGCAGCGATCGCGGCCAGCAGCGCCTTGACCGGCGCCGGGCGCTTTTCCCCCTCGAAATCCTGGTTGTAGAGCGGAATCGACGCCAGGTCCCAGATTGTCAGCTCGGCGACGCCGGCGAATTTCTCGCGTAGTGTTTCGAGCACCGCGTTCGAATAGGAGCCGGCGCGCAAGCTGCCCGACATTCCGATCAGGCGGGCCGGCGGCGTATTGGTCATGTTGGCTTTTCCTTGGGGCAGCAGGCAGACCGCCGTGATAGCTAATGGCGGTCGGGGCTGGCAACCGCTTCGCCGTGGCCGCGCCTACCCGCCTTGGCAGAAGGATGTTCGCGGAAATGACGTTGCGCGCTTCCCGCCGCGGCCTGGTGCCGCCGTTTATCGCGATGGACGTGCTGCGCGCCGCAACCGAACGCGAGGCGGCCGGTGCGGACGTCATTCATCTTGAAGTCGGCCAGCCCGCGACCCCGGCGCCCGTTGCGGTCCGCGCGGCGGCGCGGCGCGCGCTCGACGGCGCGCGGATCGGCTACACCGACGCGCTTGGGATCGCGCCGTTGCGCGAGGCGATCGCGGCCCATTACCGCATGCATTATGGGGTCGCGGTCGATGCCGCCGAGGTCGTCGTCACAACCGGCTCTTCGGCCGCGTTTCAGTTGGCGTTCCTCGCCGCGTTCGAGGCGGGCGACCGGGTGGCGCTCGCCGTTCCCGGCTATCCGGCCTACCGCAACATCCTGGCGGCGCTTGGCATCGAGCCGGTGTTGATCGAGGTCGGCGAGAACAGCCATTACCAGCCGACCCCGGAATTGCTGGCCGAGGCGGGTCCGCTCGATGGGCTCGTTGTCGCCAGCCCGGCCAATCCAACCGGCACGATGATCGCCCCCGCCGAGCTGGCGCGGCTCGTCGGCTATTGCCGCGAGCGCGGGATCCGCCTCGTGTCCGACGAGATTTACCATGGGATCGAATACGAAGACCGGGCGGCGACGGCGCGCGCGTTCGGGCATGAGACGATCGTCATCAATTCCTTTTCGAAATACTACAGCATGACCGGCTGGCGCCTCGGCTGGATGCTGACGCCGCCCGGCCTCGCGCGCTCGGTCGAATGCCTGGCGCAGAATTTCTACATTTCGCCGCCGGCCTTGTCGCAGATCGCGGCGGTGCCGGCTTTTGCCTGCCGGGCCGAGCTCGACGGCCATGTCGCGCGCTATCGCGCCAACCGCGACCTGCTGATCCGCGCGCTCGCGGCCGTTGGGTTGTCGCGTCACGCGCCGGCCGACGGGGCGTTCTACCTGTACGTCGACATCTCCGAGTTGACGCACGACAGCGAGGAATTCTGCCGGCGGCTGCTGACCGAAACGGCAGTCGCGATCACTCCCGGGCTCGACTTCGACCCGGTCCGCGGGGGCGGCTGGGTGCGTCTGTCCTTCGCCGGCCCGACCCAAGAAATCGGCGATGCGGCGCGCCGCATCACCGACTGGCTGAAGCGCAGCGGGTAAAGCTCGCCTCCGGGCGACCGCGGGTCGCGATCCGGCGGGCGCGCTAAAACCGCGACGGCTGATCTTCGCCCGACACGATCGGCAGCGACGGCTGCAATGCCTCGTCGGCACCGCTTTCGCCTTGATCCGACTCGGACTCGCCCATCTCGAGGTCGGCTGGGGTCATCGGCCGCGGCGCGCCGTGTTGGTTGGCGTCGCCGTTCGCGTTCATCACGCGAAAGTAATGCTCGGCATGTTGGTAAAAGTTTTCCGCCGCGATGCGGTCGCCGCTCGCCGCTGCCTCACGCGCCAAGGCCACGTATCTTTCGAAGACCTGATAGGCGTTGCCGCGAATTTTGACGTTCGGACCGTTGCTGTCGAAGGTCTGAATCCGATGCGGGAGCCGCGGGCGATTATGATGCGGGTTATTTCCGTTGTTGCGCCCGCGCGATCGCTTGTTTGGGCCTGGTCTCATGACACCTGTCTGATCTGGTGGGATCTAGCTGACTTGGTGGATCCTGCCGGACCTTGTCCGATCGCAGCGTTGTCTGTCCCCTCAACGCTCTGCGGCCGGGTATCTCGCGCGCAAGTCCACCGCGCCCCCGGGCAGCCTCGAACTTTCCACCGCCTCACCCTAGTCGGGCCGGCAGCGCATTCCAAGGCTTTTTTACTGCTCCCGACCACCCGCCTCTTTGCTCACAGCCGGCCGGGCGCTAACGGGGTTCCCGCGCGCGACGACGCAGCGCTCGATCCCGGCGAGATCGCGTTCGATCGCGTCGATCACTAGACCGCGTTTCTGCAAGACGGCCGCGACGGCCGCCGACTGCCCGGCCCCGACCTCGGCCACAAACAGACCCGAGGGTGCCAGCAGGGCGGGGAGTTGCGGCGCGATGCGCCGATACGCGGCCAGGCCGTCCTCACCGCCGTCGAGAGCGCGGAGCGGGTCATATCGGCTGACCTCGCGCGGCAAGCCGCGCAACGCTGCGGTCTCGACATAGGGCGGGTTCGCGGCGATCACGTCGAACCGCCGCGCGAGGGCGGCGCCCCAGTCGCCGACAACAAAGTGGGCGCGATCGGCGAACCCCAGCGCTTGGGCATTTTGTCGGGCGGTCGCCACGGCTTCTTCCGACAGGTCGACGCCGATGCCGCTCGCCATCGGCAGCTCGGACAATAGCGCGAGCAGCAGGCAGCCCGTCCCGGTTCCCAGGTCGAGCACGCTTTGCGGGGCCGCCCGATCGGGTAGCCGCGCGAGCACCGCCTCGACGAGCGTCTCGCTTTCTGGGCGCGGGTCCAAGGTTTCCGGCGACAACGCAAATTCGAGCCCCCAGAACTCGCGGCGGCCCAGCACCCGGCTTAGCGGCTCGCCATTCGCCATCCGACGGGCGAAGGCGAGCAGCCGAGCCGCTTCGGGGCGACAGAGCATGCGCTCCGGCGACATGACCAGTTCGATTGGACCGAGGCCAAGGACCCCGGCGGCAAGCTGGCGCGCGCGGCGCCACGGCTTGTCGCAGTCTGCTGCTTTGAGCACGCCGGCAGCTTCAGTGAGGATCGACCGCAGGGTGTCCGTCACCCTCGCCTTAGCCCTCGACTGCGGCCAGCCGAGCCGCCCGGTCCTCGGCGAGCAGCGCATCGATAATCTCGTCGAGCGCTTCGCCGCTCATCACCTTGTCGATCTTGTACAGGGTCAGGTTGACGCGATGGTCGGTGACCCGACCCTGCGGAAAATTATAGGTGCGAATGCGCTCCGACCGGTCGCCGGTGCCGACCTGGCTCTTGCGGTCCGCGGCGCGGGCGGTGTCCAGCGCCTGCCGCTCCATCTCGTAGAGCCGCGAGCGCAGCACTTTCATCGCCCGCGCCTTGTTCTTGTGCTGCGACTTCTCGTCCTGCCGGATCACGATGAGCCCGGTCGGCAGGTGCGTGATGCGCACCGCGCTGTCGGTCGTGTTGACCGACTGGCCGCCGGGCCCGCTCGCGCGGAACACGTCGATGCGCAGGTCCTTGTCGTCGATCCTGACATCGACCTCCTCGGCCTCCGGCAGCACGGCGACGGTGGCCGCCGAAGTGTGGATGCGGCCGCCGGCCTCGGTCTCGGGCACGCGCTGAACGCGGTGAACGCCGGATTCGAACTTCAGCCGCTCAAAGACGCCGCGTCCGGTGATCGACGCGCTCGCCTCCTTAAACCCGCCAAGCCCGGTTTCCGAGAGGTCGAGGAGCTCAAATCGCCACCCTCGCAGCGCCGCGTATCGCTGGTACATGCGGAAGAGTTCGGCCGCGAATAGCGCCGCTTCCTCGCCGCCGGTGCCGGCCCGCACCTCCAAGATCGCGTTGCGCTCGTCGTCGGCATCCTTCGGCAGCAAGCAAAACCGGACGCGGTTTTCCAGATCGGGCAGCCGCTCGCGCAGGGTTTGCAGCTCCTCCTCGGCAAGCGCCTTCAGATCCGAATCGGCCGACCGCGCCATCTCGGCGAGCGACGCCAGCTCTTCGCGGGCACGGCCGAGCGCGTCCACTTCTTCGACGATCGGGCTCAGCTCGCTGAATTCCTTCGACAGCTTGGCGAACTCGGCGCCGCCAAGCCCGCGGCCGCTCAACGCGTCGCGCAATTCAGCGTGGCGGCGCAGCAGTTGCTGCAGACGGGACTCGAGACCCGCTTCCATTGCTGTGCTTCAGCCCTGAAGCGCTCGCAATTTCGCGCACAAATCGGCCAAGGACAAATCCATCGGCACTTCGTTCTGTTCGCCGCTGTCGAGGTCCCGCAGGGTGACCACGTTGCGGGAGGCCTCGTCTTCGCCGATCAAGACTGCCGCGCGGGCGTTGATCCGGTTCGCCCGTCGCATGCGGCGCTGGAGATTGCCGGAATAGCTGAGATCGGCATTGCAGCCGGCGCTGCGCAACGTCTCCGCGACGATCATCGCCATTGCCTCTCCCGCTTCGCCGACCGGGACCACGGCGATCGGGCGGGACGCCGGCGGCGGCTCGGCGATCAGCATCGCCAGCCGCTCGATCCCCGCGGCCCAGCCGACGCCGGGCATCGCCGGGCCGCCCATCGTCTCGACCAGCCCATCGTAGCGTCCGCCGCCCATGACCGTGCCCTGCGCCCCGAGATCGGCGGTGACGAACTCGAACGCGGTATGGGTGTAATAGTCGAGGCCGCGGACGAGATGCGGATTGAGCCGATAGCCGATCCCGAGCCGGTCGAGCCCGTTACGCACGCGGGCAAAAAAATCTCGCGACGACGAATTCAGGTATTCCGCGAAGGGTGGCGCGCCCGCGGCGACACGCTGATCGGCCTCGTCTTTCGAGTCGAAAATGCGCAGCGGGTTGCGTTCAAGCCGCCGCCGGCTGTCCTCCGACAGCTGCGCCACATGTGCTGAGAAATACGAAATCAGCGCCCGCCGATACGCGGCGCGGCTGTCCGGATCGCCAAGCGTGTTGAGCTCCAGAACGGTGCGCTCGCGGACGCCGAGCGCGTCGAGAATGCGGCTGCCGACGGCGATGACCTCGATGTCGGCCTGCGGCTGCGCGGCCCCGATCAGCTCGACCCCGATCTGGTGAAACTGGCGAAACCGCCCCTTTTGCGGCCGCTCATAGCGGAACATCGGGCCGTCATAAAAAAATTTGAGTGGCGCGTTCTGGACCAGACCGTTCGACAGCACCGCTCGCACCACCCCCGCGGTGTTCTCGGGCCGCAAGGTCACCTCTTCGCCGCCGCGGTCGGTAAACGTGTACATCTCCTTGGCGACGATGTCGGTGGTTTCCCCGATCGGACGGGCGAACACCTCGGTAAACTCGAAAATCGGCGTCGCGATCTCGGCGAAGCCATAGAGCTCCGCCACATGACGCCCGGTATCCTTGACTTGGCGGTGGCGCCGCGCTGCCGCGGGCAAAAGATCCTGGGTCCCGCGCACCGGCTGTAAAGGCTGCATCAACAATTCTCCGCCCGCCCCGCTTGCTTTGACGGGTCGAGGCCCGAAACATAGTGAGCAAGCCCGCGCCTGTCGACGCGGCGCGCTGCCGGGCCTTTTCGGCTGCTCGTTCCTGACCTGCGGCCGATCGCCCGGATGCCGGCAGCCGCTATTGCGCCGGCTCCAGGGCTGGCTGGACGGCGTGGCGCTGCGCCTCGATTTCAGCGGCTTTTTTCTCGACCAGCTCGACGAGGTGGTCGACGATGTCGGCGTCCTTCAGCCGATGGTCGGTCAGTCCGCTGATATAGACCTGATGGGTGCCGTTGCCGCCGCCGGTAAAACCGATATCGGTTTCGCGCGCTTCGCCCGGGCCGTTGACGACGCAGCCGATCACCGAAACGGTCAGCGGCGTCGTGATGTGCGCCAGCCGCTCCTCAAGCCGCTCGACCGTCTTGATCACCTCGAATTGCTGGCGCGCGCAGGACGGGCACGAGATCACCGTCACCCCGCGACGGCGCAGGTTCAGCGACTTCAGCATTTCAAACCCGGCCTTGACCTCCTCGACCGGGTCGGCCGACAGCGAGACCCGGATCGTGTCGCCGATCCCGGACCACAGCAGCATGCCAAGCCCGATCGAGGATTTCACCGTGCCGCTGCGCAACCCGCCGGCTTCGGTGATGCCGAGATGGAGCGGGTAGTCGCAGGCTTCGGCGAGCTGCTGGTAGGCCGCGACGGCGAGAAACACGTCGGACGCCTTGCACGAGATCTTGAATTCGAAAAAGTCGTTATCCTCGAGGATTTTGGCGTGGTTCAGCGCGCTCTCGACCATCGCCTCCGGACAGGGCTCGCCGTAGCGCTCCAGCAGATCGCGCTCGAGCGAGCCGGCATTGACGCCGATTCGCATCGAGCAGCCGTGGTCCTTGGCGGCCTTGATCACTTCGCGGACCCGCGCTGACGAGCCGATGTTGCCGGGGTTGATGCGCAGGCACGCCGCCCCGCTCTCGGCGGCCTCGATCGCCCGCTTGTAGTGGAAATGGATGTCGGCGACGATCGGCACTGTCGCGTGGCGGACGATTTCCTTGAGCGCCAGCGCCGATTCCTGGTCTGGGCACGAGACGCGCACGATGTCGGCGCCCGCCTCTTCGAGCGCCTGAACCTGGGCGATCGTGGCCTTGACGTCGCTCGTGACGGTATTGGTCATCGATTGCACCGTAATCGGCGCGTCGCCGCCCACCGGCACCTTGCCGACGTAGATCTTGCGGCAGCTGCGACGGTGAATGTCGCGGTAGGGCCTAACGCTCATCCTTGACCTCGCTCGGGTGTCCCGCCCCAGGATATATAACGTCTCTACCGCACCCGAAAGGCGAGGCGAGAAGACCGCAGACCTGTTCAATCGTTAACCGCGCCGTCGGCGACCAGCGACTGCGGGTCGAGCGTCACATTGCGCACGGCCCCCGTCGGGCCGACCGCTCGTGCCGGCTTGCCGTCCACGCTCAATTCGAGCCCGCCGGCATTGCCGGCGCGCATCGACAGGCCCGGCTGGTCGGGCACGCGGTAGCTGTCGCCGGGCTTGAGGAGGCCGGTAAACAGCACGGTCCGGTCGGCGGCCCGGATCTGGATCCAGCTGTCGGCAGTGGCGTGCAGCACGATGCGCGACGGCCCCTCGGTCCCGCCATATGCGTGCGGCGACTGGCCTTGCGCTGCCGCTGGCGCGGCAAGCGCCGCCATGGGGTTCTGTGCCGTCGGGCCCGCGAATCCTGTTGCGGGAGCCGGCGTGGCCGTAGTCGCCGGCGCTGGTGGCGGCGGCACGGCCGGCACCCCCGCGGCCGGTGGCATTGCGGACATTACCGACGCCGCCGCGACCGGCGGCGGCGAAGCCGTGCCGGCGAGAGCCGGACCTGCTTTCGCGGTATCGGAAGCCGCGGGAGCTGGCCGGCTCGCAGGGACCTGCGCAGCGGGCTCGGACGCGACTGTCCGTTGACCAGGGTTCGGGCCGCTCTTGGCGCCCGGCGGCCCGACAGGGTGCGGCGACGATGGAGCCGCGGCGGCGGGAGTGAGGGCGGCGTTCGGGATCGGCCGCTAGACCTCCGCCGGCAACAGCGTCGCCGGGACGGCGCTCACCCGCTCCGGATGGGTCCGCTCGGCGGCGGACAGGTAATACCAGGTTGCGTACCCGCAGACTGTCAAAGCCAACGCCGTCAGCAGCATTCCGCCGCCCGGCATGCTGCGCTCGCCGAGTGGCACCGGAAACGCAAGATCGGGCTTGGCGTCGAACCCGGCGGTTTCGTATTTGAAGCGGCGCAGGATTTCGGCGCTGTCGAGGCCCAGATAGGTGCTGTAGGCGCGCACGAACCCGACGGCGTAAGCGGCGCCGGGCAGAAGATCGGTGCGCCCCTCCTCGATCGCGGCGAGATACGCAGGCTTGATTTTCAACCCGGCGGCCACCTGGGCGAGATCAAGCCCGAAGGCCTCGCGTTGCTGCCGCAGGGCATCGCTGGCGGACCGCATTCCCGGCGAAACCGCCGGCTGGTGCTCGGGCTCGCCCTGCGCGCGAGTGGATCTGATCCGTTGGAACAAAGCCATGTGTCACGCCCACCGCTTTTGCCAGTCCAACCAACCCGTCGCGTCGTTTAGTGGTTCCACAACTGGAGCGTTTACACTTTTTCGACCTGCCGTTGCGCATCTTACAACGCTATCGCATGGTCGTGGGCATAGGCTTCGAGCTTGGGTCTGAGGGAGTGATCGGGCCGGGCGCCGATCTCTTCTAGGTAGTCGGCAACCGCGGCCGCGTCGAGGCTGCGTATCATCGTCTTGACCGGGCCGATCGCCGTTCCGCTCATTGACAGCGTGCGGAAGCCGAGCGCGACCAGCACCATCGCCTCCAGCGGGTTGCCCGCCATTTCGCCACACATGCTGAGCGGCACGCAAGCGGCGTTCGTCTGCACGACCACCTCGCGCAGCAGCGCCAGCATGGGCGCCGACAACGGATCGTAACGGTCGGCGAGCCGCGGGTTGCCGCGGTCGCAGGCAAACAGAAATTGCAGCAGGTCGTTGGTGCCGATCGACAGAAAGTCGACCCGCCGGCACAGGCCAGGCAGCTGCCACAGCAAGGCCGGCACTTCAAGCATGACGCCGACTTTGACCGAGGACGGCGGCGTCCACCCTTCGCCGGCGGCGCGCGCGAGCTCCAGATCGAGCAAAGCCCGTGCCCGTTCGAGCTCGGAAATTTCAGCGATCATCGGAAACTTCACTTTCAAGTCACGGCCCGCGGCGGCGCGCACCAGGGCGCGCAGCTGCTCGCGCAGCATTGCCGGCCGGTCGAGCCCGATGCGGATCGCCCGCCACCCCATCGCCGGGTTGTCCTCGGCCGAGTGCGACAGGTACGGGAGCAGCTTGTCGCCGCCGATGTCGAGAGTGCGGAACACGACCGGCCGGTCGCCTGCCTGCGCGAAAACGCCGCGATAGAATTCGGTCTGGTCATCGACCGCGGGAAACGTGTCGCGGACCATCAGCGGCAGCTCGGTACGGAACAGGCCTACCCCTTCGGCGCCCGTCGCCGCGAGTTGCGCCATGTCGATCAGCAGACCCGCGTTCAGCATCAGCTTGATCCCGATGCCGTCGCGGGTGACGGCAGGGGCCGACCGCAGACTGTCGAAATAAGCGCGGCGGCGCGTGCGCCCCTCGATCGCCGCTGTTACCGACTGCCGAATGTCCTCGCTCGGCCGGATCAGGATTTGCGCGTGGTCGCCGTCGACGACGACCAGGTCGCCTGTGTCGATCCGGTCGGTGGCGCCCCCGACGCGTCCCACGACCGGCACGTCGAGCGCCCGCGCCACGATTGCGACGTGCGCCGTCGGCGAGCCCTCCTCCAGCACCAATCCCATGATGCGACGGTGGGCATAGTCCAACAGCTCGGCCGGACCCATCGCTCGCGCGACCAGAATAAATTCCGGCGGCAGCTCGGCCAGCATCGCGCCCGGCGCGGGCGCCGACAGGTAGCGCTGCAGGCGGTTGGCGAGGTCCTCGAGATCGACGAGCCGTTCGCGCAGATACGGGTCGCTGGCCTGCATCATCCGGCGGCTGGTCTCGTCGCGCACCTTTTGCACGGCCGCCTCGGCGGTCAAGCCGCCGCGGATCGCGTCGGCGATGCGGGCCACCCAGCCGCGATCGGCGGCAAACATTCGATATGTCTCAAGAATGTCGCGCGGCTCGCCGGTGCCAAGCCCGTCGCTCACCGCGACGAGCTCGTCGATCGCGTCGCGCATCGCCGCGACGGCGTGTCTCAGGCGCTCGATCTCGGCGGGGACGTCTTCCGCCACGACCTGGCGGATCAGCGGCCGCGGTTCCTGCAGCACGGCAGGGCCGATCGCCAGCCCGGCGTTAAGCCGGATCCCGGCGAGGCGAACGGGAAGCATGCCGCCGACCCGGCTTTCCGCGATTTCGAGCGGGTTGACGAGCTCGCCGCTCGCCGCCAGCTCGGCGACGATCATTGCGATCGTCTGCAGGACCTCGATCTCGGTCTCGTCATAGTGGCGGCGGCTGCGATTCTGCACGACGAGGACGCCGAGCACCCTGCCGCCGCGCAAAATCGGCACGCCCATCAGCGAGTGGTAAACCTCTTCGCCGGTCTCCGGCCGGTAGGCGAAGGCGGTGTGCGATTGCGCGTCAGCCAAGGCCAGCGGGCGCGCCGTCGCCGCGATCAGGCCGACCAGCCCTTCGCCGACGCGAAGCCGGGTGCGGTGGACCGCTTCCAGCCGCAACCCTTGCGTGGCAAAGAGCTCGAGCACCTCGCCGGCGCGCATGACGTAAACCGAGCAGACCTCGGCAATCATCTCGACGGCGACGATGCGGACGATCCGGTCGAGCCGTTCCTGGGCGGTGCCGGAGCCCGCCATCGTATCGCGAAGGCGGCGCAGCAGGCGGCGGGTTCCGCCGACCAAACCGGGGGTCTCGCTCATCTCCGCTGCCCCGGCCGCTCGGTCGCCGCAGCCCGCGGCCAGCCTTCCGGCGACAAGCGCTCGCGCCGCGCCCCCAGAACTGCGACCGCCTGGCTCACCAGCTCGCCCAAGATTTCGCTCGTCGACTGCTCGCGGGTGACAAAGCCGACGCTTTGCCCGGCCATTAACGACCCGGCCTCAACGTCGCCGTCGATCACGGCGCGGCGCAAGGCCCCCGCCCAGAAATGCTCGATCTCGAGCTGAGCCTCCTTTTGCGAGAGCTCCCCGCGCGTGAACCGGTCGATCAGCTGCCGCTGAACGTCGAGAAACCGCTCGGTCGCCGGGTTCGCCAGCGCGCGCACCGGAATGACCGGGAAGCGCGGGTCAAGCTGCAGCGAAGCGACGGCGTCGCGCGCCGCGGCGCGAATAAACGCCTGTTTGAACCGGGGGTGCGCGATCGACTCGGTGGCGCAGACCAGACGCGTCCCGACCTGAACGCCCGCCGCCCCCATCTCGAGATAGGCCAGCATCGCCTCGCCGCGTCCGATGCCACCGGCGACGAACACCGGGACTTCGCGCAGATGCGGCAGGATCTCCTGCGCCAGCACCCCGGTCGAGACCGGTCCGATATGACCGCCTGCTTCGCTGCCTTCGATGACGATCGCGTCGGCGCCCATGCGGACGAGCTTGCGGGCAAGGCCGAGCGAGGCGGCAAAGCAGAAGACGCGTGCACCGGTGTCCTTGATCCGGCGCATGGCCGCCCCGGCTGGCAGTCCGCCGGCCAGCACGACGTGGCTGACGCGCTGCGCGGCACACACCTCGATCAGCTCGGCGAGCCGCGGATGCAGGGTGATCAGGTTAACGCCAAAGTGCCGCTCGGTGAGCGCCTTGGTTCCCGCAACCTCGG
>Ga0210390_10001796_pt1 | contig 19816 bp, 22 predicted proteins | sample IncBWH11OmetaG_FD_161050 | JGI IMG/M metagenome (GOLD analysis project Ga0210390, IMG submission 161050) | Forest soil microbial communities from Barre Woods Harvard Forest LTER site, Petersham, Massachusetts, United States - Inc-BW-H-11-O ... | reverse complement strand
CCACGGCGACGACTTCGACGCCCTCGTGCTCGATGAGCCAACGCACCGCCACCGACGTATCGAGCCCGCCGCTGTAGGCGAGCACAACCCGATCAGCCATGTTCAGTCCTCGTCCTTCCCGTTCAGTGTGATCTTGTGCGTGCCGCCTATGCCGGCGATGTCGCGCAGCCTCTCCGCCATGGCCTCTCCGCCGACGTCCTCAGCAGCGACGACGAGCACCGTGTCGTCACCCGCCACCGTGCCGACGACCTCTTCGACCCCGCTCCGGTCGAGCGCTGAACCCACGACGTGCGCGGAGCCGGGCGGGGTGCGCAGCACGACGAGATTCGCCGAGTGCGCGACCTCGACCACCCACTCCCCCAGCACACGCCGCAAATGGTCCTCCGGCGCGATCTGGTGCACCGGCAACTCCGGCAAGGCGTACGCCGTCTCGCCGCCGGGCAACCGCACCTTCACCGCGCCGAGATCCTCGAGGTCGCGCGACACCGTCGTCTGCGTCGCCTCCACGCCCTGCTCGGCCAGCAGCGCGACCAGCTGCGCCTGGCTCGTGACGGGTTCCGCCTCGAGCAATTTCGTGATGCGGTGCTGGCGCTGGTTCTTGGTGAGCCGCGCCGGTGCCCCCGGGCCGCCCGCGGCGGCCTTGGTCTCGCCGCCGGACGCCGCGCCGCTCACGACCCGGCCACCCACGACAGGATCCCCCGCATGGCCGTGCGCCGGTGTGCCGCCTGCTTCCAGACGATCGAACGCTGCCCCTCGAGCACCGCCTCGGTGATCTCTTCGCCCCGGTGCGCGGGCAGACAGTGCAGCACCACGCCGTCGGGGGCGGCCAGCTCCACCAGAGCATCGTCGATCGTGTACCCGTCGAACGCGGCGAGACGCTGGGCCCGCTCGTCCTCCTGTCCCATGCTCGTCCACACGTCGGTGTAGAGCGCCGCGGCGCCTTTGGCCGCCTGCGCGGGATCGTCGGTCGACTGCACCGTGCCGCCCCGGCCGGCCCTGTCGGCGAACGACTGGAGCGCGGAGAGCTCGGCGGCGGGGAACGAGTAGGCGGACGGGGACGCCATGCGCACCTCCATGCCCTCGAGCAGCGCCGCCTTGGCCAGCGAGCGCGCCATGTTGTTGGCGTCGCCCACGTAGGCGAGCGTGCGGCCCCCGAGCGCCCCGAGTGCCTCGCGCATCGTCAGCACGTCGGCGACGGCCTGGCACGGGTGGGCCTCGTCGGACAAAAGGTTCACCACCGGCACGTCGAATCCGCTGCGAGCGAGAGCCGTGGTCATGCGGCCGAAGAGGCGGTGGTCGAACACCCGCGCGCACAGGACCCGGTGATAGCAGCCGAGAGTCCGCGCCACGTCCTCCGCGGTCTCCCGTGTGTCGAGGCCGACCTCCACCCCCTGGATGTACACCGGGTGCCCGCCGAGATCCACGACCGCCATCTCGGTCGAGTTGCGCGTGCGCGCCGAAGGCTTCTCGAAGAGCAGCGCCACCCCGTCGCCGCGCAGCACCTGCGGCGGCGGCGACTCGAGCGCGCCCGCGAGGACCCGGTCCCATTGCTCCGGAGTGACGTCGTCGATGTCGAGGAAGTTCGCCACCACGAGACCGGTCTACTCTCCCGCCGCCGGCTCGCCATTCGCGAGCTCACCGAGCACGGCGCCAAGGATGTTCAGCGCCTCGTCCGTCTCGTCGTCGCTCACGAGCAAGGGCGGCGCCACCCGCACGGAGTCCGGGCGGACCGCGTTCACGAGCAGTCCCCGCTCGAGGGATTTCGCCGAGGCTTCCTTGGCAACGGGCGTGGCCAATTGCGCCGCCAGAAGCAGGCCCGCACCGCGCACCGAGACGACGCCGGGCAGCGCGGCGAGACCCTCGGCCAACCGCGCCCCGGCCCGTTGGGCGCGTCCGCAGACGTCCTCGGCCTCCATGACGGCGAGCGTCGCCTTGGCCGCGGCGAGCGCAAGGGGCTGGCCGCCGAACGTCGAGCCGTGGTCGCCCGGCCCGAACGCGGCGGCCACTTCGGCCCGGGCCCAGCAGGCGCCCACCGGCATGCCGTTGCCGAGCGCCTTGGCCATGGTGACCACGTCGGGCTCGAGGCCCTGGGCCTGGAACGCGAACCAGTGGCCGGTGCGGCCGAGCCCGGTCTGGATCTCGTCGAGGATCAGCAGCGCATTGCGCTCCGTGCAGAGCGCGCGCACCGCACCCAGGTAGTCCGAGCTCGGCACCGTGACCCCGCCCTCGCCCTGGATGGGTTCGAGAATGACGCCGGCGACCGTCTCGGGGTCCAGCGCCTTGTCGAGGGCGGCCACGTCGTCGTAGGGCACGTGCACGAAGCCTTCGGGCAACGGGAGGAACGGCGCCTGCTTCTCGGGTTGCCCCGTGGCGGTGAGCGTCGCCAGCGTGCGGCCGTGGAAGGAGTTATCGGTGCTGATCACGACGTGACGGCCGCCGCCCGCCCAACGTCGGGCCAGCTTGAGCGCGCACTCGTTCGCCTCGGCTCCCGAGTTGGCGAAGAAGACCTGGCCGCCCGCCTGCCCGGTCCCGCCGTTGATCAGTCGGTCGATCGTGCGCGCCACCTCGGGTGCCAGCGTGTTCCCGTAGAGGTTCGACACGTGCGACAGCGTCCGTGCCTGCTCGGCCACCGCGTCGGCCACGACGGGATGCGCGTGACCAAGCGAGACCACCGCCAAACCGGTGATGAAGTCGAGATACGCATTGCCGTCCGCGTCGTAAAGCACGGTGCCTTCGCCGCGCACGAACGTGGCCGGCGGCTCGGCGTAGGTGCGCATGAGCGTCTCCCGACCCGTCGGAGCGTTGGCGGCGCTCACGGCAGCACCATCGTCCCCACCCCGGCGTCGGTGAACAGCTCGAGCAGCAGGGCGTGGGGCACGCGCCCGTCGAGGATGTGGGCCCGGCTCACCCCCGCCCGCACGGCCCGGGCGCACGCCTCGACCTTGGGCAGCATGCCACCCTCGGCGTTGCCGCTGCGGATGATCTCGTCGATCACCTCGAGCGAGGCCTTATGGATGACCGTGGTCGGGTCGTCGGCCACCACCCGCAGCCCCTCGATGTCGGTCAGGAAGATCAGCTTCTCCGCGTCGAGCGCTTCGGCCAGCGCGCCCGCCACCGTGTCAGCGTTGATGTTGTAGGCCTGGCCCGCGGCATCGGCGCCGATCGTCGCGACGACGGGAATCAGGCCCTGGGCCACGAGCCGCTGCAGCATGGTCGGGTCGACCAGCGACACGCTGCCCACGAAGCCGAGGTCCGCGTCGCTCTGCGCCGCCGTGATGAGGTTGGCGTCTTCGCCCGACATTCCGACCGCGAGCGGGCCGTGGACGTTGATGGCCGAGACGATGTCCCGGTTCACCTTGCCCACGAGCACCATCCTCGCGATGTCGAGCGTCTCGGCGTCGGTCACCCGCAGCCCGTTGCGGAACTCCGTCTCCTTGCCCAGCCGCTGCATCAGCGCGCCGATCTGGGGACCGCCGCCGTGCACGACCACGGGCAGCAAGCCGACCGCACGCATGAGCACGACGTCCTGAGCGAAGGAAGCGAGCGGATCTGACTCGCCGGCTTCGTCGTCCGCAGCGTGCAGCGCGTTGCCGCCGTACTTGACCACGACGATCTTGCCCCAGAAGCGGCGGATGTACGGCAGTGCCTCCACCAGCACCGAGGCGGTCTTCGCCGCCGCCGCCCGCTGCGCCCGCGTCACTTTGGGCGACGGCTGCCCGACCGGGTCGGCTTCGGCACTCACGACGTCGTCCTGTTCTCGTCGATGTAGCCGTAGCCGAGGTCCGTCCCCAACACGACGGCCTGTCCGGACCCGAGCCCGAGATCGCAGTCGATCTGGACGTGCCGTCCGGCCATGTGGCTCGCCACCGCCGCCTCGTCATGCGGCACCGCCATCCCGGCGGCGCACACCACGGTCCCTCCGTAGGCGACCGTGACGGTGTCGATCGCGAAGGGCGTTCCCGCCGACCCGAGCTCGGAGACGATGCGTCCCCAATAGGGATCCTCGCCGAAGAGGGAGCACTGCACGAGCATGGAGTCGGCCACCTTGCGGGCGGCGACGTGGGCCGCCTGGTCGCTCGCCGCACCGCGCACGGTCACGTGTGCGACCTTCGTGGCGCCCTCGGCGTCCGCCACCATCTGCTCCGCCAGCGACCGGCAGGCCTCCGTCAGCGCCTCAGTGAGCGCCCCCAGGGTCGGCGTCTCGCCGCGGCCGCTGGCCAGCACGATCACGGTGTCGTTCGTCGAGGTGGAGCCGTCGACCGTCACGGAATTGAACGAAACGTCCACCGCCTGCTGCAACGCCTTCTGCAACGTGGGCGCATCGACGGCGGCGTCGGTCGTACAGAGGGCGAGCATCGTCGCCATGTTGGGCGCCAGCATGGCGGCACCCTTGGCCATGCCGCCGACCGTGAAGCCCGGACCTGCAATCGCCACTTCCTTCGGCACGGTGTCGGTCGTCATGATGGCCCGTGCGGCCGCCGCGCCGGCCTCCTTGCCCTCGGCGCGGGCCTGCACGATGGCCGCCAGGCGCGGCTCGACGGTCTCGATCGGGAACGGGATCCCGATGAGGCCCGTCTGGCAGATGAGGATCTGCTCGGGGGTCGCGCCGATGCCACCGGCGACCGCGCCGCAGACCCGCTCCGACGCCTCGCGGCCGGGACCACCCGTCGCCGCGTTCGCGTTCCCCGACGTGAGCACCACGCCCGCCGCGTTGCCGTTGGTGGCGGCCAGGTGGGCGCGACTGACCTGGACCGGTGCCGCTGCGGCCAGGTTCGAAGTAAAGACACCGGCGCACGGGACGGCGCGCCCGTCGGCGGTGACGACGACGGCGACATCGGGCGCGTCGTTCGCCTTGATGCCGGCCGACGCCCCGGCGGCGAGGAAGCCCTTGGCTGCGGTCACGCTCACGGGTAGAGCCCGGCGTCGGGCAGACCGATCGTCTCGGCCAGGCCCAGAGCGGCGTTCGCACACTGGATGGCCTGTCCCGAGGCACCCTTGACCAGGTTGTCGAGCGCGCACAGCGCCACGACCCATCCGGTGCGCGGGTCCACGCGCGCGGTCACGTGGGCGACGTTCGAACCCGTCGTGGCCTTCGTCGACGGCGGGTCGTCCGTCACGACCACGAACGGCTCGGGGTCGTAGGCGTCGTGCAGCGCCGCCATGACCTCGGCCGTGGTCAGCGCGCCGGCGGGCCGCGCGTAACAGGTGGCCAGGATGCCGCGCACCATCGGGGCGAGATGCGGCGTGAAGAGGATCTGCGCGCCGAGGATCTGCTCGATCTCCGGCGTGTGGCGGTGCGTCAACAGCCCGTAGGCGGTGAAGTCCTCGTCGACGGTCCCGAAGTGAAGGTTCTCCTTCGTCCCACGACCGGCGCCGGACACCCCGGAGGCCGCGTCGACGATGATGCCGGCCCGCTCCACGAGGCCCCGGCGCACCAGGGGCGCCAGCGCGAGACCGGCCGAGGTCGGGTAGCAACCGGCCGCGGCGACGAGCGTCGCCCCCCGGAGGTCGTCGCGGTACAGCTCGGGCAGGCCGAACACGGCCTCGGACAGCAAGTCGGGCGCAGCATGTTCCTCGCCGTACCACTGGGGGTACAGCGCGGGGTCCTTGAGCCGGAAGTCCGCGGCGAGGTCGACGATGCAGCCGACCCGTGAGCGCAGCGTGGGCACGAACTTCTGGGACTCCCCGTGTGGCAGGGCGCAGAAGACCAGGTCGAGCCCGTCGAGGACGTCGGGGTCCGTGTCTTCGTAGACCAGCCCCGGATAGGCGGCCCGGAGGGAAGGCGTGTGCCCGCCGACGGACAGCCCGGCATGGGAATGGGCGGTCGCCACCCCCACTTCGAACTGCGGATGGGCGCTGAGCAGGCGTAACAGCTCTGCCCCGGTGTACCCCGACGCCCCGGCGATGCCCACTTTCATCGCATCAGTATACATATTTCTGCATATTCATGCGGAGCCCTGGGGAGGAGCGATCGGGCGGTGCCAATCCGTCGAATGGGCCTCGACCCGGAAGCCGAGATCCGCATTGACGGTGATCATGGGCGCGTTGTCCTCGGCGTTCCACGTGTTGATCCGCCGGACCCCGGTGTGCTGCTCCTGCACGGCGGAGAGGTTGGCCAGCTTCATCGCAAAGCCGAGCCCGTGCCCCCGGTGCTCGCGCATGACGAGCGTGTCGTGCTGCCAGGCGGACTCGGGCGCGCCAAGTGGGATCGCCACCTCGGTGAAGCCCACGAAGCGGCCGCTGGCGTCGTGACGCGCCGCCGTCGCCACCTTGGCCCGGTTCTGCGCCGTGATCGACGCCTCCAGCGCCCGCACCCGGGCGGCATCCCAGATCTCCTCGTCCAGTTCTTGCTCCCCCATCGGCGCGTCGGTCGACATCCGCCGGCCGAGCTCGCAACGGTCGTCGAGATGCTCGTCGGGCCAGTGGTTGCCGAAGGTCACCAACGTGTAGCCCGCCGCCGTCGCACGTGGATCCTTCTGCAGCGCTTCGGCGTGACCGGTATCGAGGGGAAGGCCGATCGTCCGACGCACCATGCGCTGCACCGGTCTGAAGCCGAGGTGCTGCGCGAAAGGTGTCGCGCCGTCCACATAATCCGGCCGCTCAGGCGTCTCGCCCTCTGCGGCCAGCTCGGTACGGCCGGCGGCCGCGGCGATCCGTTCGGACGCCTCGACCAAGGCTGTGCCGACGCCGCGGCGCCGTTGTTCGGGGAGGACACGCACATCGACACGGGCGAGATGGAAATTCTCGTGCCGCGTCATCTCGAGGCCGACCACGCCCACGACGACCCCGGCCCGGCGCGCGACGAGCGGGCGCCGCTCGTGGGCACTTTCGCGGTCGCGCGCCATCGCGAGGAGCTCCTCGTACTGCCAGCCGGGCCCGTCCGGATAGCGCTCATGGTCGATGACGTTCCAGACGGCGAACCACGCGTCAAAGGCGGCGGTGTCGCCAGGGTCGATCGCCTCGACCTCGACGCCTGAGGACCCCGCGGTCACGAGCCCGGCGCGGCGAGGTGCTTTTGCCAGAAGGCGCCCTCGCTGAACACTTCGAATCCCATCATCTCGTTCACGGCGATCATCGGCTTGTTCACGGCGGCGTTGCCCGTCTGCACGATGCGGACGTCGCCGGCGTGCTCGGCGAGCAGGTCGAGGTTCGCCAGCTTCACGGCCAGGCCGAGCCGGTGACCGCGGTGGTCGGGATGGACCACCGTGATCTGCTGCCACGCCTCGTCGGGCGCGTCCGCGGCCACCCCGAGCTCGGTGACCGCGACCAAGCGGCCGGAAGGCACGTGCTGGGCGACGGCGACGTGGACCGTCACCCCGCGGTCGGCCTCCAGCGTTTCGTTCTCGCGCAGTCGCTCGGCGTCCCAGTCCTCCGCCTCGCGCTCGCCGTCGCCGGCCGGTTCGTCGGTCGACATCACCCGCAGCAGGGTGGAGTGGTCGTCGACGAACTCGTCGGGCCAAGGAGCCACGAATGACAGGGTCCGGTACTCGCCGGCGCCCGGCGCATTCGACACGATGGCGCGCAGCTCGTCCCGCCGGTCCGGATCGAACGGCAGCCGGAGCAGACGCTTGTTGCCGGTCAGCGTCTGCTCGAAGCCGAGCCGCAGCGCGAAGGGTTCCGACGCATGCCGGCCGGCGAGCCCGAGTGGCACGTCCACGATGGTGTTCAGGGTCCGACGGTTGTCGGCCGCGGCGCGCTCGACCATCTTCTCGACCAAAGCGGTGCCGACACCCCGGCGCCGGCGGCTCGGGTGCACGGCGAGGATGATCTCGGTTGCGTGGGGGTTCTCGAGCTTCGGGAACTCCATCAGAGCGATCCCGAGCACGGGGCCCCCGGAATCGGTGGCAGCGAGCAGCTCCCAGCGCCGGCTCTTACCCTCGAAGCGGACGAAGGCGCGCAGGTCGACAGCCGAATACCCGTGCAGCTCCGGCCACATTTCCCGGTCCGACGCCTCGAGCACGGTGCCGCACTCGGCAAAACCTTCCTCGTCGCCAGGGTCGATCAGCCGTACTTCCACCTGACCACCATGCCATGTTGGTCGTGGACCGGAGGCTGGGTGTCCGGTCGGCCTATCGAGGTGCCCCGGGCACGAGGATCTGGTTGACGCAGGCGCCGGTGGCCCGGACCAGCTCCCCGTCGCGCCATTCCATGAGTGAATAGCCCAGCGGCTCGAGGAGCTGCATGCTCCGGCTGTCCGGACGCACCGTCTCGGCGATGATGGCGGGGCGGCTGGACCGAATGGTCTCCAGTCCCCCTTCGATCACGTCGGCCTCCATCCCCTGGACGTCGATCTTCACGACGTCGGGCGACAGGGCGTACTCGTCCAGTGTGCGGATGACGGCGGTCGCCTCCTGCACCACGAGGCGCGCGGGGTCGAAGCCATAGAGCGTCGACCGGGTCAACCACCCCTGCGCCGCCTCGCGGTCGAACGAGCTCAGGCCCGGGAACGCGTGCCCGTTGTAGACCGGCGTGAAGAGCGTGCCCGATGAGGGTTCCGATCCCAGGCCCACCGTCTCCAGGCGCACGTTGGGCTGCGACGCCACGACGCGGCGCAGGAGATCGTGCAAGGCCGGGTTGGGCTCGAACGACACGACCTGCGCCCGGGGCAGGACCGTCAAGATCGAATAGATCGACTGGCCCACGTTGGCACCGACGTCGAGGACGAGAGGGTCGGCCTTGCCCGTGAGTCGGGGCAGCGCGCGGAACTCCGCTTCCGCCACCCGACCCATGCGGGCCTGCAGTCGGAACCGGGCCGGCCCGCTGGCCAGATCGAAGAGGCGGGGGGCGCGCACGAGCATCGAACGCGCCAGGGTGTGCAGGTCAACCCTCACGGCCGCTGCCGCCACGGCACCGGGTCGATCACTACCGGAGCGTCGCCCCGAAGCGCGACTCGGCCGCCGAGATGCAACGAGCGCGCAGCTCTCCGACCTCCTCGTCGGTGAGGGTGCGCACCGGTGAGCAGAAGCGCAGCCGATAGGCGAGGCTGCGCGCGCCCTCAGCGATCCCGGTGCCGCGGTAGACGTCGAAGAGCCGCACCGACTCGAGCAGGTCACCAGCGGCCGTACGCAGGACGTCGGCGACGGCGTCGGCCGGGTAGCGGTCGTCGACGACGAAGGCGAGGTCGATGTCCGACGAGGGGAAGCGACTGACCGCACTCGCCACCACCAGCCGGCGCGGCACTCGCCGTTCGTCGAAGAGCAGCCCGAGATCGACCTCGAGCCAGCCGATGCGACGGGCCTCAGTCGTGCTGCCAGACGTCCGGGTGAGGCCGAACGTCGTCGCGACGGCCGGGTCGATCTCGCCCACCGAGCCGATGACCAGGTTGCCGTCGTGGCCGAGGCCGTCGCCATTGCCCTCGTTCGAGGGCACGACCAGATGCGCCGAACGGGTCGGGTGCAAGCCCGGCAACGGCGACAGCCCGTCGCCACCGGGGACCAGACGGATCCCGTCGACCCTGAAGGCGTCGGCCAGCACCTGCCAGGAGGCGACCGCCAGACGGGCGTCGTCCTCCTCCTGGGCGAAGACGGCGCAGAGCAGTTCGCGCTCGCCGGGTAACTCCGCGGTGGCCCGACCACCGGCACCGGCGCGCTCGACGATCCGCGGCGCGCCCTCGTCGGGGTGCGAGAACACGACACCGATCTCATAGAGACGAACGTCGGGCTGACGGCGACCGGCGTTGTACGCCAGCGCGCCGAGCAGGCCCGGCATGAGACTGCGACGGAGATAAGGCTTCTCCGTATCGAGCGGGTTGGCCACGCGCACGTCCGGACCGCTGAGACCGACGTTTTCGTGGGCGGCGGCCGACACGAAGCTGTCCGTCCAACCCTCCGACACACCGAGGCCACACAGCACGTCCTTGGCCAGGCGCCGCGAGCGCTGGAGGGCGGTGAGACCGCCCGGCTGCGGCCAGGTCGGAACGTGGCGGGGCACGTTGGCGTACCCGAACGTCCTGGCGATCTCCTCGATGACGTCGTCGACGCCGAAGGGCTCGGGCCGGACGTCCGGTCGGTTGGTCGGCACCTCGACGACGAGGCTCTCCTGCCCGAAGCCGGAGCGACCGGGGCCGCCGGCGAGGCCCGCGCCGACCTCCTCCATCACCCTGAACCCAATCGGCTCGATCAGGCGGGCGACGTCTGATGCGCTCAGCTCGACGCCGATCTGGCGGTGCACGCGCGCAAGCGGGACGGAAACGACGAAGGGCTCGGGCACCTCGCCGCGCACGTCGAGCATGCCGTCGGCGACCCGGAGGCTCGGACTGCTCTCCGCCAGGAGCTCACAGAAGCGCGCCACCGACGGCTCGATGCCCCAGGGGTCACACCCGCGTTCGAACCGCGCCGACGCCTCGGTGCGCAAGCCCAGCCGTCGGGAAGTGCGCGCGATCGCCATGGGCGTGAAGTAGGCGGCCTCGAGGAGCACCTCGGTGGTCGCAGGAGAGATCTCGGAGGACGCGCCCCCCATGATGCCGCCGACACCGACGGGTGTGCCCTCGGCGTCGCAAATCAGGCAGTCGGCTCCGGTGTCGCCCAGGCTCCGTCCCGGCACGCCCACAGTGCGCTCCACCTCGTCGAGGGTGACCAGTTTCTCCCCGGGCTTGGCGCGGCGGACCCTGAGCCCACGACCCGGGAGCAAAGCGATGTCGTAGGGGTGCGTCGGCTGGCCCAGCTCGAGCATCACGTAGTTCGACGCGTCCACCACGTTGTTGATCGGTCGCATGCCCGCCATGAGGAGGCGGCGGGCGATCCATTGGGGCGACGGCCCGACCTTCACGTTGTCGAGCACCGTGACCGTGAGGCGTGGGCACAGGTCGAGGGACTCCACGACGGCGGTGGCGGCGGACTCGACGGGGCGCCCGCTGGCGGGCGGGGCGGGCGGCTCGGGCTCGATGAACGGCAGACCGAGTCGGGCCGCCAGGTCGCGCGCGATGCCGGCCATCGACCAGGCGTCGGGACGGTTCCCCTCGACCGTGATGTCGAAGACGACGTCGGGCTCGAGGCCCAGGGCCTGTGTCAGCGGCGTGCCGGGGTCGCCGGGCACCTCATCGCCAAGGACGAGGAGGCCGGCTCTGTCGTCGGAGAGGCGGAGCTCTTTGCCCGAGCACAGCATCCCGTTGGACCAGACGCCGCGCATCTTGCGCCGCTCGATCTCGAAGCCGCCGGGCAGGATGGCACCCACCGGCGCCAAGGGGACACGGTCGCCCACTTCGAAGTTCCATGCACCGCAGATGATCTCGAGCGGCTCCGCCCCGGCGTCGACGGTGATGAGCCGGATCTTGTCCGCGCCCTTGATCTCGTCGATCTTCAGGACCTTCGCGACCACGACGTCGCCCAGGCCCTCGCCGATGTGCTCGATCGCCTCGACGACGAGGCCCAGGTCGTCGAGCGCGGCGCGCAGCACCCCGACGTCGCCGGGGAAGGGTGCGAAATCACGGAGCCAGCTGAGCGGGGCGCGCACGGTGGTGGGGCGGTCTCTTTCCGTTCGTCGGTGTGGTCAGGTCAGAACTGCGAGAGGAACCGGATGTCGTTCTCCACGAAGGACCGCATGTCGGGCACCTCGTGACGCATCTGCGCCAGACGGTCGATGCCGAACCCGAAGGCGAAACCCGACCATTCGGCGGGATCGATGCCGACCGCGATGAACACAGCCGGGTCGACCATGCCGCAGCCACCCAGTTCGATCCAGCCCGTGTGCGAACAGGTGCGGCAGCCCTCACCGAGGCAGATGGTGCAGGTGATCTCGAACTCGGCGGACGGCTCGGTGAAGGGGAAGTAGGCGGGACGCAGGCGTGACTGCATGCCCGGACCGAAGTACGCCTCGGTGAAGATCTGAATCGTTCCGGCGAGGTCGCCGAAGGTGATGTCGCGGTCCACCACGAGGCCCTCGATCTGGTTGAAGACGGGGAGATGGGTGGCGTCGGGCGTGTCGAGGCGGAAGCACTTGCCCGGCATCACGGCGTGGATCGGCAACGTCCCGTCGCGGACGGCCGCCACCATGAGGTGGATCTGCACCGGGGAGGTGTGCGTGCGCAACAGCACCGTCTCGGGCTCGCCCACCTCGAGATACATGGTGTCGTACATGTCTCGTGCCGGGTGCGACGGCGGGATGTTGAGCGCCTCGAAGTTGTACCAGTCCGACTCCGCCTCCGGTCCCTCGGCGACCGTGAAGCCCATGCCCACGAAGACGTCCTCGAGCTCGGCCCGCGCCTGGGTCACGAGGTGCAGGTGGCCGCGCGAAGGTGGCGAAAGCACGGTACTGGGGATGACCTCGGTCAGATCGAGGCGATCGGCACGGAGGGCCTCGGCTCGCTCGGCCTCCGCCAGCTCGGTACGGCGGGCGGTGGCGCGGTCCGTGAGCCGTTCCCGCACCTCGTTGATGCGGCGCCCGGCCTCCTTGCGCTCCTCGGGGCTCAGCGAACCGAGGGTGCGGTGCGCGCGGGTGAGCGCCGACCGCTTCCCGAGCAACTCTGTCTCGACCTCGGCCAGGGCGTCGGTCGACACGGCGGACGCGATCGAGCGCTCGCCCTCGCTCGCGATCGCTTCGATGTCGAGTTCCACGTTGTCGGTCACCATGTCGCTCCGTCCCCGCTCCCCGAAATGCTACGTGCCCCGGGACCTCCGCCCCGGCGTTGCCGGAACGCCTCGAAGGCGACGACGGCGCTCGCCACGCCCACGTTGAGCGACTCGGCCCGGCCCGCCATGGGAATGGCGACGGTGGCATCGAGGCGGTCGGTCAGGGCGGGGTCGAGGCCCGACGACTCGTTGCCGAAGAACACGGCGGTGGGCAGAGACCAGTCGAGGCCGGCGTAGTCCTCGCCGGCACGCACGACGGTGGCCAGCGTGCGGAAGCCGGCGGCGGACAAAGCAGTGGCCAGGGCGCTCGGATCCGGTCGCACGGTGAAGGGCACGTGGAACAGCGAGCCGGCCGAAGCCCGCACCGTCTTGGGGTTGTACGGATCGACCGATTCGGCGGCGAACACGACGGCCCTCACCCCCGCCGCGTCGGCCGCCCGCAGGACGGTGCCGGCATTGCCGGGGTCGCGGACGTCGACGAGCACGAGGATCAGCGCACCGGGATCAGGTGACCACGGCAGGGTCGTGGCCGCGCCCGCGGTGGGGTCTTGGTCGGCATCCGCCTCCGCCAGCATCGGCAACACGGCGAGCACGGGCTGGGGCGTCACGGTGTCGGCGACGCGTTCGAGCACGCCCGGCGCCAGTGGGAACACCCGCGCCCCCGCCGCGGTGGCGCGGCGGCACACCTCCTGGGCGGCGGCATCGTCCCCTGCCGCGGGCGCGACATAGAGCGACTCGATCCGGGCGCCGACGTCGAGGGCGGTGCGGATCAGCTCGGCACCCTCGGCCACGAAGGCGCGCTCGCTCCATCGAGCGGAGCGCTTCTGCAGCAGGCCGCGCAGCCGGCGGACCCGGCGGTGCGTGAAGGCCAGCCGTTGGGTCAGGAAGCGACCTCGGCCACGGGCGCGTTCGCGAGCGCATCTTGTGCGGTCTTGACGAGTGCGGCAAAGGCATCGGGTTCGCTCACGGCGAGATCGGCCAGCACCTTGCGGTCGACCTCGACGCCAGCGACGTGGAGACCGTTGATGAGGCGGCTGTAGCTGATGCCGTTCAGACGGGCGCCTGCGTTGATGCGCTGGATCCACAGCTTGCGGAAGTCGCCCTTGCGCGCCCGCCGGTCGCGGTAGGCGTACTGCATCGAGTGCATGAGCTGCTCATTGGCGGCCCGGTAGGAACGGCTCTTGTTCCCGTAGTACCCCTTCGCCTGCTCCAGGACGGCGCGGTGGTGCTTGCGGCCGTGGACGGCTCGCTTCACTCTGGCCATGGGGGTGCTCCTCTCTTCGAGATCTCTTCGTGGGTTCGGATCGGCGGCCCGCCGTGAGGGTGCCGCTGATCGGGGTCGTGGGTCGGTTCGGTGGTGGGGTGACGGTGAAGGCTCTGGCTCAGAGGCCGAGCATCCGGCGCGTCGCCTTCTCGTCCGCCTTGGAGATCTCGGTCTCGCGGCCGAGGCGGCGCGTGCGCACGCTCGACTTGTTCTCGAGCAAGTGCGACCGGAAGGCCTTGCGCCGGCGCAGTCGGCCGGTGCCCGTCACCTTGATCCGCTTGGCCGCACCGCGGTCCGTCTTCATCTTCGGCATTGCGTCATCCCTCTTCGGTCGACGCCGCGACTTCGCTGACTGTGCCCACATCCCTGTCAGGAGCGTTCCCGTTGGCCGCAGCGGCGGGAGGGCTCTCCCCCACCGGCGGGGCGGCCTTCTCGGCTCGCTGCTGGTTCGAGGCCCTCGACTGCGCGGCTTGGCGTGCACGCTTGTCGGGGGCGAGCACCATGATCATGTTGCGGTTGTCGAGCTTGGGCTCGGCTTCGACCTTGGCGATGCCCTCCATCTGCTCGGCGATACGGTCCAAGATCCGCTTGCCGTGCTCGGGGTGGTACACCTCGCGGCCCCGGAACATGATCGTGATCTTGACCTTGTACCCCTCGGAGAGGAACTTGCCGACCTGCCGGGTCTTGGTGTCGAAGTCGCCCGGGCCGATCTTCGGCCGGTACTTCATCTCCTTGATACCGACGTGGACCGCCTTGCGCCTGCTCTCCTTGGCCCGTTGGGCCTCGTCGAACTTGAACTTGCCGAAGTCCATGATCCGGCAGACCGGTGGGTTGGCCATCGGGGCCACCTCGACAAGATCGAGGTCGAGCTCCTTTGCTATCGCCAGGGCCTCGGGCAGCGGCTTGATGCCGAGTTGCACACCGTCGGGGTCCACGAGCCGGACTTCACGGGCACGGATTCGGTCGTTGATCCGGTGCTCAGTTGTGGTTTCAGCGACGATGCGGCATCACACCTCTCACTCGGGCCCGCGGTCCGTCCGCGAGCCAATCGGTGGAGCGAGGCCGCACTACGGGCAGCGCCCGTGTCGGAGACGTTCGACCTGGCGCACGGGCGCTCACCAAGAAGGCGAGGGGGTGGACAGGTGGAGGCCTCTCAGGTGGAGGCCCCGCTTCCATGTAGTCAAGGGCACATACAGTACCAGCATGAGCAGCCTCTGGACACCGTCCGGTGAACATTTCCCCAACAAAGAGGAGGCCACGGCCTCGCAGCGCCCGGTTCCACAGCCAGGCGAGACCGATGTCACGGAACCGACACCGGAGGAGGCGCAGGCGGCGGTGGATGCCATGGCGGCCCAGCTGGCCGAGACCCCGGCCGAGGTGGTCGTGGCCAATCACTGCTACGGCCTCTTCGAGCTGGCGGCCATCTATCTCTCCCAAACGCCTCCGATGCTCTTCCAGGCCCGGTTGGCGATCGATGCCCTCGGCTACCTCCTCGAGGGGCTGAAGGGTCGCCTGGGCGAGGCCGAGCCTGCCCTCCACGAGTCCCTCTCCCAACTGCGGCTGGTCTACGTGCGCCTCGAGGGCGCCGAGCAGACCGACGCGGAGAGCTCGGCGAACGCCGGAGACGGCGGCCCGGCCTAGCGCTCAGGCCGCCCGTTCCTGCCGGCCTGCGGCGGCCGCGAGACCCTGCGCGCACTGCTCGATGAAGCCACCGAGCTGGCGCCGGTAGAGCCCGCCGGTGCCCGGGACCTTGGCGGTGAACGTCGAGTGCCAGTTGATCGTCGCGCCACCGTCGGCATTGGGAGCCAGGGTGACGACCGCTTTGTAGTCCCGTAGCGCGAGCCCCGCCTCGAGAACGTAGGCAAAGGAGACGCCGGGGCGTCGCTCGACGACCCGCTCACGGCTCTTGTGGCGGCCGGTGGTGAAGAGGCGCACCGCACCCAGGCCCTCCGGGCTGCCGTCCCCCGGTTCCAGCAGCTCGAACGAACCGATCGGCGACCAACGGGGCCAGGTCGACCCATCGGCCAGGAGCTCGAAGACCGAGGCCGGATCGCCCGCCGTCGTCGCCGTCTTGTCGATCACCTGCCGTCCCATGGCCATCTCCCTTCGGTGCCGCCCCAGCGAATGTACCATTTGGTACATGAACGGGACAACAGCGGCGGGGTCGGCGGGAGTGCAGGCCGGGTTGGACCGGTCGCCCAAGGAGCGGCTGCTCGATGCGGTGATCGATCACTTCACGACCGACGGCCTGGCCGACCAGAGCCTGCGGCGCATCGCAGAGGCCATCGGCTCGAGCCACCGCATGCTCCTGTACCACTTCGGCTCCAAGGACGGCCTGCTGCTCGAGGTGGTGCGCGAGGTCGAGGCACGCACCCAGGAACGGCTCGCCCGGGTAGCAGAGGACGCCGGGATGCGGAGCGACGTCGTCATCCGGCGGATGTGGTCCTACCTCACCGATCCGGAGCTGGCAGGCTTCGAGCGCCTCTTCTTCGCGCTCTACGGCCGCGCACTGCAGGGCGACCAGGCGGCGCTGCCCTTGCTGCGCGACGACATCGAGCACTGGCTCGAGGCCAACGTCGCGCTTGCCGCCGAGGTCGGCGTGCTGGCCGAACAGGTGCGAGCGCACAGCCGGCTCGGGCTGGCCGTGATGCGCGGCTTGCTGCTCGATCTGCTGGCGACGGGAGACCGGGCCGGGGTCGACGCGGCGCTCGAGGCGTTCGCCGACGGCTACGCGGGGCGTTGGTGGGGCGCAGGCCCCGACGATGCTGGAGTCTGAGTGCGCAGGCGGGCGGCGGCTAGCCGACCACGACGAGCGTGCGCGCTTCGTGCCGTCCGCCGTGGCCGGGCGCGAGCGAGTAGCTCACGCGGGCCCCGACGTCGATGCGGCGGGATCCGTCGACAAGCGCCGTGGCATGGAACGTGTAGACCGCGCCGGCGTCGTCGGTGACGTTGCCGAGGCCGCGGGTGGCGTCGAACGAGGTGACGCGCCCGAGATGGGGTCCGGCGGCGCCGACCCGGCCGGCCACGTCAGTGGACGATCTTGGAGAGCGGGAGTTCGAGGATGTCCGTCGCGCCCTGGTCGCGCAGCGCGGGGATGAGCACGTTGATGTCCGCCTTCGGCACCACGGTCTCGAGCGCGAAGGCGCCGCCCCCCGACAGCTCCGAGACGGTCGGCGCGCGCATGGAGGGAAGGACGGCGAGGACCGCATCGAGGTTCTCCGCCGAGACGTTGAGTTTCACGAGCACCTTGCCCCGCGCCTCGAGCGTGCCCTGGAGCAGCGTGAGGATCTGTTCCATGGCGTGGCGCTTGTCGAGGTCGTCGGCCGCCTTGGGGTTGGCGATGAGCTCGGTGTGTGACACCAACAGGGTGTCGATGACCTTGAGCCCGGCGGCGCGCAGCGCGCTGCCCGTCTCGGTCATGTCGACGACGGCGTCGGCGATGTCGGGCACCTTGGCCTCGGTGGCACCGTAGGAGAGGGCGATCTCGGCATCGATGCCGTGGGCCTCGAGGACACGGCGGGTGAGCTCGGGGTACTCCGTGCTGACACGGAGGCGGCCGGGACGGTCGGCCACGGACTTCGCCAGCTCGGCGATGCTCGTCACAGGCGAGTCGGCACCGACGGCGAACACGATGCGGGTCGGACTCGAGGTCGCCTTGGAGTAGGCGAGCTCGCCGAGTGAGACCACTTCGCTGCCCCGCTCCTCGATGCAATCGCGTCCGGTGATGCCGAGGTCGAACAGGCCGTCGGCCACGTACACCGGGATCTCCTGGGGGCGGAGGATCCGCACCTCATCGATGCGGGGGTCGTCGATGCTGGCGCGATAGGCCACGTCCGAGGCGCGGTTGACGGCAAGGTCGGCCTCCTCGAAGAGCTGCATGGTGGCGCGTTCGAGCGAGCCCTTGGGCAGGACGAGGCGGAGCATGGGGGTCAATCTTCGCAGACGAGCGGAGGTGCTTGGGGCAAGCTGTGGCCGTGCCGCCCCCCTACGACGTCTTCAACTTCTTGAATCTCCTCGGCATCGAGCTCTCGCCGCTCGACGAGGACCACTATCCCATCGCCCGCTTAACCGTCGGACACGACCTCATCGCAGGCACGGGCTTCCTGTGGGCGCCGGTCGTGATCACCTTGGCCGACGCCCTGTGCGCGTTCGGGGTCAACCACCACTGGCCCGAAGGGGCCAAGTCGTTCACGACCGTCGATTGCTCCACGAACTTCATCTCGAGCGCGAGAGAGGGCGATCTGGTCATGGCGACCGCGTCACCCTTGCACACGGGGCGCACGACGCAGGTCTGGGACGCCAAGGTCACCAACGAGACCTCCGAGCGGTTGATGGCCTCGTACCGCTGTACCCAGTTGATCCTGTACTAGGTGTGCCCGGGCAGTGTGCGGCGCGCGCCCGCGCTCAGCTCGCGACACCCACGACCGGTTCCCACCTTTTCTACCTCCTCGGGTCTCACCCTGGGCGGTAGCCCCACCCCAAACCGGGCCGCTGCCCAAACCAGCGTGCAGCGCGAGCGAGGGATTCTCGCGACTCTTCACTCCGGATGCCCGGCTTGCCTACCCGAGAGGGCCGCTGCGCAGCAGGCGCACCATCTCGATGCCGGTGAGCGCCGCCTCGCGTCCCTTGTTCGATTCGTCCGGCTCCGAGCGTTCCAGCGCCTGCTCGAGCGTGTCGGTGGTCAGGACGCCGAACACAACCGGGACGCCGGTGTCGAGCTGCACGCGTTGAATGCCCGACGCGCACTCCCCCGCCACGAAGTCGTAATGGCCCGTGTCGCCCCGGATCACCGCGCCGAAGCACAACACGGCATCGACCTTCCCGGCATTGGCGAACGCACGCGCCACGAGCGGGAGCTCGAAGGCGCCGGGTGCCCATGCGAGAGTGATGTCGCGTCGGTCCGTGCCTGCCTCGGCGAGCGTGTCGAGCGCACCGTTGAGCAGACGGAGCGTGATCCCACCGTTGAACAAGGCGCCGGCGATCCCGATGCGCAGCCCGGTCCCGTTGTGTTCTCCCCGGAGCGACGCTCCGACCCGGGATTCGACGTCGTCGAACGCACCCTCGGGCATGGAGACGAGGTCGGAACCGGCCATCAGTTCGAGGTGGCGTTTGGCGACGAGAAGGTCACGCCCTCACTGTGTCACAGGACGTCGTCGAGGCCGTGCAGCAGGTGGCCCATGCGCTCGCGCTTCGTGCGCAGATAGGCGATGTTCTCCGGGTTGGCGGAGGTCTGCAACGGGACACGCTCGGTGATGTCGAGGCCGAAGCCCTCGAGTCCCCCGTACTTGACGGGGTTGTTCGTCATGAGGCGCATGGTGGTGACGCCGAGGTCCACCAGCATCTGGGCGCCGATGCCGTACTCGCGGCTGTCCACGGGAAGGCCCTGCTGCAGGTTGGCGTCGACGGTGTCGTGGCCCTCCTCCTGGAGTTGATAGGCCCGGATCTTGTGACCGAGGCCGATGCCACGGCCCTCGTGGCCGCGCAGATAGATGAGGACGCCTCGGCCCTCCCGTTCGATCATGTCCATCGCGGCGTGCAGTTGGGGACCGCAGTCGCAGCGCAGCGAGCCGAACACGTCGCCCGTCAGGCATTCGGAGTGGACGCGGACGAGTACGTCCTCGGTCCCGGCCACGTCGCCCATGACGAGTGCCAGGTGCTGTTCGCTGTCGAGCACCGATTCGTAGACGAGGGCGCGGAACTCACGGCCCTGGGCCGGGATGCGGGCCTCGGACACGAGGCGTACCAACTTCTCGTTCTGGCGGCGATAGCGGATGAGGTCGGCGATGGAGATCAGCGGGAGATCGTGCTTCTTGGCGAAGCGCTCGAGGTCGGGTAGCCGCGCCATCTCCGACTTGTCCTCGCTCACGACCTCGCACAGCACGCCCGCAGGTGACAGGCCGGCGGCACGGCTGAGGTCGACGGTCGCCTCCGTGTGGCCGGCCCGCTTGAGCACGCCACCGGGGCGATAACGCAACGGGAAGATGTG